>ERZ773108.3387-NODE-3387-length-12287-cov-27.448169_pt1 | contig 12287 bp, 7 predicted proteins | sample MGYA00580570_ERZ773108 | MGnify/ENA primary metagenome ERZ773108 (study PRJEB29015, sample SAMEA2737840) | human gut metagenome | biome: human gut; feature: human-associated habitat; material: faeces | place: China | collected 2012 ...
AAAACGAAAACACGGCAGAAATTCCTTGTGCGATCAAGGTCGCAAGGGCTGCACCGAACACTCCCAGACCAAGACCGGCCACCATCCAGAGATCCATAAAAATATTCAGGATAGATGAGAATATCAGCAGTCCCAACGGAATTTGGGATTCACCGATGGAAGTGAACATGGTGGAAAGAATGTTGTACATGAATAGAAACGGGAAACCCACAAAGTAGACACGCAGATACAATACTGCTTCTTCCAATATATCGGCAGGGGTCTGTAATCCGCTCATCATGAAATGGGAAAAGCAAAAGCCAAAGACACCAAGGACAACGCTTAAGATCAAAAAGCTGATCAGGGACGTTGACACAATGGTTTTCATTCTACCATAATTTTTTGCACCAAAACAGCGGCTTACAAGCACACCTGCGCCCACACCAGCACCAAGCGCCACACAAATAAAAACATTGGTCAGTGCAGCACAAGCACCAACAGCCGCAAGTGCCGAGGAGCCAACAAATTGACCAACGATTATGGAATCGGCCATATTGTATACTTGTTGAAAAAAGCTGCCAAGGATCATCGGCATCGCAAAAACAGTCAGCGCTTTAAGGGGTGGATCTGTAATCAAATATTCATCTTTCGACACGATTATATTCCTTCCCAAAATCGTTTATCGCAAATTTTATCGCAAGTCAAGAAATTCGTGCAGCATTCAAACGGCATCTTTGCGATATGCAATTCACCGCTGCTGCATTGAAAAGTTGAATTGCTATCAGTTGAAGCGTTAAGTCTCCACGCCCTCGAACTGGCTGTTGTAGAGCTTGGCGTAGAAGCCGCCCTGCGCCAGCAGGGTATCGTGGTCGCCCTGCTCCACGATGTGGCCGTCCTTCATCACGAGGATGACGTCGGCCTCCCGGATGGTGGAAAGGCGGTGTGCCACGATGAAGCTGGTGCGGCCCTGCATCATCCGGGCAAAGGCTGCCTGGATACGCACCTCGGTGCGGGTGTCGATGGAGGACGTGGCCTCGTCCAGGATCAGCATCGGGGGCAGACAGAGCATCACGCGGGCGATGCAGAGCAGCTGCTTCTGGCCCTGGCTGATGTTGCCGCCGTCCTCGGCGATGACGGTGTCGTAGCCCTCGGGCAGGCGGCGGATGAAGCTGTCGGCATGGGCTGCCTTGGCCGCTGCCACCACCTCGTCGAGGGGGGCGTCCGGCTTGCCGTAGGCGATGTTCTCCCGCACGGTGCCGGCCCGGAGCCAGGTGTCCTGCAGCACCATGCCGTAGCTGCCGCGCAGGGAGGCGCGGGTCACGTCCCGGATGTCGGTGCCGGAGACTTTGATGGAGCCGCCGTTGACATCATAGAACCGCATGAGCAGGTTGATGAGGGTGGTCTTGCCGCAGCCGGTGGGACCGACGATGGCGATGCGCTGGCCGGGCTTGACGTCCAGAGACAGGCCCTCGATGAGCGGGCGGTCGGGCAGATAGCGGAAGGAGACGTCCTCGATCTGGACGTGGCCGTCCGGCACGAGCTTTGCGGCGTTCTCCGCTTCGGGGGTCTGGTCTTCAGCGTCCAGCAGCTCGAACACGCGGGCCGCGCAGGCCAGAGCGTTCTGCAGCTCGGTCACGACGCCGGAAATTTCGTTGAAGGGCTTGGTGTACTGGTTGGCGTAGTTCAGGAAGATGCTCAGCTGGCCGATGGTGATGCCTCCGGCTACGGCATAGATCGCGCCCACGAGGCCGACGCCTGCATAGACGATGTTGTTGACGAAGCGGGTGGCGGGGTTGGTCATGCTGGAGAAGAAGATGGCCTTCAGGCTCACGTTCTGCAGGCGGCCATTCACCTCGTCAAAAGCCTCGAGGCTCTGGGCTTCGTGGCCGAAGGCCTGCACGACCTTCTGGCCCTCTATCATCTCGTTGACAAGGGCAGTCTGCTCGCCGCGCACGGTGCTCTGGCTCTGGAAATATTTGTAGCTGCGCTTTGCGAGAAAGCTGGCGACAACGAGGCTCAGCGGGGTGATGCAGACCACCACCAGCGTGATGGGGATGTTCTGCTGCAGCATGAAGAGCAGGGTGCCGAGGATGGTCAGCACACCCGAGAACAGCTGGGTGAAGCCCATCAGCAGGCCGTCCGCGAAGGTATCCACGTCGGCCACCATCCGGCTCACGATGTCGCCGGAAGGATGGCTGTCGAGGTAAGAGAGGGGAAGGGTCTGAATCTTCCGCATGGCGGCGTTGCGCAGGTCACGGCTGACTGCGAAGGTGATGCGGTTGTTGCAGACGCTCAGCAGCCACTGCGCAAAGGCGGCGACAACCGCCACCACGATGATTTCGTAGATGATGCGCAGCACGCCCGCGAAGTCCACGGCACCTTTGCCCAGCATCATGTCGATGGCATTGCCGCAGAGGATGGGGATATACAGCTGGGCCGCCACGCTCACAGCGGCCACGATGAGGCTGCACACCACGAAGAAGCCGTAGGGCTTGATCTTCTGCAGCACCCGGGTCATGGTGGCCTTCTGCTGTTCAGGGGTCAGCTTCGTTTTTGCTTTTGCACTCATTTCTGCGCATCCCCTTTCTTGAACTGGCTCTCATAAATCTCCTTGTAGACCGGGCAGCTTTCCAGCAGATCGGCGTGACGGCCAAGGCCCACCATATGGCCATCGTCCAGCACGATGATCTGGTCGGCGTGCTGCAGGCTGGCGGCGCGCTGGCTGACGATGAAGACGGTCAGATCACCCGGAAGAGCGGCCAGAGCCTTGCGCAGGGCCGCGTCGGTGGCGTAGTCCAGTGCGCTGGCGCTGTCGTCGAGGATGAGGATGTCCGGCTTGCCCACGAGGGCGCGGGCGATGGTCAGACGCTGTTTCTGACCGCCGGAGAGGTTGCGTCCGCCCTGTTCCACCGGCTCGTCGAGGCCGAGGGGCTTGGCTTTCACGAACTCCGCAGCCTGTGCCGTTTCCAGCGCAGCCCAGAGGTCGGCGTCAGAGGCATTCTGGCTGCCCCAGAGCAGGTTCGAGCGGATGGTGCCGCCGAAGAGCTGGGCCTTCTGCATGACCACGGCCACCTTGCCGCGCAGGTCGGCGCGGGGGTACTGCCGGACCGGTCGGCCCATGATCTCCACACTGCCCTCAGTGGCGTCGTAGAAGCGGGGGATGAGGCTGATGAGGCTGGATTTGCCGCTGCCGGTGCCGCCGATGACGCCGATGGTCTGGCCGCGCCTGGCGGTGAAATTGATGTCGGAGAGGCTGGGTGCGCCTGCGCCCTTGTAGGTCAGGCTCACATGGTCGAAACGGACGGCGTCGCCGGCCTTTTCCGCCGGAACATTTCCGGTGAGCTGGGCCGGGAACTCCATGCCGGGCTTGGTGTCCAGAACCGCCTGCACACGGCCTGCACAGGCCAGAGCCTTGCTCACCTGAACGATGAGGTTGGCCAGCTTGACCAGCTCGACCAGGATCTGGTTCATATAGTTGACCAGCGCGATGACGTCGCCGGAGGCCATGCCGCCGATGTTGATCTCGATGCCGCCCACATACAGCAGCGCCACGATGGCGAGGTTGATGATAACGTAGGTCAGCGGGTTCATCAGGGCGGAGATGTGGCCCACGTGGAGCTGCATTTTGGTCAGCAGCTCATTGGCGTCCTCGAAGCGGTCCACCTCGCTCTTCTCCTTGTCGAAGGCGCGGACGACGCGCACGCCGGTCAGGTTTTCGCGGGTGAGGCCCAGAACCCGGTCAAGGCGGGTCTGCACCGACTTATAAAGCGGACGGGTGATGACCATGACGCCGAAGACCACGACGCTCAGCAGCGGGATCGCCACCACGAAGATGAGGGCGGCGCGGAAGTTGACCGTAAAGGCCATGATCATGGCGCCAATCACCACGAAGGGGCTGCGAAGGAACAGGCGGAGGAAGAGGTTCAATCCGCTCTGCACCTGATTGACGTCGCTGGTCATCCGGGTGATGAGGGTGCTGGTACCCATGGTGTCCATCTCGGAAAAGCTCAGCGTCTGGATGTGCTCAAACAGCGCATGACGCAGACCGGTGGAGTAACCCACGGCGGCTTTGGCCGAGAAGTATTGGGCCGTCAGGCTGCACGTGAGGCCGACGATGGCCAGAAGCAGCAGGATGCCGCACCGCACGAGGATGTAGTGGAAATCGTGGGCCGCGATACCCACGTTGACGATGTCGGCCATCACAAGCGGCACGAACAGGTCAAACGTAGCTTCCAGCATCTTGAAAAGCGGTGCAAGCACGCTCTCGCGCTTGTAGTCGCTGAGATAGCGAAGCATTTTGTTCAAGACTCGATACTCCCTTTCTTTGATACATTTAGTTGAGACGCTCCTTATTATAGCGCACTCCCAATAGGAATGCTATGTTTTTGCCGAAGAAAACCGGCTCTAGAAGCAGATTTCGGCTCCGGAGATTGAGAAAACCGGAAAATCCTGCTATACTGGAAGGGAATCTCAACGGAAAGAATGGTGGATGCAATGGCAAAAGATGGTGCGGCACGGCTGCGGCTGCGCCCGGTGGGCGCGGCAGACCGCAAAAAGCTGCCGGAATACGGGCCGCTGGGTACGGGCTGTCCGGCGATAGAGCGGGCTGTGGCAGCGCTCTATAAGGGCCAGAACGAGGAGAGCTTCTGGGCGCTGATGAACGCCATCAACTATGCCCTCGAGCTGGACACCAGGGTCCTGGTGCCGCTGGAAGCTGCGTCCGACCAGCCGGACGGGGCCGCCCCGTGGGCGGAGCATCCTGTCCCGGCGGAGAAAGCGAAAGACCTGCAGCCCTGGACCCTGCGCACCCAGAAGGGCCGGTGCTACCTGCCGGTGTTCACTTCCGTGAAGATGGCAGAGGCCGATAAAGGCACGGCCAGCCGCCCCATGGCGGAACGGCTTCTGGCTTCCGCCATGCAGATGGCGCTGGACTCCGACAACATCGACGGCGTGGTCATCGACCCGTGGACCAGCTCTGCCACGCTGGACTGCTCGCTTTTGAACGGTCTGCTCCACGCCAGCCACGACACCGATGAGCCGGGCGAAGCGGAGCTGCGGGCCGGCAACCATGCCATGGCCGAGGAACGCTGGGACGACGCGATGCACTATTATCAGCTCTCTGCCGAAGAGGGCTGCGCCGAGGGCCTTGCCATGATGGGCGAGATGCTCTACGAGGGCCGGGGCTGCCGCAAGAGCCCTGCACAGGCCCGCAAGTTCTGGAAAAAAGCCGCCGACGCCGGCGATGTGGCCGCATGGGTGGCGCTGGGCGACGATGCCATGGTGCAGGGAAAAGGGGCCGGTGCGGCCCTGCGGGCCTACCGCAAGGCCCAGAAGCTCTGCGCCTCCACCCCCGACATCGCCTATATGCCGCAGGTCTGCCTGCGGGTGGCCCAGTATGAGACCCAGTACATCTCCCGCAAAAAGGCGCTGGCTCAGCTGGCTGAGGCGAAGCAGGGCTTCCTTGTCCGCAAAAAAGAGGGGGACGAGACGGCCCAGAGCTGGCTGGACGAGACGGAGGCCGTCATCCGCCAGCTGCTCGAGAGAGAATGAGCGGAAACACAGAATCTTTACAAATGCTCTAAGAAATCGTCATACGGAACCGATATGATATTGAAGGAAAAATATGCGCGTCGCAAAAACAGAGAGGACGACCAGAATGAGCAAAGTGATCGGTATTGACCTTGGCACCACGAACAGCTGCGTAGCAGTGGTGGAGGGCGGCAAGCCCGTCGTCATCACCAACGCAGAGGGAGAGCGCACCACCCCCAGCGTGGTAGCGTTCACCAAAGACGGCGAGCGTCTGGTGGGCGGCGCGGCAAAGCGCCAGCTTGCCACCAACTCCGGCCGGACGGTGTCCAGCATCAAGCGGCATATGGGCAGCGACTACCGCGTCCACATCGACGGCAGAGACCTGACTCCGCAGGAGATCAGCGCCATGATCCTGACCAAGATACGCCGCGACGCCGAGAGCTACTTGGGTGAGCCGGTGACGGAGGCTGTCATCACTGTCCCCGCTTACTTTGACGACAGCCAGCGCAAGGCCACCCAGGATGCGGGCCGCATCGCGGGCCTGAACGTCCTGCGCATCATCAATGAGCCTACCGCCGCCGCTGTGGCCTACGGCCTTGACAACGAAGCGCCCCAGAAGATCCTGGTCTACGACCTCGGCGGCGGCACCTTCGACGTCTCCATCATCGAGATCGAAGACGGCACCTTTACGGTGCTGGCCACCGGCGGCGATACCCGCCTCGGCGGCGACGACTTCGACCAGCGCATCGTGGAATACGCCGTGGCAGAGTTCAAGAAATCGGACCGCATCGACCTCTCCCGCGACCCCGCCGCCATGGGACGCCTGAAAGAAGAGGCCGAAAAGGCCAAGAAAGAGCTGTCCAGCGCCCTCTCGGCCCAGCTCAATCTGCCCTTCATCGCGGTGGGCAAGGACGGCCCCCACCACCTCGATCTGACCATCTCCCGCCCCCAGTTCGAGATGATGACCGGCGACCTGCTGGCACGGACGGTGGCCCCGGTGCAGAACGCACTGCGGGATGCCGGCATCTCGGCTTCGCAGCTGGGCAAAGTCCTTCTCGTGGGCGGCAGTACCCGGATGCCTGCCGTTGAACGTCAGGTGAAGGAGCTGCTGGGCTGTGAGCCGAGCCACAGCCTCAACCCCGACGAATGTGTGGCCATGGGTGCCGCTGTGCAGGGCGGTCTGTTACAGGGCGGCGGCAAGCTGGCTGGAGCTTCTGGTGCAGCGGCGCAGGGCCTTGTGCTGATGGACGTCACCCCGCTGACCCTCTCCATCGAGACACTGGGCGGCGTGGCGACCCCCCTCATCACCCGCAACAGCATGATCCCCACCCGCAAGAGCCAGATATTCACTACGGCCCGCCCCATGCAGACCAGCGTGGAGATCAACGTCCTGCAGGGCGAGCGGCATTTCGCCCGCGACAATAAGAGCCTCGGCAAGTTCAAGCTGAACGGCATCCGGGCCAGCTTCTCGTCCAAGCCCCAGATCGAAGTCACCTTTGACATCGACGTCAACGGCGTCGTGAAAGTCTCGGCCAAAGACCTCGGCACCGGCCGGGAGCAGAACATCACCATCACCGGCAGCACGAACCTCTCGGAGAATGAGATCCAGCGCGCCATGGCCGACGCGGCCGCCTACGAGGCCGAGGACAGCCGCCGCAAAGAGCGGCTTGACCTCCACAATCAGGCCGAGGTGCTGGCCTACAAGGTGGACGAGGCCCTCTCCAAGTGCAAGAAGGAGCTGGATAAAGAGGAGAAAAACCGCATCAAGGCCGATGTGGCCAACCTCCGCCGCTGCCTGCGGAAGGATAAGCCCGAGAAGATGAACGAGACGGAAGAAGCGAACCTCCGTCAGGCCAAGAGCCAGCTCGAAGCATCCGCAAACCACCTGATGGTGCTCTATGCATCGGAGCAGAGCGAGAACGGCTCGGACGGGACCATTTGATAAACAGGAAGACCCCCGCTGTGTTTGCAGCGGGGGTCTTTTTCGTCTGAGGGAAAAGTATCGATGGAAAACAAAGAGGGGAGTGGGGAAAGCTTATCGGCCAACGATGAGGTCGCGGCGGCCGCGGAAGCCCACGGTGAGGTGAGCGCTGCTGCCGAGGTGGCGCAGGGTCACCTTGGTGCCGGGCTTCTGGTTCTGGCACAGCAGAGTCAGGTTCAGGGTGGTGGAAGTCTTGTCGGTCTTGAGCACCAGCGTGCTTACGCCCTGATTCATCAGGGTCTGCATGTCGAGGATGGTGGTGCGGAAGGTGGCGTTGTCATCGGGGACGTCCAGAGTCAGCACGCGGCCTTCCTGACGGGCGGTGTAGAGCACCTGCTTGCCCAGCAGGCCCTTGACGGTGTAGCGGGCTTCGCTCTTCTCCACCGGCGTGTCAGAGGGCAGGGGGGTCTCGTCGGAGATCATCATCACGTTGCCCTGAATGGGGTTCTCCACCGGGGAAGCGTAGCCGCCGTAGTTGGGGTCTACCTCCCCCACCGGAACGTCAGAGTGGAGAGCGATGTCACCCTGAACCATGACCTCGGACGACTGAGGGGGCAGATAACCGGCAACGGTCGCGTCCTCGGCGTCGGCAGCAAAGGCACCCACGCTCATGGCGGCGGTCATGGTCAGCAGCGCGGCAGCAGCGGCAGCGCGGCGGGCAGTGTTCTTGTTCAGCAGTCTCATAGTAGTATCCTCCTGTAGTTGTAGGGAGTCAACCTCTCCGTCAGCGCTGGTGCGCTGACGGAGAGGTTTATCCCAAATGCTTTTATCAGCGGTACGGCGTATCAGAAAACCGCCGTATCTGTAATGAATACGGATACGGCGGCTGGATTATTGCAGAGATCCTATTTTAATTTTCGCTGGAATATTTTTCCTCAAGGATAGCCATGAACTCGTCGCCGGTGATGGTCTCCTTTTCATAAAGGTACTTCGCCAGCTCGTCGAGCTTTGCACGGTTGTCGGTGAGGATCTTGATGGCCTTTTCGTGCTGGGCCTTTACCAGCTCCACGACCCGCTGGTCGATCTCGCGCTGGGTCTGGGCAGAGCAGGCCAGCGAGGTGTCGCCGCCCAGATACTGGTTGTTCACCGTCTCCAGGGCCACCATGTCGAACTCTTTGCTCATGCCGTAACGGGTGAGCATGGCGCGGGCAAGCTTGGTGGCCTGCTCGATGTCGTTGGACGCGCCGGTGGTGATGGAGCCGAACACCACTTCCTCGGCAGCACGTCCGCCGGTGAGAGTGGCGATCTTATTTTCCAGCTCTTCCTTGGTCATCAGGTAGTGGTTGCCTTCATCGACCTGCATGGTGTAGCCCAGTGCGCCCGAGGTGCGGGGGATGATGGTGATCTTCTGCACGGGTGCGGAGTGATTCTGAAGCGCCGCCACCAGTGCGTGGCCGATCTCATGGTAGGCTACGATGCACTTTTCCTTGTCGGTGAGGATGGAGTTCTTCTTCTGGTAGCCGGCAATGACCACCTCGATGCTCTCCTCAAGGTCGGCCTGCGTCACGCTCTTGCGACCCGCCCGCACGGCACGCAGGGCGGCTTCGTTCACAATGTTGGCCAGCTCTGCGCCGGAGGCACCGGAGGCCATGCGTGCCACGGTGTTGAAGTCCACACCCGGGGCGATCTTCACCTTTTTGGCGTGTACCTTCAAGATCTCTTCGCGGCCCTTCAAATCGGGCAGCTCCACGGGCACACGGCGGTCAAACCGGCCGGGACGGGTCAAGGCAGGGTCGAGGGAATCCGGGCGATTGGTGGCTGCCAGAATAATGACGCCGGTGTTGCCCTCAAAGCCGTCCATCTCGGTAAGCAGCTGGTTCAGGGTCTGCTCGCGCTCATCGTTGCCGCCAAACTGGCCGCTGTTGCGCTTCTGGCCAATGGCGTCGATTTCATCAATGAATACGATGCAGGGCGCTTTTTCTTTGGCCTGCTTGAACAGGTCACGCACCTTGGAGGCACCCATGCCCACGAACATCTCCACGAACTCCGAGCCGGAGATGGAGAAGAAGGGCACGTTGGATTCACCTGCCACGGCCTTGGCCAACATGGTTTTGCCGGTGCCCGGAGGGCCTACCAGCAGAATGCCCTTGGGCATGGAAGCACCGATCTCCTCGTACTGCTTGGGGTCGTGCAGATAATTGACGATCTCCTGCAGGTTCTCCTTGGCTTCGTCCTCACCGGCCACATCCGCAAAGCGGATGCCGTGGGTGGACTGCACATACACCTTTGCGTTGGATTTGCCCGCGCCGCCAAACATCATGGAGCCCGGGCCGCCGCCTGCCTTTTCCATCAGCTTTTTGTTCATCTGGTTGCCGATGAAGCTGAACAGCAGGATGGGCAGCACGAACCACAGCAAAAAGCTGAGCACCGGCGAACCCTGCTCCACGATCTCGCTGGAGAACTGTGCACCTGCGTCGTACAGGCGCTCGGTCAGACTGGGGTCGTTCATCAGGCCGGTCTTGTAGATCTGCTTGTTGTCCTTATCCGTAAAAATGATCTGGTTGGACTGGATATCCACCTTGCCGATGTTTTCCTGCTCGGTCATGCTCATAAAGGTGCCGTAGTCTACCTCCTGCACCTGACGCTCGGCCAGCCACGGCATGACCACAAGGTTGATGACCAGCAGCACCAGCAGCACGATGGCATAGTAGATAGCCAGCGGCTTTTTGGATGGCTTGACTTCTTTCATGGGATGTTCCTCCTTCTATATAAAGTGGGCTTCCACCCGTTTGCTGCGTCCAGTATACCACACCTTACCGCCTAGCAACAGCGCAGCGAGGGCAACTTTGCAAAAACTTAGCAGTTTCTTAACAAAGAGGGCTAAAGCCGCTCAGTTACCATATTATAGGTGCGCAAAGGGCTTGCCGGATGAGGGGGCAGGGGAGCAACGACCTCAATTTTGCATGATTTACCCCATGGTATTGTGAAATGCTTTCATCTTTATCCTGAACGAAACTTCTTGACACTTTCTGGAAGGCGTGCTAAAATTATCTCACTTTCAACAAAGTGCAAATGCGTTGACGGGGATAAAACGATCTTTCTTCTGCGTGCAGAGAGCCGCCGGGTGGTGCAAGGCGGGTGCAGAGAACTTCGGATACTGGCCCCCGAGCGGCAGAACTGAACGGACAAGTAGGTTCTGACGGATGCCCACCGTTACAAGGGCAGCGATTCGCTGTTTTGGCCGATCGTGCAAAGTGGCTGTACCTGACCGTGCAGCAAGGAGAGTGGTACCACGGGTGCCCTGTAAAAGCAATTTACAGGCTCTCGTCTCTCAAGGTTTTCGCCTTGAAAGACGGGAGCCTTTTTTCGTACAACGGTTGCAGTAGGGCAAAAGGCTTCCCCCGGTCGGGGGAAGCTGTCACCGCAGGTGACTGATGAGGGCGCAGGCAAGCAGCTGCTGCCGGGAAATCACCCCTCATCCGGCGCTACGCGCCACCCGTTCCCCCTTTTGTCGCTGTGCGACATTTTCCCCCGACCGGGGGAAATCTATCCCCAAGGGGTGAAGGCTTTATACTATTTCAGGAGGACAACAGGATGATGGACGCTACCAAGTACGCACCGGGGTACTACCCGGTACCCGCCGGTTATGACAGCTGGGTAAAAAAGGACCACATTGAAAAGGCTCCCGCATGGTGCAGCGTGGATCTGCGGGACGGCAATCAGGCGCTGATCGTGCCTATGAGCCTTGCAGAAAAGCTGGAGTTCTTCCAGATGCTGGTAAAGATCGGCTTCAAGGAGATCGAGGTGGGCTTCCCCGCCGCCAGCGAGACCGAGTACGAGTTCCTGCGCACCCTGATCGAAAAGGACATGATCCCCGCCGACGTCACCGTGCAGGTACTGACCCAGTGCCGCGACCACATCATCCGCCGCACCTTCGAGGCGGTCAAGGGCGCACCCCGGGCGGTGATCCACTTCTACAACTCCACCTCCGTGGCGCAGCGGGAGCAGGTGTTCCACAAGAGCAAGGAAGAGATCAAGCAGATCGCAAGACGCAAAAGGCAAATGGAAGAGCGTCAGCGACGTGAAGAGGAGCAGCGTGTCCGTGAGGAAAGAGCCAGGATCCGAGAGGAGAAAAAGCTCGTCCGCAGCAGCCTTGGATCTGCTATGGATCAGCAGATCAGCACGAATGAAGAAGCAGTGTCTTCAAGCTTTGTGTCAGAGTATGAGTCCCCTGAGATCGCTGCAAAAAAGGCGAAAGAAGCACAACAACAGCGTGAGCAGGAACGTCGTGAGCGTGAACGTGCTGAGCGTCTTAAAGCTGAACGTGAAAGCTTTGAAAATAAAAATATCAATGAGATATTTAAAGAATATTCCAAAAATCCATATTACATGGCAAAACGTGGCATAACATATGTTCTAGCTCACGCATTTGGGATCATACCTGTTGTGACGGATAATCCGGACTATATCAGGATGCTCAAAGTCAAGAAGGAAAAAGAACTGGCTGAGGCAGAGAGAAAACGTGCAGAGCGTGAAATCGAGATCATTTATGAAAAATATGCTCCGTATCTGAAATATGATGTAAAGAGGCGTATCAAAAACAGGCAGTTTAAAAAGAGAAAACGTCTTGAGCGAAAGAACAGACCGCCAAGACCATATATTCCGCCACAGCGCACTGCTGAGGAGCAGAAAGCTATCGACACTGAAATGAAACGTCTTTACAAGGAGTATCACGTTTCGGCTGTGGGCAGACTGGTAAGACATTTGAAAGAAAAGTACAGAAAGAAACCTTAGTGCAGGAGGGAGCGTCGGTATCATCGGCAAGGCGTTGAGGATAGTAAAAATAGCTTTGACAATA
>ERZ773108.3390-NODE-3390-length-12282-cov-5.201848_pt1 | contig 12282 bp, 10 predicted proteins | sample MGYA00580570_ERZ773108 | MGnify/ENA primary metagenome ERZ773108 (study PRJEB29015, sample SAMEA2737840) | human gut metagenome | biome: human gut; feature: human-associated habitat; material: faeces | place: China | collected 2012 ...
TCCATGATGTCCGCTTAACTTATAAATATGTGTCCAGAATTTTGGGTACATATCAATTTGGAGCATTTACTAATATACCTCCAACATTACTGCTTTTACCAGCATATCCCACGCTAACCGAAGTGCTAACCACTCCCCATGATACACCCAGTCCTACCGATACGCTTGTTCCTCCTGATGTATTAATATAAAGTCCCCCACCCGTTGGAAACTGTGTTCCACCAGCAGGTTGTCCTTCTGGTGTAACAGTTACGGTACTATATTCTGTTTTTAAAACTGTTACTACTTCGCGCTCACCATATCTTGCCTGCTTATCTCTTTGCTCATTGTCTTGTGCACTTGTAGTAATTGTCATACTAATACACATTATAAAAGCAAGTACAACCGATAAAAACTTCTTTTTACTCATACATTATCCTCCTAAATATTAATGGTAGTGTCACTACAGTATCAATTAACCCCATTTTCCTCCTTCCCTTTTATTAAATATTTGTATATTTATAATATCTATATTACTCTCAAAATAACATGACGTTTTACTGAAAAAATATTTTTTCAATAAAACGTCATGTTACTTTGTACTACTTGCACCTAAAATGAGTGTATTCAAAAGAAAAGGAGAATGAATTCATATGAAAAAAAACAAAACTTTATTTATTTTATTATTATTACTTGTCACCGTGAATTTCGGAAAATACACCTTTATTGCTTCTACTTCACCTGTTGCCCCGACTTCACTTCATGGTGAAACTGAAAATGACGATATATAAAATTTATTCATCTTTTATTTTCTCAAAGAAATTAAAACTATTTTTATAAATTCTATCTGTTCCAAATAATTTACTCAGTACCAATGCGTATAATGAATACCTTTTTATCTGTTCATTCTTTTCAGAACCATTCATCAGATATTTATTATACGCAATTTCTCCAATATACTGATCCAATAATTCAGCCCTGTCTCTTTCCATAATTTGCTTTGCTCCATCCATGAAAATGCTATCTGCTTTCGAGTACTCACCACTATCAGATAACCACCTTCCATAATTAAGCTTTGCCAATTTTGTTTCATGATACTTATCTTCTTTCATCTGGTCCGTATCTTCCAAAAATGCTCTAATCAATCTCATTGCCTGTTCTTTTTTCCCAGATTTTGCTAAACAGACAGATATATGGTTGATTAGGTTAATCTCAACTTTTGTATAGATATGCTTTTTTTCACCTATTAAATTTTCATTCATAGAATATGCTAAGACTTTTCTATACTCTTCACAACATATTTCCTCAGACATATGACTGTATTCCTTTTCTATACATATTTCGATAAATTTTAAATATTGCTTATTCTGTGCACATTCATCTTCTCCAAGTATTTCCATTAATTTTTCCAAACTTTCCTGCACTTTGTCCATGCTTTTCTCTGAAAATAAAATACGTGAAATCTCTCTCCTCAGAAGTAACGCCTCAATCTTCCCCGTATTGAGCAGTTCCACATAATATCGATTTTCCACACCTATTTTCTCTGTCAGTGCTTTATAATTTTTCCTGCTCGGTTTACGACCATTTTCAATCCGTGAATAACTTTCTACACTGCAAATGCCTTCACTTAATTTTTCCTGCGTATAGTTTATTTTTTTTCTTTCTGTTGTAAGATAATGTCCCACAAACTCTGTCATAATTTCTTCTGTCTGTGGTTCATATATATGAATCCGGCTTCCGCACCCAAATTTCTCAAAAAAACTCTGCAATATTCTGATATCTTCCTGCTCTTTGCTCATATCCCACTTTTCTTTCAAACCAGCCAAAATATGCAGACGCATAATTTCCAATAAACAATACAATGACTTTTGTTTTCGCAATAATTCAAGTGTTTTTTCAAATATTTCAAATGAGCCCTCTGTATCTTTCCCCTCTATTACAAGATTTCCCCAAAGACAGACAAGAAGCGGATATATCTTTACTTTCTGCTGTTCTTCTACATAATGAACATTAACATACTGCATTAACTGATAAAATCTTGAAATAACTTCTTCTTTTTCCTTTGGATTTACTTTGCATAACAAATTCAGATATATAGCATAAATATGTATCTCTCTTACACTGAAAGTTCCCTCTATTTTCTGCGATTTTATCAAAAAACCACAGGTACATTCCAATGCCTTCTCATAACATTCTGTTGCTTTCTTTAAATCTGCAGTATCTTTCTCAGCCACAATCCCTTTTATGAACCATGCATACTGCTCTCTGATCTTCTTATTTAGTGAAACATTTCCGGTCGGTATACGCTCCAGTAACATCCCCAATTTTTTATAGTTTTCATTTCGAATACACGCTCTGGTACTTTCTTTCCATTTAAAATAAACTACTTCTTTTTCAGAAATATAAGCCGTCAATCCCAATATTCCAAATCCCATCCTGTCCAAAAACATATTTACAAGTAAAATATCAGGTACGATCTCACCATTTTCATACATACAATATGACGATGGACTGCAAATTCCTCTGCAAATATCCTTTACATTCATTTCATATTTTGTTCGTATCCCATATAAAAGTCTGCCTATATTTAAACCCATTTAACTCCATCCTCTGTTTCTTGTTATCTATCCTATGAATTTTCAAACTTTAATTGTGTTTTTCTTTTTATCATAACATATCCCGTTCACACAAAACATGATGTTCCGTTAAATCTTCCATACATTCACATTTCAATCTCGATTCGTACATTTTTTGTTCACAATAAATTCACTAGATTTTTTGTCGAATCTGGTGCATAATATTAATTGTTGTGGTGATACCACGACATGGGTTTTATTAATTATAACCCCCTTCTTAATTTGGAAAAGCCTTGAAAGAATGTCTGCATACATTCCCTCAAGGCTTTTCTTTTTTGTTCATCAACGCTCTAAACCCGGCGTTTTCTTATTTTCATTTGTCTGATAAAAACTTAACGTTTTCCAGCTTTCATCTCATCCAAGATTTCCGCTACCGCCTCTCGCTCGTCAAAATGATATTTTACACCTTTGATCTCCTGATAATCTTCGTGTCCTTTTCCAAGGAGCACGATCATATCGCCCGGTTTTGCATTTTTCATGCAGTAAGCGATTGCTTCTTTCCTGTCGTCAATCTCGATGTATTTGCCGTTGCTTCTTGCAAGGCCTACTTTAATATCATTGTTAATATCACGGATTTCCTCATCTCTTGGATTGTCACAGGTCAATACACAAAGGTCTGCCATCTCACCTGTTACCTCACCCATATCATATCTGCGGAGTTTAGAGCGGTTGCCGCCACCTCCATAAACACAGATCAGACGCTTCGGATGATATTCCATCAATGTCGTGAGAACGCTTCTTGTGCTCACTTCATTATGTGCATAGTCGATGATCAGCGTATAGTCCTTGGATACCGGAAGCATTTCCACCCTTCCTTTTACCTGCACTTTGGAAAGTCCCTCTAAAATTGCCTCGTCCGAAATGCCAGCCAGATGACACACTAACATGGTCACCATGGAATTGTATACCGAAAATCTTCCCGGAATATGGACTTTCGCCTGACAGTCCATGCAGCCACTCACTTTAAAATGCATTCCCAGCTTTCCATCCTCATTGATAAATCCAATATCAGATGCCATGAGATCTGCTTCTTTTTCAGCAGAAAATGTTTTTACCTCACAGGTATGTCCTTTTAAAATGCCGTCCACATGCTCATCATCTGCATTCACAACCCCAACTTTACACTGGCGGAACAGAAGGCTCTTGCACTCCATATATTCTTCAAAAGATGCGTGCTCAGCCGGTCCGATATGATCCGGTGATAAGTTGGTAAAAATACCATAATCAAATAAAATACCGGCTGTACGGTCTAATTTTAACCCCTGGGAAGAAACTTCCATGACCACATATTCACAGCCAGCTTCCACCATGGCAGCAAACATGCGGTGTAATTCGTAGGATTCCGGTGTTGTATTTTTTGATGGAAGATGTTCTTCCCCCACCATTGCACCGATGGTTCCAATCAGTCCGACTTTTTTTCCTGCCATCTCAAGTACTTTCTTGATCATATAAGTGGTGGTCGTCTTTCCTTTCGTTCCGGTCAGTCCGATGGTGACAAGCTTTCTTGCCGGATGGTCAAACAATGCAGCGGACATCAGCGCAAGTGCCAGACGAGCGGACTCCACTTTTAACACAGTGATGTTTTCTGGAATCTGTGCTGCCTCCTCTTCCTTCTCCAGCACGATCACGGAAGCTCCTTTTTCGACCGCATCCGGGATATATTTATGACCGTCTGTCACTGCCCCTACCATGCAGACAAACATCGTTTCCGGTGCAATCTTTCTGGAATCATAAATAATATCACGCACTTCTGTCTCAAGGCTTCCCTGAAGAAGTGTGTATTCAATTTCCTCACAAATCTTACTTAATTTCATTTTATCGTTTCCTTTTTTCTTTCAACGTATCGTTTTTCTTATTTTCTGATCTGGCTATAAAAATACTCGTAAAGCAATTATTCTTTTCGCATACAGGTTTCCGTGATCATCTTATTTTAAAATATGGGATGCATCAATCTCCGACTCAAATACAGTATGCGACGGTCCTGTCATGAAAAGATGATTGGTCTTTTCATCCCATTCGATCAAAAGTGGTCCGCCGATCTGCTCTACCGTTACTTTACGGTCACATCTTCCGGTCAGAATCGCAGTCACTACCGCAGTAGCGCATCCGGTTCCACAACCTATCGTCTCACCGGTTCCGCGCTCCCACTCACGGATCTTCAGATAATCCCTGCTCACAAACTCCGTAAAAGTAACATTCGTTTTATTAGGGAAAATGGATGTCATATATTCAATCTCTTTTCCATATTTTTCCACGTCAAGCTCTGCCACAGAATCGACAAACATTGCACAGTGCGGATTTCCCCATGAAACCGCAGTAATGTGAAAGGTACGGTCAAGCACCTGTACCGGCTGGTCGATAAATGTATCCATTTCTGTGTTGATTGGGATCACTTTTGTGGAAAGTCTCGGTTCCCCGATATCTGCCCGGATGTTAGATACATAACCGTCTGTCACTGTCAGTGTCAGATGCTGCATGCCGCCCAGAGTCTCGATCACAAGCTCTGTCTTATCGGTCAGTCTGTGGTCGTACACGTATTTTCCGACACTGCGCAGTGCATTTCCACACATCTCGCCTTCCGTTCCGTCCGGGTTAAACATGCGCATGCGGAAATCCCCTTTATCTGACGGACAGATTAAAACCATTCCATCAGAACCGATTGCAAAATGCCTGTCACTTACAAACCTTGCCAGTTCCGGAAGATTCTTAAGTTCCTGATGGATTGCATCAATATATACATAATCATTTCCAAATGCCTGCATTTTTGTAAATTTCATAGTTTTCCCTCTTTCTGTGTCTTTTTACCTATATCCTAGAGACAAATCCAGGGACTGCCATCTTCTGACAGTCCCTATCCATTTCTTTTATGAATTCATTGCACGGTCAAGGTCGGCAATGATATCTTCCACATTTTCAATACCGACAGACATACGCAGGAAGCGGTCTGTAATGCCTAATTTTTCCTTGACATCCTTCGGTGTATCCTCGTGTGTCTGTGTGGTCGGATAAGTGATCAGTGTCTCTGTTCCGCCGAGACTCTCTGCAAACATGATCATATCCACGTTTCGAAGGATTTTCTGAACGGTCTCAAAAGAATCCACGGTAAAGGAGATCATACCTCCAAAGCCTCTCGTCTGTTTGATGGTTGTCGCATAATCTTTGTGATCCTCAAATCCAACATAGTAAACTTTTTTTACTTTTGGCTGGGTTCTTAACCACTCCGCCACTTTTTTTGCATTCTCGTTATGTCTGTCCATACGAACCGGAAGTGTCTTGATTCCGCGGAGTAACAACCAGCAGTCCATCGGTGCTAACTGGCTTCCATGAGACTTGATATGCACATGGATCTTCTCTGCGATCTCCTCATTGTCTTTCACCACAACGATTCCGGAAAGTGTGTCGTTATGTCCGCCAAGATATTTTGTGGAGCTGTGTGTTACAATGTCAGCTCCCAGTTTTAATGGATTCTGGAAATATGGTGTTAAAAATGTGTTATCAACCACCATAAGTGCCCCAACGCTTTTTGCAATCTCAGATAAAGCCTGAATATCTGCCACTTTCATCATCGGGTTGGTCGGTGTCTCAACGAAAAACATTTTTGTATTTGGCTTGATTGCTGCCTTCACTGCGTCAAGATCATCCATCTCCACGTAAGTGTGCTTAATGCCGTATTTTCCGAACACGTCACCGATAATACGGAAGGTTCCGCCATAAATATCATCAGAAAGAAGAACATGGTCTCCCGGATTCAGCAGAGAAAATACAGCCATATTTGCAGCCTGTCCGCTGGAAAATGCAAATGCCTTGATTCCACCCTCAAGGATTGCCATGGTACGCTCTAACTCCTGTCTGGTAGGGTTCTCCAGACGGCTGTACGCAAAGCCTGTGGACTCTCCAAGTGCCGGATGTCTGTAAGTCACTGCCTGGAAAATCGGCATGCTGACTGCTCCGGTCAACGGTTCTGTTCCGAGCGCCCCATGTACCGCTTTGGATTCAAAATGTAAATTATCTTTTTTGTCATAATCTGTATAATTGCTGAAATTCTTCATAAAATAAATCCACCTTTCTGCTTGTCATGTTCTTCTGTTTTTATCTTTTCCTGTTTTGAAACTGCCTATGTAAAGCCTCAGAAAATCTGTCTGCCTTCCATATATAAGCTAATTATACAAAACACAATTTAAAACATATACAACTTCTGTGTTGTCTATATTGCAAATTGTGCTTTTTTTCTTTATAATAAATCTATTATTTGCGATGCAGGCTTACTTATCCCTGCGAAAAACCTGTCTGAAATCAAAACAGGATATTTTACAAACGGAAAGGATACTTATTATGCCAGAATATAAAAAAGTCGGCTATCTGACAACAGATTTTAAAATGTTTCATTTAAAAGACGAGGAAATGCGCTCCTTTCACTACCACTATCACGATTTTCACAAAATTCTCATCCTCTTAAACGGAGATGTGACTTACTGTATCGAAGGACGCTCTTATGAGCTGAAAAAAAATGACATCGTCTTAGTCCATGCCGGAGAGGTACACAAACCGGTCATACATTCTGACGCTGTGTATGACCGCATTATTATTTACGTTTCGCCGGATTTTCTGACCGCATATCGGGATTCGGACAGCGATCTCAGTCTGTGTTTCCAGAAAGCTTATGAAGAAAAGTCCCATGTACTGCGCGTTCACTCCTTCGGAAACAGCAGATTAGGTGCCGTTACCAAAGATCTGGATGCCTCCCTCTCGGATTCTGATTTTGCACATGAACTGCATCATAAACTTTTATTTTTAGAGTTTCTGATCCAGTTAAACCGCGCCGCCGGACACAATAAAATAGAATTTATCGAGACTTCTGCTTCGAGCGAAAAAATACTGTCCATTTTAAATTATCTGAACGAACACTTAACAGAGTCTATCTATATTGATGATCTCTCCTCCCGGTTTTACTTAAGCCGCTACTACCTCATGCACACATTTAAGGAACAGACCGGCTACAGCATCGGCAGTTATCTCTCCACCAAGCGTCTGCTGCTCGCCAAAGAACTGATTTTATCCGGGAAACCGATCACAGATGTCTGTTATGAATGTGGATTTAAGAATTATTCCACTTTTTCCCGCGCATACAAAAAGTGCTTTGGCGAATCCCCGAGAGATTTACGCCAAAGCACTTTCAACCACTGATCATTCCTATACTGACTGCCTTTTGACAATCGGTTACTCATTCCTGTTTTCAATGAAAGAATCAGACTTTCTCTGCCATGGCATTCATAAGAGTCGGAATCAACTGTTTCTTTCTTGAAATGATTCCCTCTAAGAGGATGCCATTTTCATTTTCTTCTCTTTCAAATGCATCTGCAAGGATCCTGCCTGCATCATGTCCCTCAAAAATCACCTTGGAAGACTCTTCTAAAATATCTGTCAGCATCACATAGACCATGTCGATTCGCTTCTCACCCAGAACTTCTTTTAAGAACGGACGGAGCTTCTCTGCTACTTTATCAAGTTCTTCACGGCTCATGGCGCTGATCTGTGCAACTCCGAAGTCAAACTCATCCGTATGGAAAATCTTGAAATCAGAATAGAAAATTTCCTCTGTCGTCTTATTTTTGAAATCGCTTCCCGCCTTAAACATGTTCTTTGCATGAGTCTCAATATCTACTTTTGCAATCTTTGCCAAAGCCTCGGCAGCCAGAATGTCAAGCTGTGTGCAGGTCGGAGAACGGAACATTAACGTGTCTGACAGAATCGCTGACAATAACAATCCTGCAATATGCTGCGGGATCTCGATATTTTTCTCACCGAACATCTGGTAAATGATCGTGGACGTACATCCCAACGGCTGATTTCTGAAATAGACCGGAGAGATCGTCTCTAAGCTTCCGATCCTGTGATGATCTATGATCTCTAAAATCTCCGCTTCATTGATATTATCAACTGCCTGCGACTTCTCATTATGATCCACCAGAATGATCTGTTTTTTCTGCATGCTCATCAGGTTACGTCTGGATACCATTCCGAGATAGTTTCCATTTTCATCCAAAATCGGGAAATCACGGTGTCTGATTTTTGACATTGTCTCTTTGACATCATCCACATAATCATCAATATCAAATGTCACAAGATGCTCTCTCGTCATAAATTCTTTGATTGGCATACTCTGATTGATCAATCTGGCAATGGAAAACGTGTCATATGGTGTTGTGATAATCACACAGTCTTTTTTATTCGCCATCTGAATGACTTCCGGGTCTACCTCAAATCCACAGCCTACAATGATACAGCTTGCATTGGACTCTAATGCACGAATCTGCACTTCTTTCTGCGGTCCGAGAATGACCATATCATCCGCTTCGATGTATTCCGATAAAAATCCAAGGTCAGACGCTCCGACAACGACTTTTCCGCGGATAAAATATGCATGTTCATTTCCCGCGATAATATTACCATCGAGTGTCTCTGCAATATTCTTATACTGGGTTCTCGCTTTGGATAAAACCCGGTTGTCATAAACATCCATGTAAGAGGTTGCAATATCCTTTGTTACGATCACACCCTCTAACTTTCCAAGCCGGTTTGTCACCGGAAGTGTTACGACATCTAATTTTTTCATGGTTTCCCATGCTTTTTTTAGTGAAATCTGAGAACTGATACCTGCTGTTTTGCGGATGGAAATATCCTTGAGCTGTGCTCCTACGTCTGTAATTAGTTCCGGATCCTCCACCTTAAAATAATCCAGCACATACCGGGTTTCCTCACTGATCGCTCCGGCACGCTTTGGTACATACTGGCGCTCTCCCAGCTGATTTTTCAGATATGCATAAGAAATTGCCGCACATATCGAATCCGTATCCGGATTCTTATGTCCGACAACCCATACTTTTTTTGGTTCAATATTCATAAATTCCTCACTACCTTAAAAATTAAAAACGCCTAATGAATATAAAATAAATGCAACCAGCATCACAAAATTGATAATGGAAAACCAGGAAAGTACTTTGACATATCCCTTTACAGCGCCAACGCTTTTCTCCATCTCATCCATTTTTTCAATTTTAGAATCAAACTCGTTGAACAGATCCTGAATATTGCGATAGCATTTTACATTCTCGGAGTGAACTTTCTCTGAAAGATCCGTTTTGATAGAATCCAGCTGGGAGGTTGCATTCTCCAGCAATGCCTTCACTTCTGCGACCTGCTCATCGCTTACTTTCTTATTGGCTGCTGTCTGTTCTTCGATAAACTGCCTGCCTGCCTCGATCTGATCTTCTCCAAGCTTTTTGCTGGCTGCGATCTGATTCTCATTTAACTTGCGGTTTGCCTCTAACTGTTCCTCAGTCACTCTCTTCACATCTGCGACCTGCTTTGAGACACTTATTTCAATCTCATTCATCTTCGCGGTGACACGTTCTGCAAGCTCGTCTACTTTTTTGCTGAAATCAGATACGATCTCATCTGCCTCTTCCTGTCTCTCACTTAAGATCTGCTCTAGTTCCTGCGCTTTGTCTTCTCTCTCATTCACAAGATTCTGCAGTTCCTGTACCTTGCTCTCCTTGGATGTCAATAAATTCTGTAACTGTTTTGCTTTCTCCCTGAATTCATCGATCTGACTTAATAAAAAATCTTCTTTTTCCACTTTACTATGTATCCTTTCCTTAGCACGCGTCACTTTTCCTGCGTGTTCTGTTTTATCTTCTTTTGCATTCAGCCTTGCGGACGGCTGTGTAATTTTTTTCTTCTTCCGGTAATTCTGTGCTATTCTCTGAAACAGACCTGCCATTTACGTCTCCTCCCACAGCCAGCTTAAAATAAACTATATTTATTTTACCATTTGCGCTTTTTCTTGTAAAGGAAAAACCTTCCTTTACATTATGTTATCCTGTGGCTGACAATTTAAGGTATCCTGTGGATTTAAAAGAAGCGGTTCCAGACGGAACCGCTTCTGATAAGAAAGGGATTATACTTATTTGCTTATTTTGTTATGAATGATATTCATACTTCAAAATTGCCGTTCATTATTTACATAATTTTTTGAACTCATCAGCTACGAACTGTACTTTTGTTCCAACAACAACCTGAACAGCTGTTTTACTTGGTCTGATAACGCCAGCTGCACCGGCAGATTTGATTTTCTTCTCATCTACTAAAGAGCTGTCTTTTACTTCAAGACGAAGTCTTGTAATACAGTTATCAATGCTTGTAACGTTTGCTGCACCACCAACACCTTCTAAGATTGTTGCTGCTACAGTTGTGTAATCGCTGCTTCCAAGATCAACTTTTTTCTCTGCTTCTACATCATCATCTTCTCTACCAGGAGTCTTTAAGTCAAACTTTGTGATAGCGAAACGGAATACAACGTAGAATACGATAAATGCTGCGATTCCAAGAGGAATGATCATCCATGTATTCTTTGCTGCCGGAAGCGGTGCAGAGAAGATTAAGTCAGTTGCTCCGGCGGAGAAACTGAATCCTGCTCTGAATCCAACTAATACAGTAATAACTGTGAAGATACCATATAATGCTGCATATACAACGTAAAGAGCTGGTGCAAGGAACATGAAACCAAACTCGAATGGCTCTGTAACACCACAAACGAATGCACAAAGAGCTGCGGAAGCTACAAGTCCGATTGCTAATTTCTTCTTGTCACTCTTAGCTGTGTGAACCATAGCAAGAGCTGCACCCGGGACACCGAACATCATACATGGGAAGAATCCAGACATATACATACCTAAATCCCATGATACATCAGCAGATGTCTCACCTGCCCAGAAGTGCTGCAGATCTCCAAGTCCGATCGTATCGAACCAGAATACGTTGTTTAATGCATGGTGTAATCCGGTTGGAATCAGTAATCTGTTTAAGAATGCATAAATACCTGCACCAACAGGTCCAAGTCCAACAATACTTTCACCAATTGCAACTAATGCACCAAATAATAATGGCCAGATAAATAACAGGATTGCTGAAACAATAATAGAAACAACACCTGCAACGATTGCTACACAACGCTTACCACTGAAGAATGACAGCCAGTCAGGAAGCTTAGTTGATTTGAATCTGTTGTAGCAAAGTGCACCGATGATACCGGCGATGATACCGATAAATGGGTTTTCGATTTTGCTGAATGCGATAAATGCTGTTGATCCTTCTTCCAGTGTTCTAAGAACAGATACTGCTCCAGTAGAAAGAAGGTTTGTGATCATCAGCCAGGATGCAAGTGCAGCAAGACCTGCTGTACCATCATGGTCATCAGACATACCAACACCAACACCGATTGCAAAGAGGAGTGCCATATGATCGATCAAGGCACCACCAGCTTTTACAAGGAAAAATCCGATCTGCTCAACAACACCAGTTACATCTCCACCCTGCATAGTAGATGGACACATTGCGTATCCTAATCCCATCAGGATACCACAAATCGGAAGACAAGCAACAGGAAGCATAAGAGCTTTTCCTAATTTCTGTACGAATTTCATAGAATTCCCTCCTTAATAATCTCTCATTTTTAATCCCTTTTTATTTTAACCGGCAAATGAGTCCTCCGGTCAAAATCACCTCTGATCCTCCGGGTCTTCCACAAACCAGAGAACCATCTATGACAAAAGCGCAATGCGCTAAAGTCCAAGTTCATCTGCGGCTGTTCATTTCTCAATGCAGCCTT
>ERZ773108.3394-NODE-3394-length-12275-cov-2.795908_pt1 | contig 12275 bp, 5 predicted proteins | sample MGYA00580570_ERZ773108 | MGnify/ENA primary metagenome ERZ773108 (study PRJEB29015, sample SAMEA2737840) | human gut metagenome | biome: human gut; feature: human-associated habitat; material: faeces | place: China | collected 2012 ...
CAAGCAGTGCAAGTGCGTTTGCAAAATTTGACGCATATAATGATTCCGACGGTTTTACACTCGGTCATATGAGGCGGAAGTAAATCAAGAACAACGTGCCGAAACTGAAAAATTGTATGAGCAAAGACCAAAAAATGAAAGACAGTTTGAAAATCTTTCAAGAGGTTTGGTGGCAGTACCGGGAGAAAACGGAACGCTTGTAAGCTGGCGTTTTTTAGGTACGGATTCAAACAGCTTGACATACAATCTTTATTGTAGCGGTAAAAAGCTGAATGACAAGCCGATAACTACGACAAACTTTTTCCATACCGGAGCGAGGACAAATGCAGAGTATACTTTAAAAGAAGTAGAGAACGGTGAAGAAACAGGAGTAGAGTATACGACTACGGCATGGGATAAAAATTATATTGGCTTTAAAGTAGCGGAGCGTGAAGGATACAACATTGATGACGGTGCGGTTGCAGACCTTGACGGTGACGGCGAATACGAAATTATTCTTCGTTGGGACGCAAACGGTAAGGATAACTCACACAAGGGTATAACGGGTGAATGTTTGCTTGACGCATACAAGCTTGACGGTACAAAGCTATGGAGAATTAATCTCGGACGTAATATCCGTTCGGGTTCACACTATACACAATTTATGGTATATGACCTGGACGGTGACGGGAAAGCAGAAGTCGTGACGCGCACAGCAGACGGAAGTGTTGACGCAAAAGGGAATGTCATAGGGAACACTCAAGCCGATTATCGTGAACCCGGTACTTTCAGCAAGAAAAGAAACGCGATTGTCAATCAAGGACGGGTATGGAAAGGCAAGGAGTATTTAACCGTATTTTCCGGACTGACGGGAGAAGCATTGCACACGATTGACTATATCCCTCAGCGCGGTGATCCTTCCGATTGGGGAGATGAACGTGCCAACCGCAGCGACCGTTTTCTGGCTTGTGTAGCCTATCTGGATGGAATTCATCCAAGTGTAGTGATGTGCCGGGGGTATTACACCCGCACCGTCCTGGCTGCCTTCGGCTGGAACGGGAAAGAACTGAAAAAACACTGGGTATTCGATAGTAATGACCCCGGTTGCGAAGATTATGCCGGGCAAGGGAATCACAACCTGCGTGTAGGAGATGTGGACGGTGACGGTTGCGATGAAATTATTTACGGTTCTTGCGCCATCGACCATAATGGCAAAGGACGCTACTCTACCAAGATGGGACACGGAGACGCTATCCATCTTACCCATTTTGACCCTTCACGCAAGGGACTGCAAGTATGGGACTGTCATGAGAACAAACGTGACGGCAGTACTTATCGCGATGCGGCAACGGGAGAGATCATTCTCCAAGTGAAAAGCGACAAGGATGTAGGCCGCTGTATGGCAGCCGACATCGACCCGACCCAGCCCGGAGTGGAAATGTGGTCGTGGGAAGCAGGAATGCGCAATGCAAAAGGAGAAGCTATTGCAGGCAGGATAAAAGGATTGCCCACCAACATGGCTGTGTGGTGGGATGGTGACTTGCTACGCGAGTTATTGGATAAGAACATTATCAGCAAGTATGATTGGAAAGCACAAAAGGTAAACAGAATCGTAACATTCGAAGGGGCTCTCTCCAATAACGGAACGAAAGCCGTACCCTGTCTGCAAGGTGACATCGTGGGTGACTGGCGTGAAGAAGTGCTGTTACGCTCGGAAGACAACTGTTCCCTGCGCCTGTATGTATCGACTATTCCTACTGAATACCGCTTCCATACCTTCCTGGAAGATCCTATATACAGAATCAGTATCGCAACCCAGAATGTAGGCTACAACCAACCAACGCAACCGGGATTCTATTTCGGTCCGGATCTTACTAAGAAGAAAGAGACTTTCAGAGGATATCAGTTCAAGTGAAATGTTATACTAAGGGCAAATTTATACGGAATCCAAAGAAATAACTATCTTTGCCCTTAGATAAAACACATAAATTCACTATGAAGAAGAATACGTTACTTATATTCTCCCTCCTGTTATTCTACTTGTACCCGGCATTCGCCTCCGTAGAGGTACGTTCCAATAAACTGACTACCGGAGACGGATTAGCCAATAACTCCATCCGGTATATGTCGCAAGACAGTAAGGGGTTTATCTGGCTGGGTACGCTCAACGGATTAAGTTATTATGACGGCAATTCTTTTGTCAACATCTACCCTGACATCCACAATCCGCTTTCACTGGCCGATTCACGCATCCGGAGTATAGAAGAAGATCCGAACGGCTTCCTATGGATTTCAACGATGTCCTCTTTTATCAGTTGTTATGACCTGCGTCACGGTCGTTTTGTGGATTTCACCGGATGCAACGAATATAAAGAAAACTATTCTAAATTCTTCATTACCTCCGATAATTCCGTCTGGCTATGGCATAGTCAAAACGGATGCAGGAGAATCGTTTATCAGGATGGGAAGTTCTCGTCACAGACTTATAAGAAAGAGTTGGGAAATCTACCTTCCGACAGAGTGCAGTTTGTATTGGAAAGCGCCAAAGGAGAAGTCTGGATCGGAACCCGTAAAGGGCTATTGAAATACCGGAACGGGCAAACTGACAATCTAGACCCGCAGAGCCAAAGTTGGGAACATATCATCGCTTATGACCAATATACCTGCATCATCACCGACAAGAATGAAATCTACCGTCACACCTACTCTACCGACAAACTGGAAAAAGTAGGTTCACTTGCCGCAAGCTTTGACGACAACAATCGTGTCACGGGCAACTTCCTCCTGGCAGACAAATGGGTATTGTTTACCGCCAACGGCAGTTATCTGCTAGATATCCCTACCGGAAAACTTTCCCGCTACTCCGACCTGAATATCAAAAACGGTGCGGTCACCAAAGACAATAAAAAGAATGTATGGGTGCACAACTATACCGGACATTTATGGTACGTCAACGTTACAACGGGCAATATCAAACCTTTTCAGTTCCTTTCTTCCGAACATATCGGCTATATAGATGTGGAGCGATATAGTATCGTACACGATTCACGGGATATCATCTGGATTACAACTTACGGAAACGGACTTTACGCATACGAGCTGGCTACGGGAGACCTGCAGCATTTCACCTTTGACATCGGCCAATCCAGCCATATTAACTCTAATTATCTCCAATATGTAATGGAAGACCGTTCCGGCGGTATCTGGGTAAGCTCCGAATTTTCCGGTTTATCTCATCTGGAGATTCTGAACAAAGGCACACAACGTCTCCATCCCAGCGGCGAGAACAGTTCCGACCGCTCCAATACCATCCGTATGCTTTTCCAAAACCGAAACGGAAATATCTATATGGCAAACCGCATGGGCAGCCTGTACGAATACGCCCCCGGTCTGACCAAGACAATACGCCGCGAGGATTTCACCCACAATGTGTACAGTATGAACGAGGACTCGGAAGGTAACCTATGGCTGGGTATGAGAGGAACCGGTCTTCGTATCGGAGCGGACAAATGGTACAAGAACAACAGCAAAGATCCCAATTCGCTCTCCAACGACCAAGTGTTCTCCATCTACCGTGACCGGAAAGGCCGAATGTGGCTGGGAACGTTCGGCGGAGGACTGAACTTAGCCGTAAAGACGAAGGACGGCTATCAATTCCGGCACTTCTTGCAGGACAACTATGGAGAGAAACGTATCCGTGTCATCGAAGAAGACAAGAACGGACGGATGTGGGTAGGCACCAATAACGGTATTTATATCTTCCATCCGGATTCCCTCATCGCTTCGCCCGAGAATTATATCATATACAATCATGTCAACGGCACATTCCCCAACAATGAGATACGTTGCCTGATGAATGACCATGAAGGCAATATGTGGATCGGAACCGCCGGAGCCGGATTTGCCGTCTGCCATCCGGAAGGCGATTATCAGCATCTGACCTTCAACTGTTACGACATCAAAGACGGGTTGTCCAATGCCGTAGTGCAGTCCATTGTTCAGGATAAGGATAATAAGATGTGGATAGCTACCGAATATGGCATTTCACGCTTCACTCCTGCAACCAAGCAAATTGAGAATTATTTTTTCTCTTCCTACACTTTGGGAAATGTATATAGTGAGAACACCGCTTGTGTAAGCAACGACGGCAAACTACTGTTCGGTACCAACTATGGCTTAGTTGTATTGAATGCCGACAAAATAGAGAATCTGGACAAACCGACTTCCGTAGTCTTTACCGGACTTCAGATCAACGGAGCCAATATGCTTCCCGGTGTAGAAGATTCTCCTTTGCAGGAAGCAATGCCATACATCAACGAGCTGAACTTGAAATATTATCAACAATCATTTGTCATCTCCTTCTCTACATTCAACTATCTGAATGGGGTATCCAAGTATTCCTATTGCCTGCCCCCTTATGACACGGAATGGAGTTCGCCTTCCAGCCTGAACTTCGCCACTTACCGGAACTTGCCTCCAGGCAAGTACAAACTCCACGTGAAAGCTTGCAACGCCGCAGGTATCTGGGGAGAAGAGAATGTGATGGAGATTGTGATAGCCCCTCCGTTCTGGAAAACGACTTGGGCTTACCTGTTATATGCCCTGTTAATCGCAGTAGCCGGTTATTTCAGTTTCCATATCATCCGGAATTTCAACGCATTGCGCAACCGCATCGCAGTAGAAAACCAGTTGACGGAATACAAACTGGAATTCTTCACCAATATATCTCATGAGTTCCGCACTCCATTAACCCTGATTCAAGGAGCTTTGGAAAGAATCGTCAATATGGGAAACCACTCCAGAGATATGCAACATTCCCTAAAAATCATGGATAAGAGTACCAAGCGGATGTTGCGGCTTATCAACCAATTGCTGGAATTCCGGAAGATGCAGAAGAATAAACTTGCCCTTTCATTAGAAGAAACGGACATTATCGCTTTCTGCTATGAGATATTCCTAAGTTTCAAGGATGTAAGCGAATCCAAAAACATGGATTTCCGCTTCGAGCCATCACATACCTCTTACAAAATGCCTGTCGATAAAGGAAATCTCGACAAGGTGATTTACAATCTACTTTCAAATGCATTCAAATACACTCCGTCCAATGGGAAAATCATATTCAAGGTAGACATTTCGGAACAAAAGCAACAACTTTGTATCCAAGTGACGGACACAGGAGTAGGCATCCCGAAAGAAAAAAGAAACGAATTGTTCAACCGCTTCATGCAAAGCAGCTTCTCACACAGCAGCGTAGGTGTAGGGCTTCACCTCACCTATGGTCTGGTCAATATACATAAAGGAACGATTTCTTATAAGGAAAATGAAGGAGGCGGCTCTATCTTCACCGTAGAACTACCGGCAAATGCCGACGTTTACGAGGAAAAAGACTTCCTCATCCCTAACCAAATACTGATTGAGGAAGAAGAACAACGCCATAAAGAATTTATTGCGAGTGACAAGACAGAAGAACCGGCAGCACCTTCCGTTCCATTGAATAAACGGAAAGTATTAATCATAGAAGACGACAACGATGTCCGTGAATTCTTAAAAGAGGAAATCGGTCAATACTTCGAAGTGGTGGCCGAAGCGGACGGGATCAGTGGCTTTGAACGCGCACAGACCTATGACGCCGATTTGATTATCTGTGATGTGTTAATGCCGGGAATGACCGGATTTGAAGTGACTAAGAAACTAAAGAATGAGTTCGCAACAAGTCATATCCCCTGCCCTTAATATGGATGAAAAATACCTGGAAGGTATAGAGGCCGGAGCGGATGCCTATATCACCAAACCATTCAGTGTATCTTTGCTGCTCGCCAGAGTATCCAGACTGATAGAGCAACGGGACAAACTCCGTGAGAAGTTCTCCAATGAACCGGGAATCGTCCATTCAGCAATCTGCACCAACAATAAAGACAGCAAGTTCCTGGCAAAGCTGAACGAAATACTGAACGAGCACATGGTAGAAGCCGAATTCTCGGTAGACGACTATGCCAACCTTATGGGATTGGGACGTACCGTATTCTATAAGAAAGTACGTGGAGTGACAGGATACTCTCCGAATGAATACTTACGTGTTATCCGTATGAAGAAAGCAGCGGAATTGTTATTGACCGAAGACCTGACCGTTGCCGAGATTTCCTATAAAGTGGGTATCAATGATCCTTATTATTTCAGTAAATGTTTCAAGAACCAATTTGGAATCGCTCCTTCGATTTATCAGAAGAATAAAGGACAGCATGGTTCGAGTTCACCACAGATTAACACAGATTAATTTAATGCATTAATAATCAAGATCTATTATCTGTGTTAATCTGTGGTGAGAAGAAGCCCCAGTGTACTATCTTACGGATTTGCGTACAAATCTCCATTACTGTTTTTTCATCAAAAGATAAAATTTACATCCTTTCCGTACGGGAGTATAGGCGTATTTTCCATTAATGCGCTTCCTTTGCAGCAAAACATTTTAATTGATCATCATGAAACACAACTTATTTCTTTTCGTATTTTTGCTGGTCGCATTGCCCGCCGTCAAGGGACAGGCAAGTGAACGTAAAAAGTACAATTTCAACAGCGAATGGAAACTGCAAACAGGAGATTTTCCTAAAGCCAAAGATGCAACATTCGATGACAGCAAGTGGAAACAAGTCACTTTGCCTCATGCCTTCAATGAAGATGAAGCATTCAAAGTTTCTATCGAACAACTGACAGACACGGTGGTGTGGTATCGTAAAAATTTCCGCATTCCCGATTTAAAAAGTAATCAGAAAGTGTTTATCGAATTTGAAGGAGTACGCCAGCGTGGAGACTTCTACCTCAACGGACACAATCTGGGAAGACATGAAAACGGGGTGATGGCAGTAGGTTTCGACCTGACTCCTTATATCAAACAAGGCGAAAACGTGATTGCCGTGCGGACGGACAACGACTGGATGTACAGGGAAGAAGGAACCAAGTCCAAATTTCAATGGAACGACCGTAACTTCAACGCCAATTATGGCGGTATTCCCAAAAACGTATTCCTCTACGTTACTGACAATGTATATCAGACACTTCCCCTGTATAGTAATCTGAAAACGACGGGAGTATATACGTACGCTAAGGACATCGACATCAAAGGTAGAAAAGCTACGATCTGTGCAGAATCGGAAGTCAGAAATGACAGTAAAGAGCCTCGCCAGTTCACCTATCAAGTGACTATATTAGATGCCGACGGCAAACAAGTGAAGACTTTTCAAGGCGACAAAGTGACTTTGAAAGCAGGAGAAACTAAAACAGTAAAAGCTTCTGCCCCTGTCGGTGGTCTTCATTTCTGGAGTTGGGGATATGGCTATCTGTATACGGTAAAGACAGCTCTGAAAGACAGTAACAACCGCATATTCGACGAAGTAAGCACTCGTACCGGATTCCGTAAGACACGTTTTGCAGAAGGAAAAGTTTGGCTGAACGACCGGGTGATCCAGATGAAAGGATACGCCCAACGTACCAGCAATGAATGGCCTGCTGTCGGACTTTCCGTTCCGGCTTGGCTGAGTGATTATTCAAACGACCTGATGGTGAAGAGTAATGCCAACCTGGTTCGCTGGATGCACGTCACCCCTTGGAAACAGGATGTGGAATCTTGCGACCGTGTAGGTTTGATACAGGCAATGCCTGCCGGTGATTCGGAAAAAGACCGTGAAGGACGCCAATGGGAACAACGGGTGGAGCTGATGCGTGACGCTATCATTTATAATCGCAACAATCCCAGTATCTTGTTCTATGAATGTGGAAACAAAGCGATCAGCCGGCCTCACATGATTGAGATGAAAGCTGTTCGTGATAAATATGATCCGTTCGGCGGACGTGCCATCGGTTCCCGCGAGATGTTGGATATCCGTGAAGCGGAATATGGCGGCGAAATGCTGTATATCAACAAAAGCGAACATCATCCGATGTGGGCAACCGAATATTGCCGCGACGAAGGTTTAAGAAAATATTGGGATGAATACAGTTACCCTTTCCATAAAGAAGGAGACGGACCTCTTCACAAAGGACAACCGGCTACCGATTACAACCACAATCAAGACCAGCTTGCCATTACTATGATTAACCGTTGGTATGACTATTGGCGTGAACGTCCCGGAACAGGCAACAGAGTCAGTTCCGGTGGAACCAAGATTATTTTCTCCGATACCAATACTCATTATCGCGGTGAAGAGAACTACCGCAGAAGCGGGGTGACGGATGCCATGCGCATTGAGAAAGACGCATTCTACGCTCATCAGGTCATGTGGAACGGCTGGGTGGACACGGAAGCAGACCAGACCTACATCATCGGTCATTGGAACTACCCGGAGAATACAGTAAAACCGGTACATGTAGTATCCACCGGCGAGGATGTGGAACTCTTCCTGAATGGTAAATCGTTAGGAAAAGGTAAACGGCAGTACAACTTCCTCTTTTCTTTCGACAAGGTCACTTTCAAACCGGGCAAGCTGGAAGCTGTCAGCTACAACAAGAGCGGAAAGGAAATCAGCCGTTACGCCGTAAACACGGTAGGTGAGCCAGCCAAACTGAAACTTACCGCCATTCAGAATCCGGAAGGCTTCCACGCAGACGGTGCCGACATGACTCTGATACAGGTAGAGATAGTAGATAAAGACGGCAAACGTTGTCCATTGGATAACCGCACTGTCCAGTTCACTTTAAAGGGAAATGCCGAATGGCGCGGAGGTATCGCACAAGGTGAAAACAACCATATCCTCGATACCAATCTACCGGTAGAATGTGGTATTAACCGTGCACTTATCCGCAGTACGACAACTGCTGGAAAAATAGCACTGACCGCACAAGCCAAAGGGTTACCTGCAGCCACTCTTACATTGGAAACGGTTCCGGTGAAAGTAAACAATGGATTAAGTTCCTATCTGCCTCAAGCTAGTTTGAAAGGTAGATTGGACAGAGGTGAGACTCCTTCCACTCCTTCTTATAAAGATACCAAAAGAGGAATCCGGGTTGTATCGGCAAAGGCCGGAGCCAACAGCGGAGATGTTGCCAAGAGCTACGATGATATAGAACTGTCTGAATGGAAAAACGACGGCAAGCTCAGCACTGCATGGATTACTTATACATTGGAAAAAGGAGCAATGATAGATGACGTTTGTCTGAAACTGCACGGATGGCGTTCGCGCAGCTACCCGCTGGAAGTATATGCAGGCAAAGAGCTGATATGGAGCGGCAACACAGAGAAGAGCCTGGGATATGTCCACCTGAACATAGAAAAGCCGGTACGTGCCAATACCATTACGATCCGTCTGAAAGGCAATACAAGTGACAAGGACGCTTTCGGGCAGTTGATAGAAGTAGAAGCGAAAGCCGCCAACAAAATGGAACTGGAAAAGAGCAGCAGTAAGAATCAGCTGCGAATCATCGAGGCAGAGTTCCTCGAGACAATCAAATAGATTTGTTTTCAACAGGTATATAGAACCCACATAAGATTGTTAGTTTGATTAAAAAGTCCTCTTTTACGTTTCTATCGTTTGGGAGGACTTTTTATTATTCAGTTTGTATTTAAAATCATAAACCATCATTTCATCATGAAAAATTTAGTTATCATTTTAATGCTTGCATTCTGTTGCAATTGCCTGGCAGATAATAACCAACCTGCCCATGTCATTATCACTGCCGGACAGTCAAACACCGACGGACGCGTGCCCAACGACCGTCTGCCGGATTACATCAAAGCTATGTCCACAGACACGGCCTTCACCACAGGAGCCTACAAATACTGTAAAATAGCCCAGAACCGCACAGACGGGAAGTTCCGTCCTTTCTGGCCGAAGAGCAAAAGAAGAGCCAAGCCCCACACATGGGGATATGACGCCATCACCTACTATTGGTTGGAGCAATTATGGCAAGAGCCTTTTTACGTTATCAAATGGGCTATCGGAGGCACTTCTATCGAACCGTCCGCCAGTTCGGACAAATCGGTTCACTGGTCGGCAAATCCCGAATGGCTATCCGGCAACGTGGCAACCAGCCAAAAGGGACGTTCCTTATTGCTTTCTTTTATCAATGACATAGACGGTTGCATCGACAACACCTTATCGAAATTAAAGAACGGTTACCGGATTGACGCATTCCTGTGGCATCAAGGAGAAAGCGACCGTGCATACGGCGACAAATACTACGAGAACCTGAAAGCAGTCGTCGCTTATGTGCGCAACCATCTGAGTGAAAAGACAGGAGAAGACTACTCCAAGCTTCCGTTTATCTTCGGTACGGTAGCCAAGAAGAACAAGCAATACAGCAGTGAGGTTGAAGAAGCGATGAAACGCCTGGCGAAAGAAGACAAGAATGCCTATCTGATAGATATGTCGGATGCGGAATTGATGGGAGACCGCCTACATTTCAATCAGAATTCAGCCGAATATCTGGGCAAACAGATGTACGAGCTGATAAAAAAACTGCGATGAAAAGGCTATATTTGTACTTTTATAAGGGGTTGCGTACAAATATCAGGAGTATTTTTTAGCCATTAGTATAATATTACATCTTTTTCGTACGAATACTTGCGCATAATTTCTTCCGATACGCTTCCTTTGCAACGGAAGTCGGACAGACCGTCAGGCTCTGTTTGTTTCTTCCGTTATTTACTAATTTAATCACTTAGATATATCAACATGAAAAACATTCTGCATGGAAATGGTAGTCTGGGAAGGAAGATGCAATCTCTCTTTTTGATGACTCTGTTCGTATTACAATCTACCCTGTCGCTCGCACAGAACCGAACCGTGACGGGAGTGGTAGTAGATGAGAAAGATGAACCAATTATCGGTGCAAACGTCACAGTGAAAGGTACTTCCAAAGGAACGATTACAGACTTGGACGGTAAATTTGTGATTTCCGCTCCCACGAATGCCAAACTTCTGGAAGTATCTTTTATCGGGTACAACACCCAGACTGTTACAATCACCGGTAAAACTCTCCAAATCAAGCTGACCGAATCTGCCATTGCACTAGATGAGGTTGTTGCTATCGGTTATGGTAGCGCAAAGAAAGGAAATGTGACCGGCGCTATCGCTAAAGTCAATGCTGAGAAACTGGAAGACCGGGCAACAACCAACATTGCCTCTTCACTGCAAGGCCAGTTAGCCGGTGTGGAAGTACGCAGCACTACCGGAGAACCGGGTTCGGAACTTCAGATTCGCGTACGTGGAGCCGCTTCGATCAATGCGGATGCTACCCCATTATATGTGGTGGACGGCATTCCCGTAGACGATCTAGGCAGTCTCAATCCGGGTGACATACAATCTATCGAGGTATTGAAGGACGCTTCTTCATCGGCAATCTATGGTTCGCGCGGTGCCAACGGAGTTGTTTTGATCACAACCAAGCAAGCGAGCGCCGATGATAAAGTAAAAGTACAGTTTCAAGCTTCTTTCGGTATCCAATCATTGGAAAGGAAAGTGGATGTCCTGTCACCGGAAGAGTGGATTGAGTTCCGCACCGCATACAATAATAACCGGTATATTTCCCAATACGGAAGTAAAGGAGCTACTATTGAAGACGACTACGCCACCCGTCTGGCAATGATAGGAGGCAAAGAAAGCTATTATTTCCTGAATGACCCGCGCTGGACAGAACCCGGCTACGGCAACTTGCAGCTGATTGACTGGCAAGATGAATTCTTCCGCCTGGCACCGATACAAAATTACCAATTGTCACTTTCAAGCGGTCGCGGCAATACCAAATACCGTGTATCTTTGGGCTATACCGACCAGAAAGGTATCGCTATCGAAAGCAGTTACAAACGTCTGAACTTCCGTGCCAATGTAGAGTCTAAACTATTCAACCGGATTACCGTCGGAGTGAATCTGGCGCCTTCTGCCAACTGGAGTGACGGCGGACGGGTAGACGGCAAAGACCGCCAGGCAACCAACGTTCTTACTATGGTGCCCGTTGCGGAACCGGAAGACGGTATATATACCGGTTCAGGCTCCAAAGGTTATTATCGCTGGACCAGTTCAAGCAAGGTAAGTCCCATCGCATATATGGAGGAAGTGACCAATCATGGTGAAAGTGTCCGTTTTAATTCCGCTGCCTATGTGAAAGCGGATATATGGGATGGGCTGAAAGCGGAAGTTACCGGTTCCTACAATTTCAGCAGTACGCAAAGCCGCTCATTCATTCCGAGCAGCGTCACCAAATACAGAACAGACAGCGAAGGGTACAAAACGACTGCAAGCCGTTCGGAAGCACGCAGCAATAAATTCCTTCTCCAAACGATCCTGCATTATAACAAAACGTTCGGC
>ERZ773108.3395-NODE-3395-length-12274-cov-11.131680_pt1 | contig 12274 bp, 12 predicted proteins | sample MGYA00580570_ERZ773108 | MGnify/ENA primary metagenome ERZ773108 (study PRJEB29015, sample SAMEA2737840) | human gut metagenome | biome: human gut; feature: human-associated habitat; material: faeces | place: China | collected 2012 ...
TTGGACAAGCAACATATGATGCAGTAGTAAGATTTCAAAAAGCTAATGGATTAGATGCAGATGGAGTAGTTGGTCCTGCAACATGGGCTGCATTAAATGAATTAAATGATTGGAATCCAGGTGTTGGTGGTATTGCAGGCGTAAGAAAATTTTTAGATGTTGCAAAAAGCCAAGTAGGAGTAAAAGAAATTCCAGTAAATATAACACCTTATGGAGCATGGTATGGTATGAATGGAGTTGCATGGTGTGCAATATTTGTTTCATGGTGTGCTAATAAAGCTGGAATATTAGGAACAGTAGTTCCAAAATTTCATTGGTGTGCAAGTGGTGTAAATTGGTTTAAAGCTAGAGGAAGATATATGAGAAGAGGCATGGTGACTCCAAAATCAGGAGATGTAATTTTCTTTTATACAGGAAGTGAGGGATTTTATCATGTAGGAATAGTTAATTATGTTAAAAACGGGGTAGTTTATACAATAGAAGGAAACGCAAGTGATGCAGTTCGAACACGTTCGTATTCAATAAATGATACTAGAATTCATGGATATGGAATAAATGGAGGGATTAATCTAGGAGAAATAGAAGCTGGAAAAGAAAGAATTGTAGTTTCAGGAAGTGAATATTATATGCCAGGAGGAGACTTACCAGTTATTAAAGCAAAAGAAAAATATAAATTTATCTCAACTGCAATTAAACAATTAATAGATCTAAAAAATAAGTATCCTAATGATAGGATATCATGGCTTATTTCAAATAGCGAATATACTTCAGCAGATTTTAATAATTTTAAAGAAACAGCAAGAAAAATAGGAGTAAGAATATATTCATTTAATTCAACAGAAGGATTAATTGAATATATAAATACAGATAGAAGTTATTATAAAATTTCTAGCTTAATTATTTTTTCTCATGGAATAGTTGGATCGCTTGAATTTGGTTATCGTCCTTTTTATTTAGGTGGGGTAATAAGTGAATTTTCATTTACTATTGATGATATAAAAAAAATAAATCAAGATGTATTTGCACATGATGCATTTATTCATTTATATTCTTGTAATGGAGCAACTAAAAATAGTAATGGAGTGAGCTTTGCAGGAGAGTGTTTTAAAAATTTAAAATGCCATGTAAAAGCAGCGGTTAATAGAACAAGCTATGAAACTATTTATGGAAGTGGAACTGAACTAAAGAAATATTTTGAACAAGCAGGAGAAAAAGGTTATTTAGATACAGGATCATATTATTATCCTAGTTTAGGCGAAGATGCATATTGGCTAGACTTTATTTAAGAAATAGCTATTTTGAAAAAATTCCCTATATAACAATATATAGGGAATTTTTGTGTTTTTATATAAAAATATATGATAAAATAATATATGATAAAATAATATATATTAGGTTAAAGGAAGTGTAAAAGGGACATGAATTTTAAAAATTTAAGAGAATATTTTAAAGTTCTAATAATATATTTTATTAGTAATGTTATTAGTGTTCTAGTGGTACCTTTGTTTGTGAAAAATGAATTTTCGAGGGAAGAATATAAGAATTACTTAATACCAATTATAATTTTTACAATTATATATATAATACTAATTAGCATATTTAAAGTTAATAAAAAAGCAGTAATAGTATCTTTTATAGTTATCTATTTTTTAGTTTCAACTTTACTTATTAGTGATGTATTTTCTATGAAAGGCTTGACACCAAACGATGTAAGCTTTTTAGGTGTGCAATATATAACATTTATTTCGTTATATACAACATTACCGTTTCAGATGTTAATATATATGTTAATGGGATATAATATAGAAGATTATAGTTATATTATACTTGCAATATATTTAATAGTGATGAGTATAATAATTTATATGATTGACAAATTTAGAGATTTTAAAGAAACAAATAAAAAAAGAGTTTAAAAACTTAAAGTGGACCTTTTATCAAAGACACAAATAAAAGAGAGTTAACTGGCTAGAAGCTGATTTCTGTATTGAACAGGAGTCAGTTTTTTTAGTTCCACTGGAAACAATCATTATTTTAGTATTAAATTAAAAAGATTTTTATTAACAGGGTCAAAACTTTAAAGTATTGACACCAAACAACTGTCTAAGTAAAATTAATATATAAAATGGTGTCTAAACACGGTATCAAAATATAAGGTGGCATTAAAATGAAAAATATTAAGGAAGTTATTAATAAAATTATTCAATCATATGATAAAGATTATGAGGAAACTCCCATTTTACAAGTGATTAGCGTTGATAATATGGAATTTTATATTCACTTTAAAAAGAATTTAACTACAGTATCAGCTTTAAATACTGATACTGATAGGAATATTAAATTAAATTCTAAAAAATATAAGGACATTATCGATAGTTTAAAAAGAGAAGATGTAGATGTATCAATTAAAGATGATAGGGTTATTATTAAAACTCATTTAAGGCCTAATAAATCTAATAAAATAGTTGGTTATTGTAGAGTATCAACAAAGGGGCAACTAGAAGGTAATAGCATTGAAGAGCAATCAAAAAGCATATTAGAAAGATACCCTTATGCAGAAATAATTGAAGAGAGCTATAGTGCTGCTAAAGATAGAGATGTATTTAATAGAATTATAGAGAGTCTAAATAATGGTGATACTCTAGTGGTAACTAAATTAGATAGATTTTGTAGGACTACAAAAGAGGGATTACAATATATTGATTTACTTATGGATAAAGGCGTTAAGATACATATATTAAATATGGGACTTATTGAAGATACTCCAATGGGTAGATTAATAGTAACTAATTTACTGGCCTTCGCTGAATTCGAAAGAGCCATGATAATAGAACGTACTCAAGGTGGTAAAGCTATAGCAAAGACAAAAGATGGGTATAAAGAGGGTAGACCTAAAGCCTATACGCCAGAACAATTAGATAATGCCCTTTCGATGCTGACTATTAATGGTGGAAATCGCAGTTACAAAGAAGTCGAAAGACTTCTAGGTATTAGTAAATCAACATTGATTAGAGAGAATAATAAACGTAAACTAAAATAATTTTTTATAGTAAATCTGTATAAAGCTTGTCCAATAAGGCAATAATTCCAATATATATTATATTAATATTGGAGAGTGATTTAATTGGATATATTTGTTGATGGTGGTTTTAAAAATCAAGCAATGTATGTTGCAGTTACTTCATTAGATGGTAGTATTAATTTTGCTAAACAAATTGCTTCAGGTGGAACTAGTAATGCAGCAGAGAAGAATGCTTTATTAGAAGGACTTAAATATCTTGAAGCTATAGGTTGTAAAGAGATTATCACAGTATATACTGATATGCAAAGTCTTCCTGAATTACTTAAGAGAACTGATTTAAAATCAAAAAATATTAGAAGAAATCCTGAATTAACAGAATTAAAGTTACTAATGAGTCGTTTAAATGTAAATTTAACATACATTAGAAGCAAAAATAATAAAGCAGATAAATTAATCAAACAATTATATAAATATGAAAAAGAAAACATAGCATAGTATAGATAATGCTCTATGAGATCTTCCGCCTCAATCTCATAGAGCATTAAAATTTCATTAAAATAGTATTATTTTAATTACAAGTATTACAATTTTAATGAGTGATTGAAGATATGGAAGCAAAATAGAATTGTTAATGATGTCATAAAGCTATTGAAAATAAAATGAAATAATGTTAAAAAATGTAAATTAATAAAATTTAGTATTTAATCAACAATTTAGTCAAATTTATTAATAAAAATAGAGAATTTAATTCCCATATTTTAACTAAATATTGCCACAATTATATGTGGTTGAAACAAAAGGATGAGATTAAATAAAAAGTTAGTAAAAGTATTAAGGAATTTAAAAAAAGGCAATATCTTTTATTTTCAGCAGACGAGAGATAGTATACTACTATATTACTTAATTATATAGATATTTATTGGAAAATATATTAAGATATAATTATTAGTATGTGGTATTTACATGTATAATTATAATTATATTGGAATGGTGAATAAGTTGAAATATATTAGAATTAATAAACAGTATTTAAATAGAATATATACTTTATCTAAGAATGATATAATAGTATTACTTTATTTAGCTAATAACTATCTTAATTTAGATGATGATGGAATAGACCTAGATTATATTTTAAATAATGAAGAAGAGATTATTATATTTGAAAGAGTTGAAGATATATTTTATAGAAGGTTAAGACAAGATATTTATACTAAGTTTGAAAATATAAAAATAGATAAAGTTCAATTTTTCAAATCATTAAATGAACTAATCAACAGAGAAATACTAATAGAAAAAAAGAATAAACTAAAATTTAATAGAAAGATGATTGCTAGTGTTGGGTTAAACATGTTTGCTATTGAAAAAGTAGATGGAGTTTATGTTTATGAAAAGACAATAAATCCAGAGAAGTTTATAAAAGTTTATTTATTTCATTATGATGAATTAGTTAATAAAATATATAGTTTAAAAGATAGAGATGTTAAAGTTTTAATGCGACTACTTAAAGACCTGGATTATGGTATTTATGACTTAAATTTAGTTAGGACTAATACTGTTAGTAAACAAGAAATAGGTAACGATTTGAGATTGGGTATTTGGTCTGTGGCCAAAGCAATAACTGAACTAAGAAAGACAGATATAATTTTAAAAAGGAAACGTGGAAAGTATTTTATAAATCCTCGTTACTTTTTTATTGGATCTGAAAAGGATAGAGAAAATTTAATTAAGTATATAGAATTTGAAAAACATACAGATTGTTCATCAATGACACTTAAGGAGTTATATGGAACAAATAAATTTAACAAAGAAGACAATAAGACATACGAGTATAAAGATGAAGATATTATAGATGAAGATATTGTAGATTAAAATGTTATATGTATTTTAATAGGATAGCTATATCAATTTGGTATGGCTACTTTTTATACAAAGATTAAATAAACTTAATATAAAAAGTAGCTGAAAAGATTCCCATTTTTAGAGAATTTAGAAATCATATATAGTTGTGATAACAAAGGAGGTGAAATATATGTTTGATAATCCCACGATATCAAACATCAGGAGTTGAAGAAGAAATTCCTGAAGAAATTGAAGATTTATTATGGGGATTGATAGATTCTTTAGAAATACATAAAGATTATCTACAAATATTCCAATTTATAACCATGGATACAACTACAACACTTTTAGTACATACACAGGAGCAGCCTGAATACAAATATTCATACACACTTACTAGATGGATGCCTAAAATAAAGATATATTGCATAGATAGTGGTGGTTATAGCACTATGATGCTAGCAGAAGAGTATTGAATCAATTAGATGGCATAAAAGTCACTGCTATTAAACCCAAAGTGATTCCACCAATAAATATAAATTAGATACATATATACCTGAAATACAAATACATAGGTGAAATATCTGAAAGTGATATGAAAATCTAAGCCTGGAACAGATATTAAAAAATATACCAAAATTATTTCAATGAAGAAAAGTTAGCTAATAATATAAATAAGGTAAATAAAAGATTAGTAAGCTTAAATTTTATTAAACGAAAGAGGAGTTTGAAATGACAAGAGATGATAATAAATTTGATATTTCTTTACCGACATATAGAAAAAAATTTATAGATTTTTGTGAGGAAGAATTAAGCAAATTTTATGAAGAGCATGAAGAAGCTTATAATAAATACTTCAAAATAGGGGAATATTTAAGTAAATTAAGTTGTTGTTGTAGTGTTATATCAAATATCTACGAATTAGATGAGTTATTGGAGATCAAAGTGAGAGCGAGTCAGTTAGGAATTGATGATGTGATTGACAGAGAAGAAATATCAACTATAGAGGATCTAGTACTGTATGCTAATGAGATCGATTGGACTAGCAGTAAGTCAAATTATGACGAGATAACTAATTTAATAGGTGATATGTGCATATATTTGAATGAAGTTGAAGATTTGATTCAAGATAGTGAATATACTAGGCAAACTCAAAGTTTGGAGAACTTTAAAGATGATTTAATAGATATGCTAAATAATTTAATGAATACTAGATATGATTTAAAAACTGATGAAATTATCTATATTAATGAGTTAAGCAAGGAGCAAAAATTAGAATTTATAACGGTGTATATACATGAAATAGAAAGAATAGATATAAAGATAGCAAATATAGTTAAAGAAATTATAGAAGTAAGTTTGTTTGTAAATACGTATTTATAACCTTTAGTATATATCCTTGAATATAATTGTATAAAAAGGTAAAATAAAATAAGGGAAAACAAAAATAGAGTTCTCAGTTTGGCCGCCGATAACTCTATTTTGAACTTAGACTCTATCCCAAGGGAAAGTCTATCTTTGTTTACTTAAATTATAAGCATATTTTAATATAATTATGCAATAGTTGCAATAGTTTTAAGGAATAAAGAGAGATAAAGAGCCTAACCTTAATAGATTAAAAGATGAGGGAGAAGCTTATGAATGATTATTGTAACCACTTATATGATAATACTACAGATGGATATATACAAATACTCAATATAGATCAATCTAAAAAAATTAAAATATATAATACAAAAATTAATAGTATAAAAGAGGTAATAGAAGAAGAAGCCAATGAACAATTAGATTTCTTCATAACACCAAATACTTTCTATAAACCGCAGAGACAGGTAGCTAACATAAGGCAGTTTAGAGCTCTTTTTGTTGATATAGATAACTGTGAAAATAATCAATGTTATACAGCGTATAAGGTTTTTGAAATGGCAGAGGAGGGGATTATACCTAAACCGACAATGATTATTGATAGTGGGAGGGGTTTACATGTCTACTGGCGTATAAAAAATGCGCCTTATGGTGCATTATATACATGGCAGGAGCTTGTTGATCTTTTCTGTACTAGATTAAAGCCGTTAGGAGCCGATTCAAGAGCAACTGATGCCTCTAGGGTGCTAAGATTACCAGCTACTTTGAATTCACGTAACAATTCTTATTGTAGAGTTATGTGGCAAGATAATGAAATAGAATATTCTATGTATGATTTAAGAGAGCAGTATCTAAATGATAATTATAAAAAGACTATAGCAAAGGTGAATAAGAGTAATAGTAAGATTGTAACTAATGCATTTTTTAACTCTTACAGTTTACATATGAGTAGAGCTGAAGACTTAGAAACGCTAGTCAAAATAAGAAAAGGCAAAATGAAAGGTTATAGGAACATGGCCATTCATTGTTATGCTTATTGGAAGGGAATTTATGTACGTGATCCTGAGGAGCTAAAAGAAATAATAGAAGCATTTAATAATAGTTTTGCTATACCATTGAAAAGTACAGAGGTTAATGCAGTACTTAGATGTGTTCCTAAGGCTATAGATAAGTTTTTAGAGTATGAGCAAGGAATAAGAAGTGGAGTAACTAAACGAATTACAAAGGGAATGCGTGATAAAGGTGGATATTGGTATAAGAATGAAACTCTTATAGAGAGACTAGATATTACTGAAGCAGAACAACGTCATTTAAAAACTATCATTGGAACTAGAGTGAAGTATGATCGTAATAATGAGAAAAGAAAAAATAAAAGAAGAAATGAAAATGGGCTAACTCCCAAACAACAAGAGTTACAAGATTTAAAGGTCAAGATATTGCAACTCAAAAAAGAAAAAATGAAGAACAAAGAAATAGCTAACAAGTTGAGTATTCAATTAAAAACACTAGAAAGACATATTTCTTCTATGAAAAAAGACGGTCTTTTATAGATACCCTCAAAAAATAGCTCTTTATAAATATGTGGCTCCCTTCTGGGGGCTTTTTTAGTAAAGAAAATTTTAGGGTATTATACCTATATTAAAAAAACGTTTCTTTATAATTATGAGGGAGTATGGGTATTTTTAAAAGGAGTTGATATAATTTCATAATCACCCTAGTGGTGATCCTAATCCAAGTAAAGAAGATATTGATATAAGTAAAAGGATTAAGGAGTGTGGGAAATTGATAGGTATAGAGCTATTAGACCCTATTATACTTTGTGATGAGAGTTACATAAGCTTGAAGGAAAGGGGAGTTTTATAAGAATATACATATATAAATTACTAATAAAAGCTTAATTTTCTTAAAAAAGTAGGGGGAACGATTCCACTATATAAAGCTTTAAAATTACATATATAATTAATATAGAATATAGAAAGATAAATTTGCTGACCGCTAGCAAGAAGCTGATTTATACTCTTATAATCTGGAAAATAAGCCTAAATATAATACGGATGGGCTTCAATATCGAGAAATCTTGTGATTTTCGATATTGGCGGAGCCACGCCAAATTTATATAAAATGGTAGTATGAAAAATTAGATAAGAAATTTTGATTAGATTAGATTATATTAGTATAAAGAGGTACGACATCTCATATTAAGTTTATGATAGACATCCTATGAGGTAAACGTTGAATCTTTCTCTAATAAGGAAATATATTATATAATAAATATATTAGTCTGACAGTGTATGACATTAATAGGAGGAAGAAAGATGGAATATAGGGTATTTGAAAATCTAGATAGAGAGATAGAGTATGTAAATATAGAGTTAGTTAAAGGAAGATCAATTAGTAAGATAGCCATAGAAGATTATGGATATAAGAATGAGAGTAGCTTACGTAAGAGGTTAACCAAAGGAAATATCTATAAGAGGGTTGGACAGCAATTTGTAAAATCAGATGATAGCAAGGTAGTCAGACAAGCTGTCAGACAAAATGTCGTAAGTATTGAGGAGAATAATGTGGGAGGTGGTATGGATATAATAGAAACAGTTGGTGTGACAAAGTCAGCTGAAGTCACATTTGATGTATTTGAGGAAAAGTATAAAGGCTTAGTAGAGAACTATGATGTTCTCATCCAGATGATAGAAGAATATAAAAAGTCAGGAATAGATGGAATTAAAAATGATGGAGGTTTGGTTATAGAGCTACCACCAGAAGAAGAAGAAGAAGCAAGAGTAACATTCAGAATAAATGGAACTGTATATGAAGAGTTTAAAGCGTTTGTAAAAGCCAATAAGCAATTTAAAGTTAAAGAGCTAGTATCAGCAGCCTTGATGGAGTTTGTGAATCGATATAGTAAATAAACAAATAGGAGTTATGGTGGAATTAGTACTATTTTAATATAGAAGAGACATTTATGAAATACTTTATAAGTGATACACACTTTGAGCATAAAAATATTTTAGCGTATGAGAATAGACCTTTCAATTTTTAATGATGAAAAAGAGAAGTTTTTATATGATGTGGAAGAAGATCAATTTAAGCTAATATAGAATTTAATTGAAAAAAGGATAGAAAAAAATATGACACAAAGAGATATTGCCAATAAGACCGGATTATCACAGCAAGCAGTATCTAGGATTGAAAAGTATGGTAATGCACCATCGATTACGAATTTGATTAAATATTTACGTGCACTAGACTTGGATATTAATAGTATTTTTAAAGAATAGGAAAATATATACATATCAGAAGATAATATTAAAAAACATAAAAAAAAGCCTATATAGGCTTTTTTATGTTTTATTTGTCCAAACAATTAAATTATATAATTTGTAAGAAGAGATACTTTTTTAAAAGTTAGAGAGTCTAATAAATGTGAAGGGGTAGGTTTATTAGAATAATTTAATACTTTGAAAGTTATTCCATTAGTCATTTTACCTATCTTACCAAGTTATAGTATTCAAAAAGTTATATGGTTTACCTTCGATCATTTTGCTACTTGATTTATGTTGATTTTTAATGGTAGCAATTAATTCAGTAATTTGATATTTATCTGTTATAACATAATAGTCATATGCTTCTCCAATAATTTACCCTATATTTTCTTATTGATATTTGTTCTTCTTCAATTAGAGCCTGTATCAATTCTAATCCTAACATCTCAATTACTTCAACAAGGACAAATTTTTTTCTTTCATTATTTAACATATTTGTTGCACTTATTATTTGGGAATTATCCTGAAGCAACAGCTAAGTTACTTCAAAAAGCGGCAAGAGACTCCTATCGTCTAGATAAAGTTTTATACAATCCCATTAATGCTACTATAGCAACTTCTCTTAATTGCATTAAAGCATTAGAAAAAGAAGTTAAAGGCTTAGATAAAGCAATTGAAAAAACAGGAATCATTGCCGAACTAGGCGATATCACTAAATTTAATAATCAAGCTTCTGTTGCTAAATATGTCGGTCTTGCTTGGCGTAAAAAGCAATCTGGCAACTTTACAGCAGATAATACTTTCTTAACTAAGACAGGTAACAAATACTTACGTTACTATCTTTTAGAAGCTGCCGCTAGCGTAATGCGCCATAATACAGAATACTTTGATTATTATCATAAAAAATATGGTGAAGCATTAATACATAAACATAAAAGAGCACTTGCACTAACTGGACGTAAACTTGTTAGATTGATTTTTGCTTTGCTACGCAATAATCAACTTTATACCTATAATGAGGTAGTTGAGAAATCTACAATTTAATATAAACTTGTCCATGTATTTCTACATTTCCAGTAAAAATTTGGAGATATAGTTAGGTTTATTAAAGTTACTCTTTTTTATATGAGACAAACTAGATAATTTCCAATTTTATTTATTTTTTATCTTGACATATTACCAGTCGTCTTTAACTACTATTATATTTTTGTTTCTTTCTTTTTAAAATATTAATATACACATAATTCATACTAATATAAAAGAAATTATGTGGAAATAAATCTATCTTTTACTAAAATGATTTATAATGATTAACATTATTTAAAATACGCTCTTTTCATATAGAGTTAAATTAGAAGAATTATTATCTAAAAATATATTTGGTTTAAATTAGTTACTACTTTTTAGAATCTTCTTAATTAGATTTTAAAAGTATATACTCTCAAAAAATTATTTTATAGAAGTTTTATTAAATTATAAGTACCTATGAACCATCGTATATTAAATGGTAAATAGCGTAGTATGAGAGTATCATAAATAAAATAATTATTTATAATACAAAAATTTTTCTATTAATTCAAATCAAATTCTTTTAAATAACCAATCTATGGGATTAATTCTTTATCATATCCTTTAATTTTAATAATATCAAAATATACTGAATTTTAGAATATATAAAAATAGTTACAAATTTGCAATTATTTTGTAAATTTTTAACTATTTTTATATAAATAATTAAAATTACAAAGTTTACAAATTAATTAAAATTTCCTTTTTATTTTATAAGGAGGTTTTAATAATGAATAATGAATTTTTAGACTATTTGAGATTATATAATAAAAAGGATATAAAAGGATTAGAATTTTTACTTAATAAATTTGAACCATTATTAAAAAAATACGCTTATAAATTGTATGATTATGAAGATGGTAAATCTGATTTGACTTTATATTTTATCAAATTAATTAATAATATCGTAGATAATAAAATACTATTTAAAGAAGATAAATATTTTATATCTTATATAAATATTTCAATTAAACGAGAATATATTTCATTATTAAAAAAAGAGGAAAAAGTTTTACATAAAGATTATTATGAAATACTAGATTGTGAGAATAAATTAGAAGAAAAAACTGATTTATTCTTTTATGATTTAATAAATAATCTTAATGTTAAGGAACAAAATGTATTAAAATTAAAATTTATTGATAATTATACAAATAGTGAAATTGCTAGAAAAATGAATTTATCTAGACAAAATATTCAAATATGTTTAAAAAGAAGTATTGCTAAATTAAGAAAAGATTTAAATTAAGAAAGGAGAAAAATATATATGGAAAATAAAATTATTGAAGTAATAGCTACTCAAGGAGTATTTGCAATATTATTTACGTATTTATTACTATATATTCTAAAAGAAAATAGTAAGAGAGAAAGTAATTATCAAGAAATATTAAAGCAATTTTCAGATCTTCTTCCTGATATCAAAGAAGATCTGAAAACAATAAAAGAAAAAATAGACTAATTATAGTAAAATTTTCTATTTTTGTTTACAAAGTGATATTTATTCACTCTTTATATAATGAAATATATTTGAAGGAGTGATTTGTATGCTAAGTATAGGCAGTAAGGGAGAAAGTGTAAAAGAGTTACAACAAAAGTTAATAGCAAGAGGATATAGTTGTGGAAGTGCAGGAGCAGATGGAGATTTTGGACAAGGAACCCATGATGCAGTAGTAAGATTTCAAAAAGCTAATGGATTAGAAGCTGATGGGGTAGT
>ERZ773108.3397-NODE-3397-length-12274-cov-3.498322_pt1 | contig 12274 bp, 8 predicted proteins | sample MGYA00580570_ERZ773108 | MGnify/ENA primary metagenome ERZ773108 (study PRJEB29015, sample SAMEA2737840) | human gut metagenome | biome: human gut; feature: human-associated habitat; material: faeces | place: China | collected 2012 ...
CATAATACAAAGATAATTGTTTGGGGACAGAGTTCAGATTACGCCCTCTTTAGGCTTCTATTAAAGAAATCAATACTAAGATTGGAAATATCAATACGAACCTGACTGGTCTGCATACATTGGTAACTTGCCGTCTGTCAAGCATCTCGCTTGCTCCCGACTTGTTCGTTGACGGTATTGAAGCTGTAAGATTCACTTCCTTGCAATATTCTCCAATGGATGTGAAAGATGAAAATGCCAGCATCCCAGCAAAGAGCTATCAATTCTCTACAGCTGCTTTGGCGACTGCTAGCTATCATTTCAATCCGGCAAGCTTTAAGTTGGCAAATGCTGACTATAGCTATATCGACCGCACTGCAGAAGTTGTTGAAACAACTCGTGCAATTGCTGCAAGTAAGTTGGTTGAGATTGTTGGCGAACCGGTTGCTAACCCCGCAACAGGAACTGTTGACTTCCAACTTCTTCGTCTTAATTCTCACACTACTCAGCCGGAACTTGACAGAACGAATCTGATCGCTTTGCAAGCTACTCTGAAAGGTGATGCAATTGATCAAGATGAGAAAAATGCCGTCATTACTTCTCCGTATGTAGCTGTATATGATAATATTTTGGCTGCTGAAGATGTTCGTATCGCTGATAAGGAAACTTTGTTTGAAGGTGGTAATGCTGCTCATTATGCAACTACATTCGATGCTTGTACGAAAGAAGAACCTCGCTACGAGACTCCTTATGATCAAGTATTCGACTTGAAAAAACTGGTTGCAACTTGTCTCAATAATGAAAATGTATCTACTGGTCATGATGAATTCCCGATTGAAGCCTATAAACTGTCATACAGATTTGCTGTAGCTACTACGGATTTTAATCTTGAAGAAGGTAAAACTGAAACTAATCAGCAGAAATGGGTTAAGTGTAATGATGTTGAGAAAGGTTTGTTCCAGGCAGAAGGTTTCAATCCGGAAGCATTTGGTCGTACTCCGATCTTGAAAGTTGAATTGGTAGACGAAAATGGCAACGTGGTACGTCGCGGATTTGTGAAAATTAAATTCACTGCAGAAAAACAACCTGATTTCACGGTAGGTAATCCGGCTGAAGAATTGGTATTCAAATGTGCTGATACAGAAGCAACATATACTATTACAGAAGAATATATCCGTGAGAATGTTTATCGTAAGATAACTGATGGTACTAATATTGGTATGAGTCATGAGACATTCTGGAATACATACGATGTTTCTACTGCTGTTGCATCTGTTAAGAAGAATGGCAAACTGGTAACTGGTGTTGATTTCCCGAAAATTGTAGCTGGTGCTACTTCAGTAGGTACAGCAACTAAGAAGGTTGTCTGGTCATTCAAACACGGTCAGCTTGGTGCTATTAGTGCTACTGGTTCTGAATTTGTTGCTACTATCACTGTTCAGAATAAACTGCAATCTTCTAAATATCCTGATGCAATCACATTCAAGTTTGCTGTAAATGTGAAATTGCCGAAAGCTAGCTTAGATGCAGTGAAGAACGAACTGTATTGGCAGACTATTGATGGTGATATGAAGTTCTTTAAGGTGAATGCTGTAGTACCTAATACTCCGGAAGATCCTGCAGACGGATGCCAGATCCATCAAGAACTGAATCTTGCTTACGATAAATATAACGTAAAAGGACTTCCAAATTGTGTAACAGACCGTTATGTTGTAACTAAGACTTATTCTAACGGAGTTGCTACAAGCAAAGTCTTAGCAGGTGTTAAGATCAGTGGAAAAACGATCTCATTGGATAAGAATGATGCTGATGTTAAGCTTGCTTTGAATAGCGCAGGCGGTCTGCAAGCTTCTGTTGCACATATCTATACATTGGAAAGCGGTGATCAGATTACTGTCAATGAATTTATGGTTAATTTCATCCGTCCTGTAAGCTTGAATATGCCTAGTGGAGTTACTCTGACAGACGCTATAACAGGTGGTGATGTTGCTAACTTCCAGTGGAATGGCTTGTTGATGGATTGGAGCGGTAATGCTATTGTATCTCCGAGTGTAGTAGAAACTGAAGATATTTCTTCATACTGGAAACAAGTTTGTACAACAGAATATGAATGGGTTCCAGAACATAGCTATGTGAAAACTCCGGCTAGTCTGAATGTTACTTATGGAAAAGTTGACTTCGTTACTGCATCAGATCTTACTATGTATAGTGGAACATCTAAGGTTAATTATTGGAAACCGGGAACTTCTACCGAGGATGTGATAGAAAAAACCTATTCTGTAGGTGCAATGTTGACTCAGGCTGAAGCGATGGCTATGCTGGAAGTACAAGAACGTGAGGGAACTCCTGAAGGATATGTAAACTTCGGTTCAACTTATAATTTTACGGAAATTCCTGTGATAAAGGGTTCTCATGTAGAATATACCTATGTAGCAAATATTGATTATGTTCCGGCTGAAATAGTCGTTGTTCCTGGTGACTACGTTGCTAAAAAGCATGAACATACACCTATGCCTACATTTGATGGAGAATCTTATGGTCAGAAATCAGGATGTTGGGAATGGACTAAGACTACATTCGGTAGCTCAGTTATTAATCTCGGACAATACTGGTTCTATTATGGAGAATTCAGCGATGTGAAACTTGATATTACTAAAGTTACTACAGACTTGAAATACAATGGTGGTAAGCTGCCTGCTAAGACTACTTTAGAACAAGTTGGTAATACCGTTAAGTATGTAAATGTGGATTCACCGATTGAATACGCTTACAAGATCTTTATTCCTGCTACTGTAAACTACGGTTGGGGAACACTTTCTTCCACATTGACTATTACAGTTAATCCGAAGAACTAAAAGATCAAAATGTTGTCTATCAATTTTTAGACACATATTATTTCAGGAAGGGTGCTCTGCTCTAGTCAGAGCACCCTTTTCATATAACAAAGCATATATTGGGTGATAAGATTTGCCTGATATATAGTTGTGACATATCGTATGAGATTTCTGTAACAAGACATTAAATACATAACATTATGAAAATAAGAAATTTATTAGTAGCCATACTTGCAATGAGTGGTACAGTAGTATTTGCTCAGGAGCAACGACAAATCAAGGAAGAAGGTAAAACCGTATTCAAACCTCATTGGTTTATCCAGGCACAAGTAGGAGCCGCACATACCGTAGGCGAAGCCAAGTTTACCGATCTGATGTCTCCTGCCGCCGCCATCAATATAGGATATAAGTTTGCCCCTGCATTCGGAGCACGTATCGGTGGTAGTGGATGGCAGGCAAAGGGTGGATGGGTAACTCCGGAACAAACCTACCAGTACAAATATCTTCAGGGAAACATTGATATTATGGCTGATCTCAGCACTTTGTTCTGTGGCTTCAACCCGAAACGTGTTTTCAATGGCTACCTTTTTGGTGGTGTAGGGCTCAATCGTGGTTTCGATAACGATGAAGCGAATGCACTCGACACCCGCACCTATGAACTGGAATATCTCTGGCAAGAAGGCAAGTTTCTTGTCGCCGGACGTTTTGGCTTGGGTTGTGACCTTCGCCTGAATGACCGCTTGGCCATCAATATCGAAGCTAACGCCAACGCTTTATCCGACAAGTTCAACTCAAAGAAGGCAGGAAATGCTGACTGGCAGTTCAATGCTCTCATTGGTTTGAATATTAAATTCGGTAAAGGCTATACGGAAACTAAACCTGTATATTATGAGGCAGAACCTGTAGTAGTGGAACAACCGAAGCCTGTTCCCGTGGTAGAACAGCCACAGCCGAAGAAAGAAGTTGTAGTACAGCCAATGAAACAGGATATCTTCTTTGCTTTGAACTCAGCGAAGATACAAGACGATCAAAAGTCAAAAATAGATATGTTGGTAGAATATCTGCAAAACAATCCGGCTGCAAAGGTTAAAGTGACAGGCTATGCCGATGTAAATACAGGCAATCCTAAAATCAACAAGTCGTTGTCTGAAAAACGCGCAGGCAATGTTGCGGATGCTTTGAAGGCAAAAGGAATAACCACTGACAGAATTATGGTTGATTCCAAAGGAGACACTGTTCAGCCATATAAAGCACCAGAAGAAAATCGTGTGAGTATCTGTATCGCCGAATAAACAAAGTTATTAACAAGATATTATAAGAAGATATTCTAAAAAATATGTTGCTTCATCGGTACAAAAGAATTTCTAATGGTGTAGAAATATCATTGATACAGTAAGTACCGAATGCGACTACTTTGCGATTATGCGCTCCTGTGAAGAAGCTGATAGTCGTTTTTCCCCACTAAGGATTTCCCCACTATAGTCCTTAGTTTATTTTAGTGAAGAGAGGAAAGGTCTGTACTTGTGAAAGACCGGACTTTTCGCTAACTCTATTCAAAGGACGTTCCTAATTTCCCCTTTTTCCCTGGGAACGTCCTTTTTTTAATTAAATCAACCCTGCCTCAGAATACTTTCAATTAACATTTTTAAGTGCATTTTGCAGCTAATTCCCCTTGAAATAGGACTAAACTTGCTATAAGTTTCTTCTTCTTCCGCATGACTTTAAAATATAAAATGTACATTTGTAGCATAAACAAAAGAAAGAAGATGAAACGAAATTACGTAAAGTATACTTCGGGAGCTATTCTGACAGGACTAATCCTATTCACTTCCTGCCAATCTACCCGTGAAGTTCAGGCAAATTATGAAGTTGCCCAGATAGAAGGAACCCGGATTTGTATGGATTCAACCTGGGATGCTCATCCCGACGAAAAGGCTGCCGCCCTGCTTAAACCCTACAAAGAAAAAATAGATAAGATGATGTATGAGGTGATTGGCGTCAGCGAGATGACGATGGACAAAGGACGTCCTGAGAGCTTGCTTTCCAACCTGGTCGCCGAAGTGCTACGACTCTCTGCAGAGCGTGTACTGAAGCATCCTGCCGATATTGGAATCATGAATATGGGCGGTTTGCGCAACATACTTCCACAGGGTAATATCACAGTCGATGCTGTTTTCGAAATACTTCCTTTTGAAAATTCTCTCTGCGTACTGACGATGAAAGGTACGGAAATAAAAAGACTGATGGAAGTCATAGCTTCTTTGCACGGTGAAGGACTGAGCGGAGCACATCTGGAAATAACAAAAGACGGAAAACTTCTGAAAGCAACCGTACAGGAAAAAGAGATCGAAGATGACAAAGACTATACCGTAGCTACCATTGACTATCTGGCGGACGGAAACGACGGACTCACTCCCTTTATCAATGCGGATAAGCGTGAATGTCCGGATGGATTGACATTGCGCGGACTGTTCCTCGACTACGTAAGGCAACAGACAGCTGCAGGCAAGAAGATTACCTCTAAACTGGATGGACGTATCACCGTTGTTCCGGCATCCGACCGGAAATAAAAAAATGAAAAGAGAATAAATAACCAAGGTTTACAATGAAATCTCAGTATCCTATGACAACTCATAATCATATAACTTCCGTCTTGAATATATTCAAAGGAAGAACCGGAAAGTGGCTGATGCTTTTCCTCCTTTTACTACCTGCATTGGCAACTGCCCAGGAAACAAAAAAACTAATCATACTGCAAACCAGTGATGTACACAGCCGGATTGAACCTATGACTCAGGAAGGCGACCGGAACTACGGTCAGGGTGGATTTGTCCGTCGGGCAAGTTTCCTGCAGCAGTTCCGCAAAGAAAATCCGGATGTACTGCTGTTCGATTGCGGCGATATCTCGCAAGGCACTCCTTATTATAATATGTTTAAAGGTGAGGTAGAAGTCACCCTGATGAATGAAATGGGATACGATGCAATGACAATCGGTAACCACGAGTTCGATTTCGGTTTGGACAACATGGCTCGTCTATTTAAATTAGCCAAGTTTCCGGTAGTATGTGCCAACTATGATCTTGATGCCACAGTACTCAAAGATATCGTAAAACCTTATGTCATTCTGGATCGTTTCGGTTTGAAGATCGGAGTTTTCGGGTTGGGAGCGAAGCCGGAAGGACTGATACAGGCCAATAAATGCGAAGGGGTAATCTATAAAGACCCGATCGCCGTATCCAATGACATTGCCGCACAACTGAAAGAAGAAGGATGCGATGTCATTGTATGCCTGTCACATCTGGGTATTCAGATGGATGAGAAGCTGGTAGCCAACACCCGTAATATCGATGTTATTCTGGGTGGGCATTCTCATACCTTTATGGAAAGCCCCAAGAATTATCTGAACATAGACGGGAAAAATGTCCCCGTTATGCACACCGGAAAGAATGGAATTTATGTTGGACGACTAGATTTGACCTTGAATAAAAAATGAGATTACTAACATATATACTGGCTATCCTGCTATTTCTTCCTGTCAAGGCCAGGGGAGAAGCAATAGATACTCCCGTAGAACCTTTACTACTTTATAAAGCTAAACAAGATGTCCGTTGTCAACAATGGGTAGACTCCATTATGAATAAGCTGACGCTTAAAGAGAAAGTCGGTCAGTTGTTTATATATACGATTGCTCCGGTAGATACCAAGCGCAACCAGATACTGCTGAAGGATGCCGTCGATACCTATAAAGTCGGCGGACTGCTGTTTTCCGGTGGGAAGATGCAGACCCAGGCGGAACTGACTAATCGGGCCCAGCGCATGGCAAAGTTACCGTTAATGATCACTTTTGACGGAGAATGGGGGCTGGCAATGCGTCTGCGTGGTACTCCTGTCTTTCCCCGAAATATGGTGCTCGGATGTATTCAGGATAATAAATTAATCTATGAATATGGTCGCGAGATGGCACGCCAATGTGTACAGCTAGGTGTACAAGTCAACTTTGCTCCGGTGGCGGATGTGAATATCAACCCTAAGAATCCGGTCATCAATACCCGTTCCTTCGGTGAAGACCCCGTACGGGTGGCGGATAAGGTAGTAGCTTATGCTTCCGGTCTGGAAGGCGGAGGCGTACTATCCGTCTGCAAGCATTTCCCCGGACATGGTGATACGGATGTAGACTCGCACAAAACGCTTCCGGTACTTCCCTTCACTCGCGAACGTCTGGACAGTGTAGAGCTCCATCCTTTTAAAGAAGCGATCCGTGCCGGATTGAGCGGTATGATGGTCGGACACCTGCAAGTGCCGGTTATTGAACCGATAGGCGGACTTCCTTCTTCTTTATCCCGTAATATCGTTTACGATCTGCTGACAGAAGAATTTGCTTTCAAAGGACTGATCTTCACGGATGCACTTGCCATGAAAGGTGTTTCGGGGAATGGAAATGTCAGTCTGCAGGCACTGAAGGCAGGGAATGATATGGTACTGCCTCCCCGGAACCTGAAGGAGGAGATAGCCGCCGTACTCGATGCCATTGATAAGGGAGAATTGACACGCGAAGATATTGAAGAGAAATGCCGCAAAGTACTGACTTATAAATATGTGCTCGGACTAAAAAAGAAACCGTTTGTCCAGCTATCCGGTTTGGGACAACGGATCAATACTCCTCAGACACGTGATTTAATCCGTCGGTTGAATCTGGCTGCGATTACTGTGCTGAATAATGAAAATCATGTTCTTCCTTTGCATACGAATCAAAAAGAAACGATGGCATTGCTTGAAGTCGGTGATGCGGGTGAAACCAATGCATTGGCGGAACAGTTGTCGAAATACACTTCTTTGTCACGTTTCCGTCTTCGTCCCGGTATGACGGAAGAGGCGAATCAGCGGTTACGGGACTCATTGGCTACCTATAAACGGATTATTGTTGCCGTAAGTGAACAGAAGCTGTCACCTTATCAGACCTTCTTCGGTAAATTTACTACTGAAGCTCCGGTCATCTATGCTTTCTTTACGCAGGGTAAGATGATGTTGCAGATACAGCGTGCGGTTGCCCGTGCCTCGGCAGTGGTGCTGGGACACAGCCCTAATGAAGATGTGCAGCGGCAGGTGGCGGATGTGCTCTTTGCCAAAGCTACGGCGGACGGAAGATTATCGGCCAGTCTTGGAGAACTCTTTCAGGCAGGAGACGGTGTCACGATTACTCCGAAAACACCTTTGCATTTTATTCCGGAAGAACATGGGCTTTCTTCTGTCGCCCTGCAACGAATTGATTCGATCGCTTTGGACGGTGTACGTCAGGGAGCTTATCCCGGTTGTCAGGTGATCGTGATGAAAGAGGGTCATGTGATGGTAGACAAGACATTCGGCACTCACACCGGAACGGGAAGCGCACGTGTGCAGCCGACCGATATCTATGACTTGGCTTCACTCTCCAAGACTACTGGTACGGTGCTTGCTTTAATGAAACTTTACGATAAGGGACGTTTTAATCTGACGGACAGAATTGCAGACTATCTGCCTTTCCTTCAGCGTACTAACAAGAAAGACATAACCATTCAGGAACTGCTTTACCATCAGTCCGGCTTGCCGCCCGGAATTGCTTTTTATCGGGAAGCCATCGATGAAGATAGTTATGAAGGCAGACTGTTCATGTCCCGCAAAGATGCACGGCATCCGTTGCAGTTGGGAACTTCCACATGGGCGAATCCTAATTTTGCATTTAAAAAGGAATATGTTTCAAAGGTTAAAACCGGAGATTACACCTTGCAAATCTGTGATAGTCTGTGGCTGAATCCTTCTTTCTTCAAGGAAATGGAGAAGAAGATTGCAGACGCACCGATGAAACCTAAAACTTACCGATACAGCGATGTCGGTTTTATCCTGTTGCGTCTTTTGGTTGAGAAACTTGCGGGAATGCCGATGGATGCCTACTTGCAACGTGAATTTTATGAACCGATGGGACTGGAACGTACAGGATACCTTCCTTTGCGCCGCTTTCCGAAATCGGAAGTTGTACCTTCTTCTGTCGATCGCTTCTTGCGTAAGACTACCCTTCAGGGATTTGTGCACGATGAGGCTGCCGCTTTCCAGGGAGGCGTTTCGGGAAATGCCGGATTGTTCTCGAATGCACGTGAAGTGGCGCAGGTTTATCAGATGTTGCTGAACGGTGGTGAGTTGAACGGACAGCGTTATTTAAGCAAGGAAACCTGCCAGTTGTTTACAACGGAAGTTTCCAAAATCAGCCGTCGCGGACTTGGATTTGACAAACCGGATACCCGTAATCCGGAAAAGAGCCCTTGCGGAAAGCATACACCGGCAAAAGTATACGGTCATACCGGATTTACCGGAACGTGTGCCTGGGTAGACCCCGACAATGGCTTGGTTTATGTATTTCTGAGCAACCGGATTTATCCGGACGTAACCAACCGGAAGTTAAGCCGTCTGGAAATTCGCGAACAGATACAGGATGCGATCTATAAAGCGATTCAAAGCAAATAAAAAATGAAGAGCCCCTCTGCCGAAGTAGAGGGGCTCTTGCTTATTAATGTAAAATCAAGTAGTTGCTCGGGTTAGAATGAAACACCCACGCGGAAACCGAAGTTGTTCAGTCCGTCTACACTGTAATGCAGTACATCAGCCTTATTGGTACCATAGCTGTAGTACAGAGCAAAGTGCAGACCCGGTCCGTAAACCCAAGGGAATACATTGACACCTACTTCAGGAGAAGCGTAGAATCCCCAGCTGTTTTCTCTGGCTTCCAACATATTGAAGTTGGAACGGATCTTAGCATATTCAGCACCTAATTTTGCACTGACATAAGGTTGTACGGCTCCACCGCGATTCCATTGGTAGCGTGCGGCAGCACCGAAAGGCAACTGGAACATTGTGTGTTGCTGATCAGTTGTAACGTCACCTGCACCTATCTTGAATGTTTCGCGAGGAATATACTCGTGGTTGCTGTGATAGTTCAGGAAAAGACCCAGACCCAGGTTAGGAGTAACGAAATAACCACCTTCAAAGTTCATACCCCAACCGCTGGCTTTGTCTGCAAAATTATTGCTCAATGGAACATTGAACTGCCAGTCTATATTAGCATATCCATTGTCTGATAGCTGTGCCTTAGCCGGCATGGCAAAGGCGATGGCAATGGCTGCTAGCGCCACTACCTTGAAATATATATTCTTTCTTGTTTTCATAACAGTTGTAGTTGTTTATTTGTTAGTAAGATAAGGTGACTGAGTGAATGACTGGTTCACTGCTTCAATAGCAAGAGTGCGGTTGATAGCTTTAGAGCCTGTTTCAAATCCAGTCAGATAGCTTGTCCAGACTACAGGAAGTTTTTTGCCTTCACCTTCATCTGCTTTCAGGTTCACCATTTCTGTAATGAATGAGTTGGTGCTATAGCTGTAGGTCACAGCGTACGGATAGTACCATCCGCCCCAGTTACCCCAGTAGCTGGGTCCCCAGTAGCCGGGATATCCCCACCACCATTCAGGTTGTGTGTAGCCGGTGAAATAATAAGTACTTGCGATGTAGCTTACTTGAATACCAAGATCGGCACTTTCTTTATCGGCAGCCGGTTGATAACCTTTTGCTTCCATATTTTCTGTATAAGCAGCCAGAATTTGTTCAGCGCCTTCTCCTTCGAGATATTCCGGTTCTTTGCTGTCAGAGATAACCAAGATTTTGTCAGCCAGATAGAATGTGCTGAAGTCTTTGAAGTTGGCTTGCTTGTCGTAGTTAGTGTATACCAGATAGTTGTCATCCAGCTTACCCATGTCCGGGTCTTTTTCGCAAGAAGCGAGTGCAAAGACCGCCAATAAAATAGGAATTAATTTCTTCATATCTTTTATAATGTTTAGGTTATATAAAAATCACGCCCTGGTACCTTGGGGCTTTTGTTACAAACAACAAGAAATGTGTAAAAAGGTTCGTGCAAATGATTATCTTTGCGAGAAAATTAACACTCAAATGCTTATGAAACACATTCGGATACCTCTTTTCGTATGGTTCTCAATCGTGCTGCTGATCGCAGTTGCGCCCGTCTCATTGTCGGCGCAGGAATCGTTTATTCAGAAGATCGAAAAAAATAAGTCCGTCAGCGGAATAAAGTTGCTCGACACCAGCCGCTTCCCGGAAAAGTATGTAATGTACCTGACTCAGCCGCTGGATCATCGACATCCCGAAAAGGGAAGTTTCCGCCAGCGGGTGATTGTGGGACACGTCGGTTATGACCGTCCCACAGTGATTGTCACTGAAGGATATGGGGCAGGGTATGCTTTGCGCCCCACTTATCGGGAAGAACTTTCTGAATTGTTCGATGCCAATATGATCTTTGTGGAGCATCGCTACTTTCTCGAATCCACTCCCGAACCGTGCGACTGGCAATACCTGACCGCAGAGAATTCTGCCGAGGATTTGCATGCCGTGACAACCGCTTTCAAGACTTTATATCCTGGCAAATGGATCAGTACGGGGATCAGCAAGGGTGGGCAGACCTCCTTATTATACCGTGTTTTCTTCCCCGACGATGTGGATGTTTCCGTGCCTTATGTTGCTCCTCTTTGTTATGCGCGTGAAGACGGTCGGCACGAACCTTTCCTCCGCCGGGTAGGTACGGAAGCCGATAGGAAAAAAATAGAAGATTTCCAGTTGGAAGTATTGAAGCGAAAGGCTCGTTTGTTGCCCCGTTTTGAAAAAATGTGTACTGAAAAGAACTATACATTCCGCGCTCCTCTGGAAGAAATATACGATTTCTGTGTGCTGGAATACTCTTTCTCTATCTGGCAATGGGGAACGGATATCCGTAGTATACCGGAAACCTCGGCTTCTGACGATACACTGCTGGATCATTTGCTGGCAATCAGCGGACCTTCTTATTTTATAGTAGACAGCCCGACTCTTTCTTTCTTCGTGCAGGCTGCCCGCGAATTGGGGTATTATGGATACGATATCGCTCCTTTTAAACCTTACCTTTCTATAAAGACCAGCAAGGATTATCTGAGAAGACTGATGTTGCCGGAAGATATGCGGAAGATGAAATTCGATAAGACATTGAGCAATAAGATTGTGCGGTTCTTGAAGAAGAACGATCCGAAGATGATTTTTATCTATGGTCAGAATGATCCCTGGACAGCTGCCGGAGTAACATGGCTGAAGAATAAAAAGAATATTCATGTTTTTGTAGAGCCGGGAGGCAGTCATCTTGCACGCATCGGTACAATGTCCGAAGATCAGAAGCAGAAAGTGATGTCTCTTCTTAGAGGGTGGCTTGAAGAATGACGAAACGAGAAACGGTGAACAACCTGTAATATATGAACAGGCGGTTCACCGTTTTATTCTTCTGCAAGCCGATATTACATGTATCGGGCTGCTTGATTTAGGAATCTACCGATTCGAATAGCGGTTTCAGTAATTCCGGTATTTCCACTTTTTCAAGTGCTAATTGTCGGACTAGTTTTTTA
>ERZ773108.3405-NODE-3405-length-12243-cov-2.770266_pt1 | contig 12243 bp, 8 predicted proteins | sample MGYA00580570_ERZ773108 | MGnify/ENA primary metagenome ERZ773108 (study PRJEB29015, sample SAMEA2737840) | human gut metagenome | biome: human gut; feature: human-associated habitat; material: faeces | place: China | collected 2012 ...
GTAGAGATTAACAACAGCCCCGTCCAGACATTCTCTACCGTACGTCCGGGTGACATCAAGTACAAAGACCAGAATGGAGATAACAGAATAGATGAACAAGACGTAGTAAAGATGTTCGGCTCGAGTGTACCCCGGTTTTATTTCGGAGTCAACCTCACCGCTTCTTATAAGAACTTCGAGATTTCCGCCGATTTTCAGGGAATGACGGGTGTCACTACCAGCTTGCTGAATTCACCGCTATACCAACCATTGGTGAATAACGGAAATATCTCACAGACATTCCTGAATAACGAAACTCCATGGACACCGGAGAATGCATCCCAAGCAACTATGCCACGCCTCACCACCCTCACCAACGCCAACAACTACCGCGCCAATTCACTGTGGTACAGGGACAGTTCATTCATCAAGCTAAGGAACCTGTATGCCAGCTATACATTCCCCAAAAAGATGATACGTTTTGCGGACATGAAGGTTTACCTGCAAGGAAGCAACCTCTTCTCACTGGACAATATCGGTTTTGCCGACCCCGAACAATTGGGAGCCATATACCCTTCCACACGCTCTTACTGGGCAGGAATCAAGTTCAACTTTTAACCCGAAATATAATTAAGATATATGAAAATTAAACATATCATAATAGCATACAGTTCTATCATCGCATTCGCATCCTGCAATTATCTGGATTACGATGAAACGAACGGATTAAATACCCGGGAAGATATTTACCGGTATTTCGATAAGACTCACCCATGTATATACCTTTATGCCGCAAGATTTTGGCGTCATTGGGGGAGCGATGAGAGATTGCGCCAGTGATGATGCCGAATTCGGAGCAACGGGAGGCAACATACAGGATATGACCAATGGCAACTGGTCGGCTATTAAAACCCGCGATGATAGCTGGACACTATATAAAGGCATCCGCGCAGCCAATGAATTCCTTCAATCATTGGAAGACGTAGACCTGTCGCGCTATGAGTATAACACCAATTATGAGAACTGGATGAAGCAACTGGGTTACTTCCCGTATGAAGCACGCGTGCTTAGAGCCCACTACTTCTTCGAGCTTGCCCGCAGATACGGAGACATCGCCATGCCGTTGAAAACTCTTACGACCGAAGAGGCAAACGCTATCGGTAAAGCCCCTTTTGAAGAAGTGATCCGTTTTATCGTATCCGAATGTGAAGATGGTGCAAACAATCTGCCCGCAACATACGTCGGTCAGCCTAATAACGAAACCGGACGAATCACCAAAGGCTTTGCCATGGCCGTGAAGTCAAAAGCCCTGCTATATGCAGCAAGCAAACAGCACAACCCGTCCAACAACCAAGAGAAATGGGAAGCATCCGCCAAAGCTGCCTATGACATTATCAAGACAGACTTATACCAACTCGATCCGAATGAGAAAGCAAATAATATTTCTTCACCGGAAGTCGTCCTATTTCACATGAACGGTAACAGCGCCACGTTCGAGCGTAATAACTTCCCGATTCGGTTCACCGAAGGAACACGCTCCACACCGGCCACTGCCACATTCCCCTCACAGAATCTAGTAGATGCCTTCCAAACCGTTAATGGTTATCCTGTCACCCTGACCGATAATGGTTGGAAATGTGAAGACCCGGCCTTCAATCCGCAAAATCCGTACGCCAACCGTGATCCACGCTTCGGACGCACAATCCTGGCCAATGGTATGACATTCAAAGGTTCCGAAATTGCGGTATATAAGGGTGGAAGTGATTATACATCTGTTTCCGAAGGTGGTTCGCCAACCGGTTACTTCTTACGGAAATATATCCAAGAGACTACCAGTTTCGAAGCGGACAAAGAAGTAGTCAACAAACATCACTGGATTGTCTACCGCTATGCGGAAACATTGCTTACCTACGCAGAATCTATGGTAATGGCATTTAAGAACCCACAATATACCAACAGTGATTTCCCGAAATCAGCGGAATGGGCGCTAAACGAAGTCAGGATAAATGCCGGCATGCCAACCGTATCCATTACCGACCCGAACGAATTTATGAAAGCGTTGCAGAATGAATGGCGTGTTGAATTCGCTTTCGAAGACCACCGTTTCTGGGATATACGCAGGTGGCAAATTGGGGAGGACACCCAAAAGGAGCTCTACGGCGTAAACATCGAAAGAGCAACGGACGGCACATGGAATTTCCAACGAACGCTTTATAAAAGTAGGACATGGAGCCAACGGATGTATCTCTATCCTATTCCGCAAAGCGAGTTATTCAAAAATAAAAACCTGAATCCTCAGAATATGGGGTGGTGACCAATTAATCTATTTATATCATCAATAAAAAAACAATACGCTATATGAAAAAGCTATCATTTTATACAATATTATGCTGTTTGGCAGTAGTATGTACATTCAGCCTGAATTCATGCCAGGAATTCAACATCGACTCTCAAGCCGAATTTCCTCCTCTATTAGAGACAGACGCCCAATCGGAATATGCCGTATTAGCCAAATCCCCGAATACGATTATTTTCAATATCAGTTCCAATACTCCCTGGAAGATTAAAAGCAACAAGAATTGGTGCGTACCTACTCCGGCAATGAGCTCAGCAAGTTCACTTATCGCCGAAGTCTCTGTCATCATGGAAGAAAATCCGGATGAACAGAAGCGAACGGCTATCCTGACTATCACCGCAGACGGAATAAAGGAGAGCAAAACGGTCACTATCACACAAGCAGCGAAAGGAACACTGCTCGTACAAGGATTCGATGATCCGTTCCCGAGTGAAGGTGGTGAAGCTACCTTTACCATCACTTCCAATAAAGCGTGGAAAGTAACCAGTTCCAATCAGTGGTTGACACTTGACAAAGAAGAGGGAGAAGGTAACGGCGAAAAGGTTACCATTACAGCAACAGCTAAACCCAATACGGGTTTGAAACGTACAGCCACACTGACCATTGTTTCCGATGGATATGAAACAGAAATCACAGCCACACAAAACGGGATTATGCTGGAATTCGCAGAAACCACAGATATAACTTTCGACGGTGGTCAAGATCAAGAAACAAAAACTTATCAAGTACTTGCAAACGTAGATTGGCAAGTATCATCTGACGCCAATTGGCTAAAAGTTGAAAAAAGTATAGACGGTAATATAACAGCAACCAGTCAATCTGAAATCTATTTCACGACCCGGAAAGCTGTAATTTCTTTAACTCCGACAGATAAAACATTAGGTATAGAAGCAACGACTCTGGAAGTAAGGCAGGCTGGAGGTTCATACGAATTAAATGGAACTCCCGGAACCATAGATGAAGCAACAGGTGCAATCACTTTCACTGAAGAAACAGGAAATGCCAATTGTCGTTATTACATCAATAAACCTCGGAAATTAGCTATTCACAAATGGCACTTCTCAAACATTGAAGTGGATGATAATCGCTGTTTAAATATGAATTGTGTTGCCTCACCAATTCCCGGATGGAATTTTTGGTTAGGGGTTGGAGCCAATCCTTGGACTTTCAAATATAGAGGTGGAAGCTCGAATGACGACTATAAATGTACTCCATTTGACCTGAATAAACTAAAAGCTCTAAAGGTCTCTCACACTTATTCTACTCCGGATAATAAAACAAAAGCTAAAATAGAGGTCTTTATTAAGCTAGAGGGAGAAACTGATTGGACCCAAATCATCACAACGCCAGAATATGAGAATCTCTTTGAAACAACAGGTTCGGCTGGTAATTTCCCTTATTTTGGCTTTATCGCAGGAACAGCAGGGAAAAAAGGTACAATGACTATCACTTCATACGAAGTCACCAATATTGAATAAAAATTGAAAAGACGAATATATGAAAAAACAACTTGTTCATAACATAATGAATTGGCGTACTTTACTAGGTACGCTAATCCTCATCAGCTCGTGGTCTGTCCAGTCCTGTAAAGACGACGAACCTATCAAATGGGTAGATTTACGCTACAAAGCAGCGGACAGTTACACCATTGCCGCTTCCGGTAAAGAAACAGTCTCTATCCAGGTAAAATCAACCGATCCATGGATTGTTTACAGCAATCACAGTGACTGGTGCACTATTTCACCGAATCAGGGCGAAGCCAATGAACTCTATGATGTACAAATCACCTATACCCCCAATACCTCATTGGACGATCGTACAGATACCGTCACTATCAAAAGTGATTACTGGATTGGCAAAGAGGTAAGCATTATACAAAAAGGCATAGCTTACTTAACGCTCGAAAACGCAGACGACCTACTGCTTGAGAAAGAAGAAACGACCTACTCATTCAATGTTAAATCCAACCAGAACTGGTCGGCAGCAGTCACCGAAGGCGACGAATGGCTCTCTATACAATCCGGAGAAAACGGAACACTCGACGGCATGGTAACACTGAAAGCCTTGGAAAACAAAGGGGAACAACGCTCTGGGATAGTAGTCATATATGACCGTCACGGTAAAGAAGTGGCAAACGTTGAATGTACACAGAAAGGTGTTGTACTCACTCCGACCACTCAAAGCCTACGTGCACTTTACAATGATGCAACAGTCACACTCCATGTAGAATCCAACGGAGAATGGATAGTAGAAAAAGAAAATGAAGAAGATGAATGGTATTCATTTACAAAAACTGAGTACAATGGAACGGATGATATAGTAATCAACTTGCAGGAAAACACCGGTTTGTCCGTACTGAAAGCAACCTTCCGAATCTCCAGTAAGGCACAGGCCGGAAGCGAACCTATTGTGAAAGTCATCGCTCTAAAACAAGGGAATAAAGTGGAAGCGGAACGTCATTCCTTTGTGGATAACGAATGGACTATTACTGCCGGCAAACCGGTATTCGCAGACGGCGCAGTAAACTTTGCCTATGAAGGAACCAATTGCCGTATCTCCCGTGAGGGCATGAAACCGGGCTCTTACAAATTCCACATCAGCGCAAGCAGCAACGATGCCCAATGCCAGCTTTACTTCCTCTACGGAGAAAAAGAGATACGGTGGATGCTCTTCAAAGGAGAAGGTGAGAATGCCCGTTGCGGTACTTCCGACGGTGGTGTCATACAATATCCATTCAACAACAAGAAGTCCGAATACACCGTGGAAATGAACATTCTGGAAGGTGCCCCCAGTGGAAGCATGAAACTGGAATGGCATCTGGACGGAGCACTACTACGTTCTATCCCTTCCTACACCGGAGTAGCTTATGGGACTAACGCCCAAATCATTCTGGGGGTAGCTAAAGGAACAGCTACCTACGACTGGTGGGAATACACCGCTCCAATAGAATGGGGAGACGAATAACAATTAATCACTCAAAAAGAAAGAAAATGAAGATATTACTACAAATTATATTTATGCTGATAACTTCCGTATGTATAAGTTGCAACGACTCGGAAGCAATAGCCGGCAAACCGGAAGCCAAAATCGCACAATTCACATTACAATGCGGTGGTACTTATTACAGAGGAAACATCAATGATGAAAACAAAGTAATCCGTATCAGTGGTATTACAAACAGAAAGGCAATCACAGGAGTCAATTATCAATTATCAGGGGGAGCAAGTATCTCCCCCGATCCCCAGAAAGTGAAACGTTGGGAAACAGAACAACAGTTCACCGTGACAAGCAGCGGCAATCAGCTAACCTCCGAATATACGGTTCTGCTTCCTGAATTACAGGAAGAGCCAGAGACATCACATAAGGTCGTTATCGGTTATTTGCCTGCACATGACTTTGATTTTGATGTGCAATTCGATAATATTCACTGGGAGTATCTGACACACATCAACGTAAGTTTCGCACATGTGAAATCGGACGGTACGCTAAATACAGACAAGGTACCAGAAAATAAACTACGCCAAATCCGTACAAAAGCAAAGGAGCACGGGGTAAAGGTGCTGATTTCTCTTAACAAAAACAGTAATGGTGAATTTGCAGCTGCTATCGACAATGCAGAAACAAGAAGCGCATTAGTTTCCAACATTGTGAATTTCACCCAAGCCAACCAGCTCGACGGATTTGATATTGACTACGAAGATTATAACCACTGGAACACGAACTCACTCGTAGCTTTCGCCGAAGCTTTACACGAAGCCAAAAGTGCCGATATGTTAATGACTTGTGCTGTAATCTGCTGGAAAGACTATACCACTAAATGGCAGGAGTACTTTGATTATATCAATATTATGAGCTATGACAGGGTAATGGGAAACTCGTCCACACCGGGACAACATGCCTCTTACAACGATTTTGTAAATGATATGAACTACTGGATAACCAAGTTCCAAGCTCCAAAATCAAAGATTGTCGGCGGTCTGCCATTCTATGGCTATTCATGGGACAATGATGTCAATAAGGATGAAGTAGGAGCTATCCGCTTTAATGGAATACTTACTCATTTCGGAAAGACGTATGATGTAAAAGAAATAGCCGATGCTGACCAATTCGGTAAAACATATTATAATGGACGACCAACTATCCGGAAAAAATGCCAGTATGTAATGGATAATGATTTTGGCGGAGTTATGATCTGGCAACTATTTCAGGATGCATATCAGGAAGAACTCAAATTAATCAAGGTCGTAGGAGAAGTTATTATGCAAGAGTAAAGAGTGATAGAATATAGATGTACTCTTTATTAAAGAGTTAAAATCAGTTCCGGCTTAATCTGACTACATTGACGTGTGTAATAGATTAAGCCGGAACTAGTTTTATCAATCAGATTTTATCTTTCTAATCTATCGCAAAAATTCTTTTATTATTTTATTTAGCCTTTATATAGACCACCGAACGTCCTGTCCCATACTTCCTCAAAATACCTTGCCCAATAAAAGCATTTATATCTTTCAATGCCTGTGTTTTTGTCTTTCCGACAAGTGAAGCATAATCCTGTCGGTTAATACACGGATTCTTCACACGAAAGGGAGAATGATAACGTTGCAATACTCTCAATATCCTTCTTAAACTGACGGTTGATTCTCAAATTAATATCTTTAAGAGATACTGACGGTGAACGCAAGTCTTTTGAATCAGTCACTTCTTTGTTCACATTCAAAGAAAGAGTAAAATAACCAATATCACCCAATTCAACGGAAAATCCTTTCAAAAGCAAATGCTGTAATTCTTTCGAGATAGCTTCTATGATACCCACCACTTGCGCATGAGGCATATGCTGAAATGCTACAACTTGATCTGCAAATTCTTCGGCAGTATAACTACCCTTCAATAGTACACGTGCATGTAAAGGCAACACTTCCCCTTCCTTGTCAGGATTAGATGTTTCGTAAAGATCATAATTAACACTCATTACTCATTTGTTTTTCATTGGGGAAGATTATTCTTTTCATCCCCATATACTATTTACTTCATCGTCTAGTCAGTTTTCGTTCAACAACTGTCAAACGATAGTTCAACATATGTAAATCGACAGCTCAACAGTTGTTAAACGAAAACTAAAATACTAATGAGACAAATGTACGTAGAATATACAGATATTAATCTATACTAACCAACATTTTATTTTATCCGATAGGTTTTCCTAGTGAATGTAAACATATTTATCTATAACTTCGAAAGTGGCTGCCTGTACTATCAAAAAGCGTTTTATAGCATTTCGTGCACCTTATTTGGAAAATATTGCACATCAGTTTTCCACACCTCATCTAACTTTGCAGTATTGTTAAAAGCCAACAAATCCATTAATTGTTGACCTTACTTCAAATGAAGCAGATTATTAATTTAACATATTTTATTTCAAATTCTAATTATAAGTAAAGTACTTTTTCTTCCATATATAAAATACAAATTAATTTCAAACCTATTTAAACATGAATTTAGCATAACCGTTGGTATGTTCTTCCACCTTCTACGAATACTCCTATACGCTGAAAAAGAAAATTTATAGTTATAACTGATTTATATCGGGCTGACGTTATTTTACTAAAAAACATTAGATTCTCCTTATATTATAAGGTAGGGAGAATCTTTTTTTTTACTTTTGTGCCCAAATATTGTGGTACAAGCCATTATAAAAGAAAGAATTATGCAGAAAAACCTTGTCATTGTCGAGTCTCCGGCAAAAGCAAAAACGATCGAGAAGTTTCTTGGGAAAGATTTCAAGGTCCTTTCAAGTTATGGACATATACGCGATCTGAAGAAAAAAGAATTCAGCATTGACGTAAAGAAGGACTTCAAACCCGACTACGAAATTCCGGCAGACAAAAAGGCTCTGGTTAGTACACTGAAAGCAGAAGCAAAAAGCGCAGAAACCGTATGGCTCGCATCCGATGAGGACCGCGAGGGGGAGGCTATTGCCTGGCATCTGTACGAAGTCTTAAAACTAAAACCTGAAAACACCAAACGAATCGTATTTCATGAAATTACAAAGAGCGCAATCTTAAAAGCGATCGAACGACCACGCGATATTGATCTCAACCTCGTAAATGCACAGCAGGCACGACGGATTCTGGACCGTATCGTAGGTTTCGAACTTTCACCTGTACTCTGGAGAAAAGTAAAACCGGCCCTCTCTGCCGGACGTGTTCAGTCGGTTGCTGTTCGTCTGATTGTAGAGCGTGAACGTGAAATACATGCCTTCAAGACAGAAGCCGCTTATCGCGTCACCGCCAAGTCCAGCGGAAAGTCGGTGGAGATGAAAGCGGAACTGACACGTCGCATCAAGACGAAGGAAGAAACAAGAGCTTTCCTCGAAGCTTGTCAGGGAGCCACTTTTACAATCGAAGATATCACTACCCGTCCGGTAAAGAAAACACCTCCTGCACCGTTCACCACTTCTACGTTGCAACAGGAAGCTGCACGTAAATTGGGATATACCGTTGCGCAGACCATGATGCTTGCACAACGCCTGTACGAATCGGGATTTATCACTTATATGCGTACGGACTCTGTCAACCTCTCGGATTTTGCAACAATAGGAAGCAAAGAGGCTATCACTAAAATGATGGGAGAAAACTACGTACATCCCCGTCACTTCGAGACAAAGACCAAAGGTGCACAGGAAGCTCATGAGGCTATCCGCCCCACCTATATGGAAAACCAATCCATCGAAGGGTCAGCGCAGGAAAAGAAATTGTACGACTTGATATGGAAACGCACCATCGCTTCCCAGATGGCAGACGCGGAGCTGGAAAAGACAACTGCTACAATCAGCATAAGCGGTAACAAAGATGTATTCACAGCTACCGGCGAAGTGATCAAGTTCGACGGATTCCTGCATGTATACCGTGAGTCCTACGATGATGACAATGAACAGGAAGATGAAAGCCGCTTATTACCTCCTTTGAAAAAAGGCCAGCGACTGGAATACGGCCCTATCATCGCAACCGAACGGTTCACTCAACGCCCGCCACGCTACACGGAAGCAAGTCTTGTGCGCAAACTGGAAGAATTGGGTATCGGACGTCCGTCTACGTACGCTCCGACAATTTCCACTATCCAACAACGCGAATATGTAGAGAAAGGAAACAAAGATGGGGAAGAACGCCTGTTCAACGTATTAACCCTGAGAGAAAATCAGATTAAAGACGAAAATCATACTGAAATAACCGGTGCGGAAAAAGCGAAATTATTTCCTACGGACACAGGTATCGTAGTCAATGATTTCCTCACTGAATATTTCCCGAACATTCTGGATTACAACTTCACAGCCAGTGTAGAAAAGGAATTTGACGAAATTGCAGAAGGAGAAGCGCAATGGACTTCCATCATGAAAACGTTTTATGATAAGTTCCACCCGTCTGTAGAAAACACTCTGGCTATCAAGACTGAACATAAGGTAGGAGAACGCATATTGGGAGAAGATCCGGTAAGTGGCAAACCTGTTTCAGTTAAGATTGGACGTTTCGGTCCTGTCGCACAGATCGGCACGGCAGATGATGAAGAAAAGCCTCGCTTTGCACAAATGAAGAAAGGGCAATCTATGGAAACCATCACATTGGAAGAGGCACTGGAATTGTTCAAATTACCCCGTACATTAGGCGAATACGAAGGAAAAACAGTAAGTGTGGGTGTGGGGCGTTTCGGTCCTTATGTTTTACATAACAAGGTATATGTATCTCTGCCGAAAGCTGCCGATCCGATGACCATCACTTTGGAAGAAGCGGAGCAACTAATTCTGGAAAAACGCCAGAAGGAGATGGAACGTCACCTCAAGAAGTTTGAAGAAGAACCGGAACTTGAAATTCTGAACGGACGTTACGGACCTTATATCACTTACAAAGGTTCCAACTATAAGATTCCCAAAGATATTGTTCCACAGGATTTGACATTGAAGAGTTGCTTGGAACTAATCAAGGTACAGAACGAAAAAGAACCTGGTACAACCAAGAAAAGGAAAACGGCTCCAAAGAAAAAATAAACGGAAAAAAGGTGTTGCTCTGATAATCATTGCAACACCTTTTTCCGTTTATAACATATTGTTCAAGAGAATATTACATTCTGGCAGGAACTTCAATACCCAGCAGTCCCATTCCTAAACGAACGACTTTAGCCACATTGGCAGAAAGAGCGATACGGAATACTTTCACCGCTTCATTCTCTTCACGTAAAATGCTGAAGTCATGATAGAACTGATTATATTCTTTCACCAAATCGTATGTATAGTTGGCAATAATAGACGGGCTGTAATCTTCACCGGCTTGCTTCACAACGGCTGCAAAATCAGCTACCATCTGAATCAGTCCTTCTTCCTTTTCACTCAATTCGATTCCTGCCGGGATTTGTTCGGGAACAACAATACCGGATTCGGCCGCTTTCCGCAGAACCGATTGGATACGCGCGTAGGTATATTGTATGAACGGTCCTGTATTACCATTGAAATCAATGGATTCTTTCGGATTGAATGTCATATTCTTACGGGCATCGACTTTCAGAATGAAATATTTCAATGCTCCCAGACCCACAATACGGGCAATATCATCAGCTTCTTCCTGTGTCAAACCATCCAATTTGCCAAGTTCCTGTGAAGTTTCTTTAGCAGTGGCAATCATTTCTTCCATTAGGTCATCAGCGTCCACCACCGTACCTTCACGAGATTTCATCTTGCCCTCCGGCAACTCTACCATTCCATAAGAGAAGTGAACCAGGCTCTTGCCCCACTCAAAACCGAGTTTGTCAAGCAGAATAGAAAGCACCTGAAAATGATAGTTTTGCTCATTACCTACTACATAAATCATCTTGTCAATAGGATAGTCTGCAAAGCGAAGTTTAGCTGTACCGATATCTTGCGTCATATAAACAGATGTACCATCGCCACGAAGAAGCAACTTATGATCCAAACCTTCAGCAGTCAGATCCGCCCAAACAGATCCGTCCTCTTTTTTGAAAAAGAAACCTTTTTCCAGCCCTTCCATAACCTTCTCCTTCCCTTCGAGATAAGTGTTGGATTCATAATATATCTTGTCGAAGCTGACACCCATTTTCCGGTAAGTTTCATCAAATCCGGCATACACCCAGTTATTCATCATTTCCCACAATCCGCGTATTTCCGGGTCACCGGCTTCCCACTTCACCAACATCTCACGGGCTTCCTGCATCAACGGAGATTCCGCTTCGGCTTTCGCCTTCGCTTCTTCATCGTTCATCCCCTGAGCTGTAAATTGAGCCATCAGTTCCTTCACTTCGGCTTTATAATGCTTATCGAAAGATACATAATAGTCACCCACCAGATGATCGCCCTTCTTGCCCGAAGTCTCAGGTGTTTCACCGTTTCCGTATTTCTTCCATGCCAACATGGATTTACAGATATGGATACCACGGTCGTTTACGATATTAGTCTTTACTACCTTGTTGCCGTTGGCAGCCACAATGTTAGCCAATGCGTTACCTAAAAGGTTATTACGCACATGACCTAAATGAAGAGGTTTGTTCGTATTCGGAGAAGAATACTCAATCATCACCAATGGCGAAGTTTCGGTAGCTTTCACCAGACCATATTGTTCGTCAGCCTGAATTTCATTCAGCAAATCGATCCACGTAGCCGATGCGATAGTCAAGTTCAGGAAACCTTTTATCACATTAAAAGCTGCTACTGCCGGTTCGTTCACCTTCAGATATTCACCGATTTCCTGCGCCGTCTGTTCCGGTCCTTTTCTTGACATTTTCAGAAAAGGGAACACGACCAGCGTCAGATGTCCTTCAAATTCTTTTTTGGTCTTTTGAATTTGCACCATTTTTTCAGGGACTTCCTGACTGTAGAGTGCTTTCAGTCCGCTAATGACGGACGCTAC
>ERZ773108.3419-NODE-3419-length-12205-cov-4.107325_pt1 | contig 12205 bp, 10 predicted proteins | sample MGYA00580570_ERZ773108 | MGnify/ENA primary metagenome ERZ773108 (study PRJEB29015, sample SAMEA2737840) | human gut metagenome | biome: human gut; feature: human-associated habitat; material: faeces | place: China | collected 2012 ...
CCAAGCTCCTCATTCGTCATCACCCTGCACGCCGGCAGCAGCTGCCGGATGTGCCCCATGAGCGCCGCGTTCAGCGCGCCGCCTCCGCCGACGATGAGCCGCGCAGGCGGCTCCGGTGCATAGTCCCGCACCGCCGCGGCTATGCACTCCGCGGTAAAGCGCGTCGCCGTCGCGAGCACGTCCAAAAGCCGAATCCCCTCAGCCCCGGCGTATGCGCAGAGCGACGCTGTGTACTCAGCGCCGTAGCGCTCGCGCCCTGTCGTTTTGGGCGGGCGCTGTGCAGGGTACGGATCGTTCAGCATATGCCGCAGGAGCTTTTCGCTGACTTGCCCCTGCGCTGCAAGCGCCCCGCCTGCGTCGTAGGCCGCCGCGCCATCTGTCAGGCGCGCTGTGACAGCGTCTATGACCATGTTGCCCGGACCTGTGTCAAACGCGAGGACGTCATCCAGCCCGCACCCAGCGGGGAGAAAGCTGATGTTTCCTATCCCACCGATGTTCTGCAGGGCGACGCACTCTGTCTCGCTGCGGTAGAGCAGAAACTCCGTATACGGCACGAGCGGCGCGCCGAGCCCGCCCGCCGCCATATCTCTTACGCGGAAGTCCCCGACGACCGGGCAGGAGAACTCCTCTGCAAGCATCGCATCCTCACCTAACTGGAGCGTGCTGCGCAGCCTATGACCAAGGTATTCCTCCTCATTCGGTATGTGCCAGAACGTCTGCCCGTGATTGCCGATGAGGTCGATATCCGCTTTGCTGACGCCAGCATGGCGGCAGAGCTCGCGCCCCGCCTCGCAGTAAAGCTCGCCTAAAAGGAAGTTCATGCGGCAGAAATCCGCCGCCGCGGCGCTGCCGCCGCTCGCAAGACGCAGTATCTCCGCGCGGACCTCTGGCGCGAACGGAATGAACACAAAATCGCGCTGCTTCACGCGCGTTGCCGTGCCGTGCCCATATATTTCGGCAAGGACAGCGTCTATACCGTCGGCACTTGTGCCGGACATAAAGCCGATGACAAGGCGGTACGGCTTGGTTATAAGCGCTTCTATCGGGTGCTCCATATATCCTCCAACTCGCCGCCTGACGCGGCAGATATTGATTTGAAGTTTATTACGCTGAACAGTTTTTGTCAACTGATGGTATGTACGGAAGGAGAAGAACATGAACAGAATTTTGCTTGGGCAGCGGCTCGCCTTCGGCTTTGAAGGCACGTGCATCCCTGAGAATTTTGCCGCGCTCGTGTGCGAATATAAGATCAGCAATGTCATACTGTTCCGACGGAATATTGAAAACAACGACCAGCTCCGCCGGCTCTGCCGGGAGCTCCAGTCGCTCATTATCGCGGAGACTGGGCACCCGGCCTTCATTACGATCGACCAGGAGGGAGGCATGGTCACGCGCCTTGCGCCAGACGCGGTGAACGTTCCGGGCAACATGGCCATCGCCGCGACGGGGCGCATCGGGGATGCCTATACTGCCGCCGCGATAACCGCGCGCCAGCTGCGCGGCGTGGGCGTGAACTTCAACCTTGCGCCCGTGCTGGATGTCAACAGCAACCTCCGCAACCCCGTTATCGGGGTGCGCAGCTTCGGCGATGACGCCGCGCGCGTCGCCGCGCTTGCCCGTGAGGCTGTGCGCGGATATGCCGATGCGGGAGTTCTCTGCTGCGGCAAGCACTTTCCCGGCCACGGCGATACCGCGGTCGACTCCCACCTTGGCCTGCCGTGCATAGATAAGCCGCTTGCGGAGCTTGAGGAGACCGAGCTTCTGCCGTTCCGCGCCGCGATAGAGTCGGGCATCCCTGCCATCATGAGCAGCCACATCCTCTTTCCTCAGATCGAGAAAGAAAACGTCCCCGCGACGATGTCAGCCACGATCATGCGCGGCATACTGCGCGGGCGGCTTGGCTTCAATGGTCTGACGCTCTCCGACTGCATGGTGATGGACGCGATACGCAAACACTACGGCACCGCAGACGGCGTCGTCACTGCGCTCCGTGCCGGGGTGGATATCGTCTTCGTGAGCAGCGATATCGATCTCCAGCGCGAGAGCGCCGCGGCGGTGCTTGCCGCCGCCGAGCGCGGCGAGTTCGACGAAACGGATATGGCAGAGAGCGTTGATCGCATCCTCAGCGCAAAGGCAAAGTATGCCTTTGCGGACGCGGAACCCGAGCTGTGCGGCCGCCCGGAGGACTTTGCCGCGGCGCGGGATATTTCCCGCCGCGCCATAACCGCGCTCGACGGCGCGGGCAGCCGCGCGGATGAGAATACCTTCTTCTGCGGCTGTGCCGATTACCGCGTCACTCAGGCGGCGAATGACAGCGCAGACGCACTCCCGTTTGCCGAGTATATGCACCGCCGCTTCGGCGGGAGATATGTCACCTGCCCGCTTGACCCGGACGCATCGGATATCGCGCGCATCGTCGAGGCCGCCAAGGGCTGCGGCAGCATAATAATGTCGACTTGCAATGCCCATATTTATGAGGGGCAGCTCGCCCTTGCCCGCGCACTGGCTGCGTCGGGGCATGACATGACCGTCGCCGCCCTGAGAAATCCCTATGACCTTGCCATGCTCCCGCGCGGCATACACCGTGTCGCGGCGTGGGACTATACGGCAGACAGCCTCGCCGCGCTCTCCGAGGTATTCTCCGGCGGGGAATGCGGCGGCGTGATGCCCGTCAGACTGTGAGGAGCGGGAGAGATATGTTCATTGCTGGAATAGACGGCGGCGGCACATCGACGCGCCTTGAAATACGTGATGCGGATAATAGCTTTATCCGCCGTGAGAGCTTCGGCGCGTTCAACATCTCCGCCATCGGCGCGGACGCTTTCAGCGCGCGCCTTGATGAGGTGTTTGCCGCCTGCGGGGATATGAGCGGGTGCGCCGCGCTGTGCATCGGTGCAGCGGGATTGTCGCTTCCGCAGACAGAGCGGATAATACACCGGCAGCTTGAGCTTGCACATTTCCGCGGCGTACTGCGCCTCTGCGGCGACCATGAGATCGCACTGCGCGGCGCGATGGACGGCGCGGGCTGTGTCCTCATCGCCGGCACGGGGTCGATATGCTTCGGCGTCAACAGTAAAGGCGTATCGGCGCGCTGCGGCGGATACGGGCATATTCTCGACGATGCCGGCAGCGGTTACGCCATCGGGCGCGATGCCCTGCGGGAGGCTGTGCGCAGTGCCGACGGACGCAGCGAGCCGAGTGCGCTGAGCCGCGCGGTGCTTGGCCGTTTCCCACAAGGTATCGGAGAGCTTATAGAGTATGTATACAGTAAGGCCGGCAAGGCGGATATCGCGTCCTTCGCGGAGACTGTCATAGAGTGTGCCGCGGCAGGCGATGAGACGAGCCTTGAGATCCTCCGCCGCGAAGCGCGGGAGCTGAGGGAGCTCGTGCAGGCACTGTCCCGGCGGCTCGGCATGGCAAGACCGCGCACGGCGCTTCTCGGCGGCCTGATCGCGTCGGATAACGTATATAGCGGCATTGTCCGCTGTGAGCTGGAGAGCACGGCAGAGATCGTTCCTCCCGCGCATGACGCTCTTTGGGGCGCAGCCCAGATGGCGTATGAGCAGACATAAATGCGGATAATAGAAGAAGCACCGGACTGATCCAGCCCGGTGCTTTTTGATTTACTTGTTCTTTTGGCGCAGAGATCTCTTTTATCACAGCAGCGCGCGGACGCTCTCAAGCAGTGCGCTGAGGTCAGAGCGCGAGACGAGGAGCCGTGCCGTGCCGTCGATAGAGACAAGGCAGTTGCCGCTGTCGTAATCGTAAAACTCGAGCACGACGGTCTTGAATTTATCCGTATTGCGGTGGAAGGTGAAGCGCAGGAGCATGCTCATGTCAGGCTCCTTCTCGCTGCCGCTGTCGCTCGGGAGCATTTCATTGAGCCGGTCGAGGATAGGCTGAAGCTCTGTCTCCTCGCCGTCAAGCAGCCATACGGTCTCACCGTCGGCGTTCTCTCTCTTCGTAAAGGAAGCGGAATCACCGGGCAGGTCGATATCTACGGAGTCAACAGTGCCCCAATCCATGTCAAGGATCTCGTCCGGCTGGAGAGATTCGTACGTCGCATGTAGGAGATTGTCGCAGATCGTGCCGTCGATGAGGTACACCATCTGCGAGCCCGCGATGCGGGCATAGCACTTATCGTCAATATAGCTGCCTATCTCAAGCCTGAAAGTGTGCTCGGTCTCCTGAGTGTCGTATATAGTGTTGCCGTCGCTGTCGGTCATGTTTGTGGCGACCTCGGAGCTTTCGATGTAGTCCACCTTGACAACGGCCGTGGGCTCTGCCAGACCGTAGGCCTTGAGATCATCGTCGTTTGCCTTGTAGTTGACACACTCGCCCCATGCAAGCCCGGTTATCTTGCCGGTGAAAGCATTCGTCAGGGCAGTGTCGAGCGTCAGGTAATCGTCCCCATCCTTATAGAACCAGACGTAGCCGTCACTGTAGGCAAGCCCGCTGTTTTCGATATAGTCAAGCTCGTAGTGACTGTCGCCGGACTCGACCGTGAAGCTCACGATATTGCTCATGTCCGGCAGAAGCTCCTTGGTGACGAGATCATAAAGAGCGCAGTCAAAGCTGTCGATGATGTTCTTGTCGACAAGGTACACCTTGCCGTCGCCGATGGACATGTAGCGGCTGCCGCCGAGCTCCGCTTCATTGCCGAAGGAGAGCACCGACTGTTCGCCGCTGCCGGTATCGACAGTCACCTGACATATCGGGTCACTCAGCCCGTACTCAGAGAGCGCGGCGGGCTGGTCTATCGTGCGTTCGGCACTGATGCTGCTGATGGCGCTCACCATGCGGTCAATGAGCGAGCTGTCAAGCGGAAAGTCAGGATCGTCATTGGAGTACCATGTGCCATTATCGTGCTCAAAGCTGAGGCTGCCCGTGTACTTGAAGCTCAGCGCGGTCACGGAGTCGGCATCGAGCGTGAACACGGCGGAGCCGTCGGTGTCGTCATTACCGGTGTTCAGCTCCGGGTTCAGCTTTGACGCGGCAAAGGCCGCGGCGCATACCACGATGAGCACACCGAGGAGAATAAGCAGTTTCTTTGCCCTTTTCATTTGCGCCTCCTTCTGAGCCATACACAGACGCCTGTACCGAGGAACAGCGCCGGGATCAGCCAGATAATGACCGCGGTCATCACCGAGGCACTTGAGCTGCTTATCGTGAGGTATTCATAGTTCATGCTCTTTGAATGGATGGATATGCCGTCCTCATGGCCGCACATCCAGCTGATAGCGTTGAGAAACAGGTCGAGGTTTCCGCCCGAGACCATCGAGCTGCTCTGCTCATCCAGCAGCGCGCCCGAGGATACCCAGACTATCTGCGCCGTGCTGCCGTCGTCATTTTCGGCGGTGACGGCAGCGCCCAGCGCGAAAGCGCCGTCAATGTCGCCGTCCTCTTTTTCGTATGTAGTGCTGTCATAGCCCGCGGCCTTGGAGTACGCGGAAGAGGAGGTGCTGAGCAGGGGATCGGCCGTTACGCCGTCGGGAAGTGTATCGCTCACGCGCAGCCCGTGCGCGATGGACAGCAGCACATAGTAGCCGCCGTCAATGAGCGGTTCAGTGATGCTGTGGCTCTTGAGGTCGGGCAGCAGATAATAGGGCGTACCCCATGCGTAGTTATTCTGGTTCGCCTCGACAACGATGCCGTCGACGGCTTCAACGCCGTAGCCCGCCATGAGCGCTTCAAGGTTCGTGAGCGCCCCGTCCTTCGGCGGGTCGGTGACGAGCATCAGCCTGCCGCCGGAGGCGAGATAATCCGCAATTTTCTGTGCCTCGTCCTCGGAGATATCGCTCTGCGGGGTGTTTATGAGCAGCGCCCCCGCGTCCTCCGGTACGGCCTCGACCGTCAGCAGGGACAGGCTCTCGGTCTGGATATTCTGCTTCTCAATCGCGGTCTTGAACGTGGAGCTCAGCTCCGCTTCACCGTGCCCAGTGAGGATATAGAGCGTCGGCATGGCGTCGTTCACGACGTAGCTGATGGCGCTTGTGAGCTCACCCTCACCGGCGAAGTTCTGGCTGACAGAGCCGCCGGAATAGTAATCGGAATAGTCGTATTCGTAGATACTGTTGTAGTCAATGTAGCGGTAACGGTCGCCGCGGCAGACGACGAGGGAGTTGTTGTAGAGCTGCCCGTCGTAATACTGCTTGGCGAAGGTCGGGTAAACATCCGGGTCCTTTTTCGTCACGCTTATTTTATCACTCAGGCTGCTGTAGCGGTCAAGGAGCGTCGCAATGTTCGAGTCCTCGTACCCGCTCTGGACGATCCAATAAATGTCAATGTCCTCATCCAGCCCGGATAAGACCTTTTCCGTCTGCTCGGAGACGGTGTAGAGTCCGTTTGCGGTAGTGTCGAGCTTCGTATATGTCGAGGGGAGATTGCCGACGAGGGCGTTCACCGCGACGGCTATCGCCAGCACTATCACCGCCGCCGCGACGCTGTAGCCGCCCGCGTGGAAGCTGCGGGTGCTGAGCGAAGAGAACGGGCGATTTGCGGTATCGTTCTTTTTCATCAGCTCCACCTCCTCTTTTCCATGGCCTGTACGCTGAGAAACAGGAACACGGCGGCCACGGTGATATAGAACACTATCGCGGTCACATCAAAGATGCCGCTCACGAATTGCTCAAAGCGCGCGAAGAGCGACAGGCTTGAGAGTATATTCGGGAACAGTCCCTCGAAGCTGTCTTTCTTGAATGTGTAGAACACAAAGACGAGCACCTCGGACGCGATGAAGATGACCGCCGAGGCAAAACCGCTCTTGGTCATCAGATAGAATATCAGCGCCAGCGCCGCCACGGCAAAGGTCAGCGCCGCGAAGGACGCGAAGGCTGTGGACGAAAAGAAGCTGGATAAGCTCGCAAGGAAGTAGTTCACGAGCAGCGCCGCAAAGCACAGCCCCGCCGCGACGCCCTGACTGTCCGTGACCGAGGAGATGAACGCCCCGACAGCGAGCAGCGCCGCACCGAGGAAGAAGAAGCCGACGAGCGCGCCGTAGGCCGCGGCGAGGTTCACCTTGCCGAAGTGAGAGAGCACCGCCGGGTATATGCCGATGATGCACAGCGGAATCAGGAACATGACGAGCATCGCGAGGTATTTGCCCATCACGACCTCGGTCATCGTAAGCGGCAGGGAATAGAGGAGCTGATCGGTCTTCTGCCGCTTCTCCTCGGCAAACACGCGCATCGTGAGTATCGGGACGATGACGAGGAAGATAAACGACATGCTGCTCAGAACATATTCAAAATTGCTGACGGCGGCTCTGATGTTGTAGGCCATGGTGTATATCCCCGCGAACAGCAGCAGGAACGCGCCGAACACATAGCCCGAAAGCCCCGTGAAATATGAGGACAGCTCACGCCGGAATACGGCTTTCATGCTTTGCCAGCCTCCTTTTCTCCGTCGGTAAGCTCGATGAAGATATCCTCAAGGCTTGCCTTGGCGGTGGTCATCTGGAGTATCGCGTGCCCCGCACCCGCGAAGCGGAGCGAAAGCTCACGGCAGACGCTGCCGGTGTCGTCCCCGGACAGCTCTATCGTCAGGCGGCAGCCATTGTCGTGCGGCTGCGCGTCTATCTTCGTGACGCCGGGAAGGGTGCCGGCAAGCTCCAGCGCCTTGGCCTTGTCAGCGTCGGTGTCAAGCTCGATGCGCGCTTTGCCGGCGAAGAGCTTTTCAAGGTTCTCCGGTGTGTCGCAGGCGACAAGGCAGCCTTTGGAGATTATCAGCACCGTGTCGCACACGGCCTGAACCTCGGAGAGAATGTGGCTTGAGAGGACGACGGTGTGCTCGCGCCCGAGGCTCTTTATAAGCTCGCGTATCTCGACTATCTGCTTCGGGTCGAGGCCGACGGTCGGCTCATCAAGGATGATGACCTTTGGGTTTCCGAGCAGCGCCTGCGCGATGCCGACGCGCTGGCGGTAGCCCTTCGAGAGATTGCGGATGAGCCTGTCCGCCACGTCTGTGATCTGCGTGACCTCCATAACCTGCGCAATCTGCCGCTTGATATCGCTCTTGGCGACGCGCTTTGCCTCGGCGACAAATTGCAGGTACTCCCTCGGCGTGCTGTCGATGTACAGCGGCGGCTGCTCCGGGAGATAGCCGATGAGCTTTTTGGCCTCGCCTGCGTCCTCGAAGATATCATGCCCGTCGATGCTCACGTCGCCGGAGGTGGCGGCAAGGCAGCCGGTCATAATGTTCATGGTCGTGGACTTGCCCGCGCCGTTCGGGCCGAGAAAGCCGTATATGCGACCGTCCTCAATCGTGAAGGACAGATCCGACACAGCCGTGTGTTCACCGTAGAGCTTTGTCAGATGCTTTACTTCTATCAAAAAGAATCAGCTCCTTTGCATGGTTTCCAACAATGAGAAATTGTAGGCCTGAAATCTTAAGCGAACCTAAAATAAAATGGAACATTCTGTTAACATTGCATCAGGGCATGAAAATCAGCTTTACCGCACCGGCAATGATACTGTATAATCAAAGTATAAACAGTCGCAAAGACATGAAAGGGGACAGATATGAATTTTACCAACGACGGCAGCTACAGCAGCGGCCCGGCGCCCAAGCCGAAAAAGCGCATACAGCTGCCCGCAAAGCGTCTGCTCGTTATCCTGCTGGCGGTGCTGCTGGTGATAACGGCGCTCGATTCCTTCTACACGCTTAAGGAGGATCAGTACGCTGTTATTACGACCTTCGGCAAGCCCAGCATGGTCTCAAGCTCCGGACTCAAGCTGAAGATCCCGTATATCCAGCGCGTCACCAAGGTCGCAAAGACCATACAGGGCTTCCCCCTCGGCTACCGCACGGACGGTTCGGAGGTCGAGGACGAATCGCTCATGATCACCTACGATTATAACTTTGTGAACGTGGACTTTTATGTGGAATACAGGGTGACCGACCCGATAAAATTCCTCTATAATTCCAGCGACCCGCTCGATATCCTGCGCATGCTCTGCCAGAGCTATATCCGCGACACAATAGGGCTCTATGATGTCGACAGCGTCATCACCACCGGCAAGAGCGAGATACAGGCTGCGATAAAGCAGAAGGTCGTGACGCGGCTCGAAAGCGAGGACATCGGCCTGCAGCTTACGAACATCACCATTCAGGACGCGGAGCCGCCCACGGCGGAAGTGCAGCAGGCGTTCACCGCCGTCGAGACGGCCAAGCAGGCCGCCGATACCGCCGTGAACAACGCGAAAAAATATGCCAACGAGGTCATCCCCGCGGCGGAGGCCGACGCCGACGAGATCGTCAAGCAGGCCGAAGCCTATCAGGAGAGCAAGATCAACGAAGCCACCGGTCAGGCCGCGCGCTTCACGGAGCTGTTCAACGAGTATCAGAAATATCCGCTCATCACCAAGCAGCGCCTGTTCTACGAGGCTATGGAGGACATCCTGCCCGACATGAAGCTCTATATCGTGGACGACGCGACGGGCGTGCAGACCTCGCTGCCGCTCGAATCGTATGCCACCGTCAACATGGGAGGTGACGCACAGTGAAAAAGACCGTAAAGATCGTCCTGCCCATTCTGCTGGGCGTCCTCATTGCCGTTGTGCTGCTCGGCTCGCTCGTGACCACGCGGCCCAACGAATATACCATCGTCAAGCAGTTCGGCAAGGTCGTCCGCGTGATCGACCAGCCGGGCCTCTCGCTCAAAACGCCCTTCGTCCAGTCGACGAGCACGCTGCCCAAGACCGAGATGCTCTATGACCTCGCGGCGAGCGACGTCATCACCTCGGACAAGAAATCGATGGTCGCCGACAGTTTTGTGCTCTGGCGCATCGTTGATCCGCTGAAATTCATCCAGACCCTCTCCGGGAGCGTCTCCGGCGCGGAGGCGCGGCTCGACCAGGCCGTCTACAACAGCCTGAAGACCGTCATCAGTTCAATGAAGCAGGAGGACGTCATCTCCGGCCGCGACGGCGAGCTGGCCGCGCGCATCACCGAGCACGTCAACGACACGACCGAGTTCCGCGATTACGGCATCGAAGTCCTCGCCATCGAGACCAAGCGCATCGACCTGCCAGACGAGAACAAGGCCGCCGTCTACGAGCGCATGATCTCCGAGCGCGGCAACATCGCCGCCTCCTACGAGGCGCAGGGCAACGCCGAGGCCAAGCGCATCCGCAACGAGGCCGATAAGACCGTCGACATCACGATCTCCGAGGCCAATTCGCAGTCTGAAAAGCTGAAGGCCGCGGGCGAGGCCGAGTATATGCGCATCCTCTCCGAGGTCTATGACACGCCGGAGGAGGCCGATTTCTACGAATTCATGCGCGCGCTCGACATGGCGCAGAAGGCGCTCGTCGGCGGGAACAAGACGCTCGTCGTCTCCTCCGATTCGCCGATCGCGAAGATCTTCTCCGGCCAGTGGGGGCAGGCGGAATGATCTATTATTTGCAGGAGGAGCTCTTCTCCTTCGACCATTTTGACATCTGGGACGAGCAGGACAACGTCTGCTTTCAGGTCGACCGCGAGTTCCTGACGTGGGGCAAAACGCTCCGCGTCCGGGACGCGCAGGGCCGCCTCTGCGCCACGGTACATCACGTCCCATTCTCGATCCCCTGCTCCTTCGAGCTGGAGACGGCGGGCGGCACGCTGGAGCTGGATCGTCATTTCTCGCTCTTTTCCCGCAGCTATTCCATCGATTCACTCGGCTGGGAGGTCGAGGGTGATTTCTTCGGCGTCGACTACGCCATCACGAAGGGCAGCCAGACCGTCGCCCGCATGGAAAAGGCGTGGCCCGCGTTCCACGACCGCTATCGCCTCGAGATCGCCGATCCGGCGGACGCGATGGCCGCGCTCTGCACCGTCCTCGCCATCGACTGCTGCGACGAGCATCACCAAAGTTGAACCCATCGCAGCGGATAAAGGCTCCCCTTGATTGCATCAAGGGGCCGCGAAGCGGGGGCGCAGGAGTGAATGACATGCCGGTGGCATGTCAGAGCTGTGCCCCGGAACGCCCGCAGGCGTTTGTCTGCGCATAGCGCAGACTGAGGGGATTAAGGCCAGAGATATGCAACAATCCCTCTGTCAAAAATCTCCGATTTTTGACACCTCCCTTTACACAAGGGAGGCTATCCGCTGCGGCGGGGTTGCGGGCGGGCAATGCCCGCCCCTACATCCTTTATCGCACTCCGATTCTAAACGTAGGGGCGACCATTGGTCGCCCGCCATACGCCAAATCTTTGCGCGTAAAATGCCCCGGTTCTGAATAGAACCGGGGCGTTTCCCTATATTTATTGTTCGTAGAGCACGATCGCAGCGGTCTTCGCCGCGCCGTCAGGCGCATAGGATTCCATCGGATAGACGTCCCGATATCGTTCCAGCAGCGTCTCCAGCGTCTCCGCATCGACCGGATAGACCCATCCGCCGTCGGCCAGCTTTTCATTGCTGTCCGCCAGCTCCGGGAGCGACGCACAGTCCCAGATCGCAAGCACCGCACAGGCGTTGTCCCGCGCATACTGCGCCGCGGCCTCCGACGTATGCTCGTCGGATTGCGTCTCGGGGAACAGCGTGTCCACGATCTTGTGCAGCGACGCGCTGCTCTGGTTCCGGTTTGAAAAGCCGGGCATCTCAATCAGGCCGAAGGAACCCAGCACGAACGCCGCAGCCGCCGCCACGCCGATCACCGCCACGGGCACCCAGCGTTTTTTCTGCTGCCGCTTCGCCGCGTCCGCGCGAACCTCGCGCATCACCGCGTCATGCAGTGCCTTTGGCGGCTCCAGCTGCGTCTCGGGCAGCATCGCGTCCACATCCCGCAGCGTCCCATAGACCCGGCGGCAGTCCGCACATTCGTCCAGATGGGCCTGCAATTCCGCGTGCTCCGTTTCGCTGAGCCTGCCGTCCAGCTCTGCGCTGAGCAGCTCCAGCGTCTTGTCACAGTTCATTTCGCAGCCACCTCGCCTTCCATGGATTCAGACGACGCGCGGCGCGAAAGGTTCCCGCGTTCGAGAATTTTTTTCAGTTGATTTCGCGCGCGTGACAGGCGCGACTTCACCGTTCCGATCTGGATGTCCAGCACATCCGCGATCTGCTCATAGCTCATCTCGTTCACGACCCGCAGCTGCAAGACTGCCCGGTGCTCCGGCAAAAGCTGCGCCATCGCCGCGGCGAGCGTCTCGCGCGTCAGCTTCAGCTCCACCTGCTCCTCCGGGAGCGGCTGCGCATCCGGCACGGCATAGGTCTGCTCCTCGCCGTC
>ERZ773108.3421-NODE-3421-length-12191-cov-5.969347_pt1 | contig 12191 bp, 8 predicted proteins | sample MGYA00580570_ERZ773108 | MGnify/ENA primary metagenome ERZ773108 (study PRJEB29015, sample SAMEA2737840) | human gut metagenome | biome: human gut; feature: human-associated habitat; material: faeces | place: China | collected 2012 ...
ATTGAGGTCTGAGCATCCGGCAACAGATATTGCACCAGCAATTGCACTGCGGGGTCAAAGACCACATTGTCCTGCTGATATTCCAGATTGGTATATGCGCCGCCAGGAATAATACCCATGTTTGCAAAATCTCTGGCGCCGGCCAAAATCTGCTCTGCCGCATCCAAGCCAAGACAGTTGGGTACGCACAACAGATTCATGGCCACTGCAGGTGATGCCCAAAGGTGTAAATATCTCTTATGGCGTTGGCAGCGGCAATCAGTCCAAATACGTACGGATCATCCACCATCGGCGGGAAAAAGCCCACTGTTTGCAGCATAGCCATGCCGTTTTGCAGCCGGTATACACAGGCGTCGTCACTGGTATCGAACCCAACCAGCAGATTCGGGTCCTCAAACCGGGGAAGACGCGTCAAAATATCGTTTAGGGCACCCCGTCCCAATTTCGCTGCTCAGCCGGCGCTGCTGGTCATCTGGGTCAGCCACTGTTTTTCTGCCATAGCAAACACCTTCTTTTTTTATTCTACCGCAATCGCCAACCTGATGCAAGACGAAAGCGACTGAAAAGCAAAAGCGGCCGTACGGACGCTTTTATACTTACAAAAGTGATTCCTTTTTTTCCATGCGGTCAACCGCCACGGAAAAAGAACCGTCGTGCATATGATAAACCTTTTCCACTTCTTCGTTCAGAAAACGCTGCGGATTTTCGTTCACGGTAAATTTCACGCAACTTCCGCAGGAAGAACTCAAGCCGGGGTACCGGCATCATGTGATGGGGGATCCCTCGCGTTTCAACTGCCGGGCAAACTGAATCGCCCAAAATGGGAAAAAGGTTGATACGTACTCCATGCGCTTTTATCCCTGTACTTTTTGGTCAGCGCAAGACGGAAAAGATCTGCTTCTTCGGTTACCTGTACTTCATATCCGGCGCTGTTGGCAAATCGGGTTACATTCTGACGGGCGGTATTGTTGTCCACCAATATCTTATACCGATCCTGCTTGCTTTCCAACGCTTTTTTCGTCATCAGCACCAGTTCCCGGAAGGAACGCCCGCATGCGTCAATGATTTGTGCCATTTTACTTCTGATCCTTCCTATTTACTTGCCGAAACCACCTGTGCACCTGTCTTGGCCTTTTTCTCTTTCACAGGCGATACAAAAGCCCATGTTTCCGGGGTTTCCCAATACTGTCAACAATACGGCGGCGACACCAATGATAACGCCGGCCAAAGTCCATTTTTTTCACAGAACCCACCTTTTTCCTCAATTTTGTCATTTCCAAAGCGGAGATGGAATCAGTCGTTTCCTTTAAAAGTGTATTATGCCATATCCCAAATTTGAAATTGCAATTTTCATTGTTTTTCCAGAATGGATAGAATTTTTCTCTATATCGCTGATTTCTGCAAGATAGGTCGAACTTTTTTAATTTGCTCATCTTTTTCGTATTTCTCAACACTCATTATCTAAGTTCAAGGGAACTGGAAATATAAAAATGGAAGTCTTGCTCCTTGCAGTATTCTTTTATTTTTTGAATCAGTTTTTGATTAGTTGTATATTCCAACAGATACACTTCCACCCCATCCGCCTTGCACGCTTCCACATATTTGCTGAAATATTCCCTCGCCTCGCTCGTTTGCTCATGGAATGTTCCGCTATCAAAATCAATACTGCTCCATACTGATTCCTGATTTACACCTGTCATAGTCTGATCAATCGCCCCATAGCGTTCCCTATATTCCGCCACATAAGTATCTCCACCGTTGATGATGACCGCTTTTCCAAACGTCATCATGTTTTGTAGAATCGCTGTAATGCCTTCAAAAATACTCTCGTGCGGATCGTAATCATATACATCACAATTATCTATAAAGAATCCGTCAACACCTTTTTCATATAGTTCCTGAGAAAGCTGTCCTATAAACTTCTGCCAGTCTGGGTTTGCTACATCCACCCATTGTTCTTCCTCCCAATGCTCATACTCACCGATTGCCAGTTCCGCATAGGTTGTATAGTACTCCCTGAAGTTTTCAATCGACCCAATATTTAGATATGTATATACGACTGTTCCATTTTGATGGAGCAATTCAATATCCCTTTTTGTAAAATACTGTGCATCAATTACAATCGTTTCATACATTTTAAATCGTTCCAAAGATGAGGCGTCCGCATTTAAAAACACCCCATAATCGTTTTTCTCAAATTCCTTTGCTTGATTGGCTTTCACAAAAAAACATCCACCAATAAACATTAGAACAAATAATACAGCCAAGGCTGCTGGTTGTTTGATTCTCTTCCCGCACAATGCCTCCCACATCCTTTCTGTGACTCTCGTTTTTTCCTCATGACTATCACATTTTACACATTGATGATTATGTTTTCCCAGATTTGTTGCTCAATTTGTATTCAAATTTTACCATAAAACTTGTGAACAGTTCTACCGTCATTTTGGAATATATGAGAAAAGGACGAACTCATCTTCTAAAATGAATTCGTCCTTTAAGGCACAGTTATTAGCTTGTTTCAATACATCTTGATGTACTATTTCAGGAAGAAAAACCCTTTTATTCTTCTGCAAAAAGTTTCTGCTTCCGCTCAATCATCTCATCAATCCTTGCGATATACTGCGCTACATCCTTGACATTCTCGCATCTTTCGATCCGATGAGTGCCGTCCGGATTTGGCTCATTCCAGACACGTTTCGTTGAAGCTCCCGCTCCGCACGCCACGATGGTCTGTTTCTCCTCCATGATCAGAATGTTATAAATTCCTGCTTTCCCCGGACTTGCGTAACCGACATTTTCCAGATTGCCAGCCATGCTCTTCTGGCGATACAGATAATATGGTTCTAATCCCATCTCTTTTGCATATTCTGCGGTGAGGTTCATATGCTCTGTGGTGTTGACCATCTTGTAATCTTTATAATCTTCCTTAAACATGTTAAGCCGTGCCGCCCTCTTTAATGCAAGTGAATGCACGGTAAGATTATCCGGTTTTAACGCTTTTACCTGCTCTAAGGTATCCCTGACATCCTCAAGGCTTTCCTCCGGCAGTCCCATGATAAGATCCATGTTAATATCATCGAATCCAAGCTCTCTCGCAAGCTGAAAACTCTCCACGGTCTGTGCCACGGTATGCCTGCGCCCGATGATTTTTAATGTCTCATCTTTCATCGTCTGCGGATTGATGGAAATTCTTGTGATGTCCCATTTTTTCAACGTTTCTAATTTTTCTCTTGTGATGCTGTCCGGACGTCCGGCTTCCACTGTAAACTCCAGACAGTGTGACAGATCAAAGCTGCATCGGATTTTACGGATCAGCCGGTCAAGCTGATATGGCTCCAGTGTTGTCGGTGTTCCCCCTCCAATGTAGATGGAATTCAGATGTTTTTTTCCAAATTTTACTGCTACATAATCCAGTTCTTTTTCCAAGGCATCCAGATAGCTGTCCACTTTCTGTCTCCAGCTCACTAATGGGTAGGATGTAAACGAACAATACAGGCAGGTTGTCGGACAGAATGGGATTCCGATATAAAGACTGTAGCCGTTCTCGTAATCGATCTTTTTTAAGATTTCAAGCTCACGCTCTGCGATATCAATGGAAAGATCGATTTTCTCATCGGATGCAAAGTACGTTTTTTGCATGTAGGCTCTGATCTCTGCCTCCGTTTTTCCTTCCTCTAAAAATTTCATCGGGATTTTCGTTGGCCGGATTCCTGTCAGAGTCCCCCACGGAAGCTTTTTGCCCGTGATCTCTGATAATATCTGATAAAAATTCTGTTTCAATTCGTTTTTCGTTTCCGTGCGGTCTGAAAAATCTACCGGAAAACTTCGGTCATGACTCTCCTGATTTTTTTCCTTCCACTCAATTTTTATCTGCTGTGGCTCATACTCCACCTGAAACTGTAAGGTGATCTCTTCCTCATATTTTTTATCTTCTGCCGTTGCACTCACATTTTCCTCCGGGAAAAATGCTTTGATGAGCGAATGTATGTCATACTCAAATTCCGGCTGGTTTAATTTTGCTAATATCATGCTTTCCTCCTACAAATATGGATTGTACATCCGCTCTGTTCCAATCGTTGTCATATCTCCATGCCCTGTATACACGGCGGTCTCATCAGGAAGCGGCATGAGTTTTTCCCGGATCGCATGGATCAGCTGGGAAGCACTTCCCTTCGGGAAATCAGTCCTTCCAATAGAAGTCTGAAAGAGGCTGTCTCCGCTGAATAACGTGTTCTGATAAGGAAAATAATAGCAGCAGCCTCCCACCGTATGTCCCGGTGTTAAAAATACCCGTATATGAAATCCTGCAAGATCTATTTCCTGCTCATCTTTTAAATATTCATCGGCATAGAACACAAGCTCGCTTCCCTGCCATCCGCTCAGATTCAACTGCGGATTTTCCAGTGTCTCTTTTTCTTTTTCCTGCGCGTATATTTTTATATGCAAAAGCTGCGCCAGCTCCCCTGCCCCTGTCGCATGGTCAAAATGTCCATGTGTCAGAAGAATTGCCACAGGTTTCAATCCCTGCTCTTTCACTTTCTCTGCAAGTTGTTTTGCACTTGCACCCGGATCAATGATCAGTACTTCTTTTGTGTCATCATTGATCGCAAAATAGCAATTGGTCTGTACCGGACCTACTACATATATCTGTATACTTAATGGTGCCATCTTTTTCTTCCTCCATAAAAAGATGAAAGAAACCACCTGAGCCAGATCAGCCGGTGGTTCTCTCAATATCAATAATACTGTCTATCTGACGAAGCTTGTCGATCACGCTCGTCAACTCTGCTTTTCCTTTTGTGTTAAATGAAATATCAATGGTTGCGATTCCCTGCTTACTCGTCTTGGAATGGATCGCATTGATATCAATCGCACGCTCTGTAAAGGCTCTTGTGATATCCACGAGAAGCCCGGTACGGTTATTGCAGAATACTTTGATCTCTGCCAGATAAAGACCGGAATTGCCGGATTCTTCATCATGCTGCCACTCTGCATCGATGAGACGTTCTCTCTCCATATCTGAAAGATTGATGATGTTGATGCAATCTGTCCGGTGAATGGAAACACCGCGTCCTCTTGTCACAAATCCTACGATCTCGTCCCCCGGAACCGGACTGCAGCATTTTGAAAAATGGACTGCCACGTCATAAAGTCCCTTTACAATGATACCGCTCTTTGATTTTTTCTCCGGGACTTTTTCTTTATTTTCGGAGATTGTCTCAAGAACTTCCTCGTCTGTAATACGTGCAAGGTGGTCTTTCTTATATTCCTCGTACATGCGGTTCACGATCTGACCTTCTTTTAAACCGCCATGACCAACAGTTGCAAGGCAGGAATTCCAGTCGTGAAAACCATACTTTCGCATGATTTTATCCTGATACTCTGGTCTGTTGATATCGGAAAGGTTGATCCCCTTTGATTTACAACAGGATGCAAGCAGTTCTTTTCCTCTTACGATATTTTCTTCCTTCAACTCACTTCGGAACCACTGATTGATCTTATTCTTTGCCTGCGTGCTCTTTACAATATTCAGCCAGTCGCGGCTTGGTCCCTTGGAATTCTGAGAAGTCAACACCTCAATCCGGTCACCATTCTGGATCACATAATCAATCGGAACAAGCTTTCCGTTGACTTTGGCTCCGATCATTTTGTTTCCGACCGCCGAATGGATGCTGTACGCAAAATCAATTGGCGTAGAACCGTTTGGCAGGTTTTTTACATCTCCTGTCGGTGTGAAGCAGAAAACCGTATCCGAAAACAGGTCGAGATCACTTTTTAACAGACTCATAAACTCCTTGTTATCGGACATATCCCTCTGCCACTCTAAAATCTGTCTCAGCCAGCTTAACTTCTCTTCCTCGGTAACGGTCATTGGTGCTGCAGCACCGCCATTATTGCTTGCCTCTTTGTATTTCCAGTGAGCGGCGATACCGTACTCAGCAGTGCGGTGCATCTCATAGGTACGGATCTGGATCTCGAACGGCTGTCCTGTCGGTCCGATCAATGTCGTGTGAAGTGACTGATACATGTTCGGTTTTGGCATGGCAATGTAATCTTTGAACCGGCCAGGGATCGGTTTATACATCTCATGGATGACACCAAGTGCCGCATAACAGTCTTTTACGGAATCCACGATAATACGGATTGCAAACAGATCATAAATCTGATCCAGCGTTTTATCCTGATTCTTCATTTTCTTATAAATACTGAAAAAGTGCTTTGCCCGCCCATCGATCTGCGCCGGAATTCCGGCTTCGTGAATATGTTTTTTTACCTCTTCCACAAGGCTCTGGACATAATCATCCCTGACACTTTTTCTCTGGGCGATCTGATGAACCAGATCATAGTATGCTTCCGGCTCTAAATATTTTAAAGACAGATCGTCTAATTCGATCTTAATTTTGGAAATACCAAGACGCTGGGCGATCGGCGCATAGATATCCATTGTCTCGCGCGCTTTTTCCTTCTGTTTCTCCGGCGTCATGTATTTCAGTGTCCGCATATTATGCAGGCGGTCTGCCAGTTTGATCAGGATCACACGGATATCCTTTGCCATGGCAAGGAACATTTTTCTTAAATTCTCTGCCTGAACTTCCACCTTATCCGCATCGTAGGACAACTGCCCTAATTTTGTGACACCATCTACCAGCAGTGCAACCTCTGCACCAAACTCCTGCCTGATCTCCTCATCGGTCATAACGGTATCTTCCACCACATCATGCAAAAGTCCCGCTACGATCGTCTCTTTATCAAGCTCTAACTCTGCCAAAATAATCGCAACGCACAATGGATGGATGATATACGGTTCTCCCGATTTTCTTACCTGCCCCTTATGTGCCTCGTATGCAATGTTGTATGCCTTCTCTATCAGACTGATATCCGTAGATGGATGATACTTACGGACACTGGCGATCAATTCCTGATATAATTTTTCTGGACTCTCAAACTCCTTCATTGGTTTGATACTATTGTCCTCTTCTTTTACGATTTTCTCTAATTCTTCTGATGAAAGTTCTGCCATGTAGATCACCCACTTTTATCTATGCTTTTGTGTATAATATATGATTATATTTTATTTTCTATCAAAAATCAACGCTTAAACTTTGCATCCGGCTTCCATCACCATTCTATCTGATAATCTGACATCAGGACGCCGTCTATTTCCCGGTCACCGCAGTAAGAAAAACCTAATTTTATGGCAAGTTTTTCAGAAAGAGCATTTTCTTTTTGAATCAGACAGTGCAAGAGATGTACCTGCAGCTCCTCTCCTGCATATTGCATGATCGCCTGACAGACTTCATAGGCATAACCCTGTTGTTGAAAGGATGTCCGGATCGCATACCCCAATTCCATATCTCCATTTAACTCTTCCCGGTGTTCCACACCAGCCCTGCCGATCAGCGTACCCGTTTTTTTCTCAAAAACGAGCCACATTCCATATCCGTAAAAACGATACATATTTTCGATATAGGCTTTCTGATATTCCAGCTCTTCCTCATATTCATATAACCCCTCCATATAATCGGTCATTCCGGGTTCTGCATACATGGAAAAAAGGTCATCCAGATCAGAAATTTCCAGTTCTCTCACAATACAGCGTTCCGTCTCCAGAATCGTCCATGGAATGTTGAAATGTCTCTCATACACACGCTGTAAAAACGTCATATCGACTTCCTCGAACCCCTCGACGACCATATCGGCATGAAGAAATGTATCCGTTTCCGGCTTCTGATAGGCAATCGCCGGGACATCCACATCTCTGGCAAGGTCTAAAAGAGACTGATTCGAAGACAGAAAAATGATATCTCTGCTCCGCTTCTCTGACAGCTGATGAAAGTCTTCCTCTTTTTTCATTAATACAAATGTAGTTTGTTTGATCCCTGCAAGATTTTCTCTTAACAAAGAAACTTCCCGCTCCGGTATCTGCGACACCCATATCTGTTTTGGATACTCTTTCTTATTATAATATGGCAAACCTGTTCTCCTTATTGATTGTTATGCACAAAACAACCGGTATCTGAACAGATACCGGTCATTCTTTTAAAACCCATGAATTAATATGCAATATTTACATCGACATTTCCCTTGATTCCTGGAACACTTCCCTTGGAAGAATACTGCCACATGTTATATTTTCCTTTGTAATTGCAGGTTGTGTTGTACTGTGCAACCCAGATAAAGTAGTTACTGAATGCAGATGCATCAATTTTATTATTGTACCAGCTCTTGCTTGCGTAAACACCTGCTTTTCTTCCACCGTTTGCAATGGTCTTACAGAACGCAGCCACGCATGCTGTTCTGGTGCCTTTATCTAATCCGTTGGCACGGGCTGCTCCGCTTCCGTTCTCTGTATCAACAAAGATCGGGTAAGAAAGATTGTAGCCGGAGCATAAGGTCAATGCCATACTTGCCTCCTCAACAGCTTCTGCCTCAGTTGTAGCCTGTGTGAAGAAGTAAACACCAACGTTAATGCCGTTTGCAGTTGCACCCTGAATATTTTTCTTGAAGCAGGAATCCTCTACCAATGCTCCTGTCTGTGATCCGCGGTAACCGACACGGATAATTGCAAAATTGATACCTGCTGCCTTTACAGATGCCCAGTCAATATTTCCCTGATGGCTGGATACATCAATACCGTTCTTTCCTGAACCCTGCTGTAATGCTCCATCACTTCCGAAGTTGTAAGAGATACCGCTGATCACCTGACTTCCTGTTACACGCTGATGGTTGCTGGTATAGTAATATACTTTTCCATCAATGGTCTGCCATCCGGTGTAAACCGGCTCGGTGTAGTAAGTTCCGTTTGCATTGTAATCTGCCACGGTTGCTGGTTTTTTACACTCGGAATCTTTGTAAAGTAATCTACCGGATTTATCTTTTAACTGGGTTGTTGTATTTCCAGTAAAATCATTGACTGTAACTGTACATGTGATTTTCTTGTCACTTGCGGTTGTCTTGGTATCGCCCGGTTTGGATAAGTATGTGATCGTACCTGTTACAGTTGCGCTTCCTTTTCCAACTGCTGTCAGTGTACATCCTGTTTTCGCTCCATTGGATACCTTTACAACTTTTTCGTTGCTGCTAGCCCATGTAATATTTGTGATAATATTGCCTGCGTCTGTCAATGTTGCTGTGAGACCAATTGCATTTGCATTATTAATAGTGCTGTTATATAAAGCTGCCGTCTGTGGTACTGTGACAGATGCACTGGCTGCGGCTACAGCTTTTGCCCAATGAATTTCTAAAACATTCTTTGTTTCATCTTTATCAAGAACAAGTTCTGTTTTATCCGTAGTTGTATAGTCCGGGGTAAAATTATTTTTTGCCTTAACCGTATCTCCTACTTGACCAGATCCTGCTTCTGCTTTTGATGTATCTTCTTTTCCATCAAAGAAATGCTTAATGGTATAATTGACTTTTGCTGCCTGTTTTTCCTGCCACGTAACGGTATATTCTGACTGACCTGAAACAATCGTTACTTTCTGTATTGTACCTTCATATTTTGCTGTATCCGGATTAGTTACCTCTATTTCTGTACCAGCAGTAGCTTTATCAGACTTTCTGCTTATTTCGGTATCCCCACATTTATTTATGATTGTGTAACTTATCTCTGTTTTTTCCGTACTTTCTGGTGGATCTTTCTTCTCTGTACTTTCTGGTGGATCTTTCTTCTCTGTACTTTCTGGTGGATCTTTCTTCTCCGTACTTTCTGTCGGATCTTTCTTCTCTGTATTTTCTGGTGTTTCCGATGGTGTTGTTGTTTCTGATGATTTTGGTGTTGCTGTTTCCGATGATGTCTCGGATGATGTAGTCACACCAGATGATTCCGTTCCTGTAGCATGGTATCCCACACGTTTTGCGGAAGCCGTCACTGCTGCCTGTGCAATGTCCACTTTTGTTGATCCACCAACAGAAGCTTTCGGGAAATTGGAAGTATCCACATCTCCTGCTCCGACTTTGGATGGTGTGCAGGTGCTGTCAACCGTTTCCACTGTATCCTGAATAACAGCCTCCACCTCAACATTGTCTACCTCTGCATCCTCTGCCGGTGCTACTTCTGCTGCGGATTTAATCTCGTCTTTGACATCTACCTTGGTGTATTCAATCTTATCCTTAACCGTTACTTTGTAAGAATTCTCTTTTGAAATATATCCATCGATCTCATTCAAAGAGACATCATATTTTCCGGCATCAATACTTTTAATGTAAATAATACCATCTTTATCATCATCTGAATATGTAGTTGATTTTGCCTTCTTCTTGTCTGCCTTGATCGTGATCTCAAAAGGCTGTCCCTTTACATTTTTCGAGGACTCGTCCTGAATCTTGATCTTCAGATCCTTCTCAATAGAACTTCCGACCAATGTAACAGTTTCCGGTTCTGCCGCCTCTGTCTCTTCCGTGACAACCTCTTCAACTGCCACAACTTCTTCCGTCGGTTCTTCTGCCACCTCTGTACTGATCACAACATCTGCCACAATTGGTTCCGGCTGATGAAAATGGTCATATAAAAAATATCCTCCTGTTCCGACACCGCCAACTGCTGTCACAGTGGCTACACCCGCTATGATTGCCTGTGTCTTTGTCAGCCCGCTAAGCAAAGTCGCAACCCCTTTTACCTTTCCGGCTGCGCCCTGAATTAAATTCAGAAAATTCATTCTCGTCTCCTCCTCGTCTGCATTTCCAATTACTTATCGTAAATTTTTCGCAATTCACTCTATTATGATAAAGAATATGTCTGCAGCAATTCGCTGCTATTCCTTCTTTGTAATCATGCGAAACTAATTATAGCATTTTCCCATATTATGTAAATATAATTTTTCTTATTTTTTCGGAAATTTTTTCCACCGGAAAATATTATTCTTATTTTCAGGGTTACACGCCCTCACAGTCAAATGCCGGGATAAAACTTTCCTCCGCTGTGTCTCCCTCCTGAATAAAACCATTTTCTATTCCGATCTCAATCGCATAATCCACCAGTGTCTCATATTCCTCATCGGTAATCCTGCGATTTAATTCCGGATACTTTTCCAGATTGGAAAGTGGGGTGAACTGGTTCATGATACTGATATAAATCATATCTCCGTAAGTTTCATGCAGATACTTTAAAATCTGCATGGAATCCGCCATACAACCGGGCAGTGTCAGATGTCTTACGATCGTTCCACTTAAAATAAGGTTATCTTCATCTCCATTTACAAACACAGCCTTTCCTGTCTGCCGCACCATCTCTGCGATCGCTGCCTTTGCAACCTCTGCATAATCCGGAGCATGGGAATACTTTTTACTCAAAACCGGGCTCATATATTTAAAATCCGGCAGATAAATATCGACGTAACCCTCTAACATTTTGATCGTGTCAACCGTCTCATAACTGCTTGTATTGTATACAACCGGAAGCGTAAGCCCTTCCTTTCGTGCCTGATCCAGAGCCTTCACGATCTGCGGCACAAAATGTCCCGGTGTTACAAGATTGATATTATTGGCTCTTTTTTCCTGCTCCATTGATTTGCGAAGCTGCTCCTGATAAGTAAACTCTCTCTTCTTTTCTTCTGTAACATTACGAAGCAGCAGAATAATGGAAATTAATTTGCCTTTTTTATCATAATGCTGTGGGATTGCAATAGACAGATACCAGTTTTTATCTTTGCCTTCAAACCATTTTGAAATATACGGCTGCTCACCAATTCTTTGTTCCATTGTGTGCATATCCAGAAAATCAGTAAACTCCTCTTTTTGTGAATCAACAACAAATACTGTACACAACGCATGAACCAGCTCATCAACAGAACAGTCTAAGTCTGAATTAACAGACTGTTTGAAACGTTCCGAAATTTTAATGCTTTCCCATTTCTTTTCCTTTAAATGGATTAAAAGATTTATGACATAAATACTATTAACTGCACTGATAATACGATACTGCTTCTGTATCTCATCAAAATTACCTTTCAAAAAATGCTGATATAACAGTAAAACAATTAACAGAAAAACACCAAGCACAGCCATACTGTATGCAATTACTGTCCGTCTGTTTTTATACATAGAACTGCCGGGAAAGAAGACATAAATATGATAATTCTTTAATCTGGAACCGGATCCATACCAAACCTTCGTTTTCACAACCAGCTTCGTCATACTAATATCATTCTTATTATGACTATTTTCATGCAAGGCTTTACAAAACTTCATCG
>ERZ773108.3422-NODE-3422-length-12191-cov-4.333965_pt1 | contig 12191 bp, 15 predicted proteins | sample MGYA00580570_ERZ773108 | MGnify/ENA primary metagenome ERZ773108 (study PRJEB29015, sample SAMEA2737840) | human gut metagenome | biome: human gut; feature: human-associated habitat; material: faeces | place: China | collected 2012 ...
TTTCCTTCAAGGACTGAGAGGCCGCTTCCCCAGTTAATAAATTAAATCCCAATTTTAGCAAGCGCTGCCTCATCCCCAACCAACGTCACATCATTATGCAGCTGGAGAATAGAAGCCGGCACTTCCGGTGTGACCGGGCCGAAGAAAGCACGCTCTACGATATCTGCCTTGTTTTCTCCGTTCACTACTATCAGGATCTTCTTTGCCTGCATGATTGTCTTAATTCCCATCGTATATGCCTGTTTTGGCACATCGTCGGCAGACGCGAAGAATCTCTTATTTGCCTCAATCGTACTCTCTGTCAGATCTACACAATGTGTTTCCTTTTCAAATGCTTCTCCCGGCTCATTGAAACCGATATGTCCGTTATGTCCGAGTCCGAGCAGCTGAAGATCCACACCGCCCAGTGAACGGATCAGTTCTTCATATCTTCCACATTCTTTTTCCGCATCCGGCTCCATTCCGTTCGGAACATTTGTCCGTTCCGGATCAATATTCACACGGTCAAACAGATGTTGATGCATAAAGTAATAATAGCTCTGATCATTCGTACGTGGCAATCCCTTGTATTCATCCAGATTTACTGTCGTAACCTCCGAGAAATCCAGATCTCCCTTGTTATACCATTCAACCAGCTGATCATACGTTCCGATTGGCGTAGATCCTGTTGCCAGTCCCAGTACACAGTTTGGTTTCATGATCACCTGTGCAGAGATGATATTCGCTGCTTTCCTGCTCATGTCCTTGTAATCTTTTGCTTTGTAAATTTTCATAAGTACAACCTCCCAATTGTATTTGTTACTTTCTTTTCAAAATTACTGCATTTTCAAAATACTCCGGCAGATGAAAATTCGGCTGTTCGCTTTCTACGCATCTGTACGCTGCATAATGTTCGTATTCCTTTGTTTCACAAATTTTATAAAAATTGCAGCGGAAATCGGATCCTTCCTGTAAATTCAATTTTCCGTATACCTGTTCCAATATTTCTATCGGAAGCATAAGATTCACATTCCATTGCTCTTCCTGTATTTCTGCGCTACATTTCATCTTCCGTATCTGATCCGGCGTAAATGGTATCCGGTTCATCTTATTCTTTCCATAGCATGCAAGAAGTGCACCATTTGCATTCATTTCGAAGTTAAGATAAATATCATCTGCTGCCGTATCATTTCCTTTAAATTGAAAAAAAGCCTCCATAGCGCTGTCCTTGTAAACCGGATCCTGATCTTTTTTATAAATCCGGAGAGGATTCTTCTCCACACACACAAGTTTGATATATAATCCTTCCCCCGGAACGAATCCAATATACCCATAAGTTTTTGCAATCTTCTCTGTTCCCCATAACAGATTTTCAATTTTAAACAGCTCTACTGATTCTAATAACTCTTTGTTTTCTATCAACCGAACTTCCATATGCCGACTCCTGTTGCATAGTTAATGGCTTCTATCTCAATCTAGCAAATATACCGCAGAAAAACAAGATTGTATAAAATCAAAGAGACAAACGTACAAAAAAATAAACCAATCGTGACAGCATTCTTTACACAAAAAAACCGCCAGTGCAATGCACTGACGGTTTTCAACATTCAATATTAGTCCTGTACGTATGGCATAAGAGCGATGTGACGTGCTCTCTTGATTGCTACTGTAAGAGCTCTCTGGTGCTTAGCGCAGTTTCCAGTAATTCTTCTAGGAAGAATTTTTCCTCTTTCAGAGATGTACTTTCTTAATTTTGCTGTATCCTTGTAATCGATCTCGTTATTCTCTTTTCCACAGAATACGCAAACTTTTTTTCTTCTGCGTCCGCCGCCTCTTCTCTTGAAGCCGCCTTCTGGACGATTTCCTTTATCGTAAGCCATTTTGGTTTCTCCTTTCAACAAAATGAAATGCGGCAAGTACCACAGCATGGTACCATTGCCTAATTAAAAGGTAATTCCTCATCAATTCCATCCGGAATGTTCATGAAGCCGTCACCTGCATCAGATACTGGTGTGGCTGGTGCCGGAGCCGGTGATGGAGCTGCCGCACGGAAACTTCCTGCATTTGCGTCGCTTACTGCCTTGCTTTCAGCAAATTCCTGATCTTCTACAACAACATCTGTTGTGTAAACTTTCTGACCTTCTTTATTGGTATAGCTTCCTGTCTGAATACGTCCGGTTACGATAACCTTCAGTCCCTGACGGAAATATTTCTCAGCAAATTCTGCACTTCTTCCGAAAGCTACGCATCCGATAAAGTCAGCTGTCTGCTCTCCGTCGTTGTTACGTCTGAATCTGCGGTCTACAGCTAATGTATATCTTGCGATCGCTGTAGAATTCTCACCCTGTGAATATCTTACCTCAGGATCTCTTGTCAAGCGTCCCATCAAAATTACTTTATTCATATTATACCTCTACTTCCTGCTTATGCATCCTGTCTAACGCATAAAAATCTGATAACGTTGTCCATAATGCGAATTCTCTGCTCGATTTCGCTTGGAGTCTCAGCATCAGACTCGAAGTGGATGAAATAGTAGTATGCTTCTTTCATCTTCTGAATCTCGTAAGCTAATCTCTTCTTACCCCATTCATCAACGTCAGAGATCTGTCCACCGAAACGTTCAACTAATGCTTTCACCTTTTCGATTACCTGAGCTCTTTCGTCGTCTTCGATTTTTGCACTGACAACAACAGCTAATTCATATTTGTTCATGTCGTCTTGCACCTCCTTCTGGTCTTTTGGCCCCCGCTCATCTTATGTGGGAGCAAGGATTTCTGTCTCTATTTTAGGACAGAATTATTGTATCACGAGTTCTTATATTACCATAAAGTCTCGGTTCTTTCAAGCCTTTTTCTTCAAATCTTTTGTATTTTTTTCTACCAATTTACGGGCGATCATGATCTGATGTCCGCATCCCATACATTTCAGTCGGAAATCTGCTCCAACCCTTAGTATCTCCCATTCTTTACTTCCACATGGATGCGGCTTTTTCATTGTTACCACATCTCCTACTTCATAGGTATATTCTTTCTTCATCACTGTTTCGTCTCCTCCTCTTTTACCCCTCTTACAACAAACCGGTGATTATCACTGGCACTGGTACAGGTCGACAATGTAACGATCGTATCTGCCGTTGTCACTTCCACGCCGGTATTATACAGAGAAGTACTCTGCGTCATATTCAAAAATTCCTGATATTCTTCATCTGTTTCAAATGTTGTCTGATACGATTCCGAAGTGTCGACTACCTGTCCTGCCGAATAAATATGATATTTCAGAATTCTTCCATCAACGGTATATATGTAAAAATATGGATTATTCTTCCAGAATTCACGGGTATCATAATCCTGCAGGTGACGGAACATCGAACCGTCCCGCATTCTATGTCCATATATTACAGAGTTTTTATCCGAAAAATCCTTTTGATTGTCAACATTCAGGAAGATTGCTCCCAGCGTATTTTCGTTAGACGAAAATGTTTTCTTCAGATATTTACTGTTATCCGTTCCCTGAACAACAGGATAATTGATCTGACTCGGCTCATCCGGGAATCTGATCCATGCGATCGTATCCGGATTGATCTCCAGCAGTTTTTGAAAATCAACAGAGAATGCATCATCTCCGTCTTCACTATGATTTTTATCTTTATCATTTTTATTCTTATCATCCGTCACCGCAAGTTTCCGCACTTTATCATACTCACTTCTTCCATCCAGATAACCTTTTCCGATCTTAAACAGTTGAAAGCCCGACACGCAGAATACGATCAGTGCGATCACAAGAATCACATTGGCGATTATATTCCCTTTTTTCTTCCGCCTTCTTCCGCGGTGATGTTTTTTTCTTTCATTGTCTGCATTTTCATTTCTCATTCCGGATTCGATCCCTTCCTGTGCTGTTCTATTTTCTTTACTTTTTCGATTCCATAATCTCTACAATCGTCTTTTCCGTCCCTGTCATTCCAGGGGATGCGATCATTCCCATGTACTTCATAGTTGCTTCCGGGGTCCTGCCGTTGATTCCATGAATATTTTCTATGCAGATATCATCCATTGCCATATCTGTTGCACGGAATGCTGCATCTACTGCCACGATCCCTTTCATCGTACATCCGTGATTGCCTCCGTCACAGATCATTCCGGTCAGACCGCTTGCCATATTCTGAATCACTTTTGTATGTTTTTCTCCATCCGCTCCCTGCAGATATGCCAGTCCACAGGCCATCCCGGTTCCGGCTGCAATCCCGCAGCCGCAAAATGCCGATAATCTTCCTGAGTACTCTTTGATATACATTGTAATCAGATAGCTGAGTGCAGTTGCTCTCCACAGGGTCTCATCATCCGTCTTATCTTCATTAGCATGCCGGTACGCATACAACGGCATCGTCGCAATGATTCCGTGTGCACCGCTCCCGGTAATGCTCATAGCCGGTCTGGAAAGGCCCAGAACCCTGGCCTCTATCGCACCGTTACACAGTAATTGTGCCGTCTTAAGTGCATCCCTGGATATGATCCGGTTGCCATTCTCACGATAAAGTTTCTTTGCGAACACTGCCCTGTCCGAAGCCAGTCCTTCTTTTAATAATTCCAGATTCATCGTATACGCTTTTCCTATAAACGCAATCTCTTCAACCGGAACTGTATTTACATATCGAAGAATCTCTGCCAGGGAATATCCGTGAATTACCGGACGTGCCTGCTTTTTCCGGGATTCATCCCTGTACATCTTATCTTCTGTCTCAAATATTACAATGCCGTCTTTTTCTATCTTTACGATATTCGTATGTGCATCCCGGATCATCACCTTACACCGGTTATTCTCCGTTGTCACCACGGCATCGATCGTGATCTCGGATCCGACATGATCCATAACCACCTCCACCAGACCGTCGCTCACCATCTGCGCCGCTTTCTCATCATCTTCCGGTGTGATATCTGCCAGCGATTCCAGTCCTTTTTCCGAATCTGCCGCTACCGCCCCAAGTGCCGCCGCATAATAGTTGCCGAATCTCTCCGAATTAGGAATTCCACAGGTAAATGCATTCTTGTACATACCGGAATTCAATGCCACATGTACATTTACAATCTTACCTTCCGTATATTTCTTCGCACTTGCCACGGCAAATGCGATAGCTCCCGGCTCGGTCACGCCAAGTGCCGGTTTCATATCTTCTCTGATCAGCTCCGTCAGCTTCTGCATATTCTGCCTCCTCCCCGTTATCAACCCTGTTCTACGAAATTAACATTCTTATCTTAACACATCCACCACAGTTTCTGCACTTTTCTCATCTAAAATCTTTAGAAATTTTAATACTCTGTTTATTGATTTTTCCTATTCCCGGCGTATGATTAAATGTATATTGCAAGTACTATTTTAAGAGGTGAATGAATTGAAACTAAAAGACAGATTTATACGTTTTATGTACGGAAGATATGGTGTTGATTCCTTTGGCAAATTTACCATCTGGGGATCCCTGATCCTTATGCTGATCGCAGGATGGACGCATCGGGGAATCCTTTCCTGGCTGGCATGGGCCGGTATCATCTATTCTTATTTCCGGATGTTTTCCAAAAATACTTACAAACGAGCCGCCGAGAATCAGAAATATCTGCAGATGACACGCGGCATCCGGACATTTTTCTACAGGCAGCGTAACATGATAACACAGTGCAAGACACACCACATTTACAAATGTCCGTCATGCAAACAGAAGATTCGTGTTCCAAAAGGAAAAGGCAAGATTGAGATCCGCTGCCCGAAGTGTAACACCAGATTTATCAAACGAAGCTAAGGAGTTCCCATGTTTGGTTATATTTCTATCAACAAAGCCGAGATGAAATTCAAAGATTATGATGTCTATCATTCTTATTACTGTGGACTATGCAAAGTCTTAAAAGAATGTTATGGTAGAAGAGGTCAGGTGACTTTATCCTTTGATATGACATTTCTTGTGATCCTGCTCACCGGTCTTTATGAACCGGACACGAAGACAGAGATGGTCCGTTGTATTGCACATCCCATGCAAAAGCATGCGGCAAAGACCAATGAATTTACTGAATATGCCGCAGCCATCAACATGCTGTTATCTTATTATAAGTGTGAAGATGACTGGGCAGACGAACACAGGAAGAAAGCTTTTGTTGCCGCAAAACTTTTGCATTCAAAGATAAAGAAGATTGAAAAATTATATCCCGTAAAATGTAAGGTCATCTCAGAAAATCTCGCCCAAATCTCAAAATATGAGGCAGAAAATGAACAGAATCTGGATCTTATGTCCGGACTTTTTGGCAATATCATGGCTGAGATTTTTGCATACCGCCACGATGAATGGGAATCCTCTCTTCGTAAGATCGGATTCTTCCTCGGAAAATTCATCTATCTGATGGATGCCTACGATGATGTCGAAAAAGACATCAAATCCGGCAGCTATAATCCATTCAGGAAGGCATACCTGGACGATCCTGCATTTGCAGATGACTGCCGCAGCCTTCTGACGCTTATGATGTCGGAATGCTCCAGGGAATTCGAACAGCTTCCGATACTGCTGCATGCAGAGATCTTGCGGAACGTTCTCTATTCCGGAGTATGGAGCAGATACACTGCCGTAACATCCGAAAGACTCGCCGGCAAGAATACACACAACGCTGCAGATACTGCTGACGACAATTCCACTGCCGGTAGAACCACGAATGATAATCCACATCCTGACACAGATAATTCAACAACAGGAGATCAAGAACAATGACAGATCCATATAGTGTCTTAGGAGTATCCCGTGATGCTTCTGATGACGAGATAAAAAAAGCATATCGTAACCTCAGCCGAAAATATCATCCGGATGCCAATATCAATAATCCGAACAAGGATCAGGCAGAGGCGAAATTCAAAGAAGTCCAGCAGGCCTATCAGCAGATCATGAAAGAGCGGGAATACGGCTCTTCCGGGAATTACGGTCCATATAGCCAAAACGGATATGGTCCGTTCCGCGGCTTCTACGGAGAATACCGACAGACCGGTAATGCAGGTAATGCAGGTCAGGAAAGTGAGCAGGATCTTCACTTAAGAGCTGCTGCCAACTTCATCAACAACGGCCGGTATCAGGAAGCAATGAACGTATTAAACGGAATCAACGAGCATACTGCCCAGTGGTATTACTACAGTGCGATTGCCAATTCCGGTCTCGGCAACAATGCAACGGCCCTTCAGCATGCCAAAGAAGCGCTCCGCATGGAACCAGCCAACTATCAATACCAGATGTTAGTTAACCAGTTTGAAAGCGGCGGAAGCTGGTACCGCCAACGCCAGAATCCGTATACCACCACCTTCGGCGGCGGAAGCGACTGGTGTGTAAAATTATGTATTGCCAACATCGTCTGCAACTTATGCTGCAGCGGCGGAATGTGCTGCGGTGCCCCGGGCGGTTACAGTGGCGGCCATTATATGTAAATCATGAAATTTCAACAGGATACAGATGTACAGTAAATTGTCATCATCAGCAAACGCAAAAAAAGGAGGAATTCTTATGTTGGATTATCTTGTTTTATATCAAAGCGGATCCGGAAATACAAAGAAAATTGCTGCATCTATCTTCTCACGTCTTCCCGGCAATTCCAAAGATCTGATCGATATCGATACAGATAAGACGATTCCGGAAGCCAATGTCTACTTCATCGGATTCTGCGTGCACCGCGGAAGCTGCAGCCTGGAAGTCAGTGACTTCTTAAATGACTTAAGCGGCAAACAGATTGCTTTATTCGGAACTTGCGGAATGGGGGATTCCCCTGAATATTATAAGGATATTGCCGGACGTGTCAGTGCCTGGATCGAAGCAGACAATGATTATCTGGGATATTTTATCTGTCAGGGAAAGATGCCGCAGAAGGTACGTATGAAATATGAATCCATGAGAAATGATGAAAACAACGACCAGATCGACCGTTTTATCCAGAATTTCGATCTTGCACTTACTCATCCGGATGATCTGGATGTGGAGCATGCAAAAGTATTCGTCGATCATATGTTAAAGAAGATTCAATTATAATGAAATAATATACGAGAAGCTGCCACCGGCAGCTTTTCTTGTATTCTTTGACAAAAACACCCGGAAATAAATATTCCGGGTGTTTTTATAAGAGGCGCCAACCAGATTTGAACTGGTGATAGAGGTGTTGCAGACCTTTGCCTTACCACTTGGCTATGGCGCCATATGACTCCAACGGGAATCGAACCCGTGTTACCGCCGTGAAAGGGCGATGTCTTAACCGCTTGACCATGGAGCCGTATATTTATTTGTCACTGTGTTTTTCACACGACCGAGATTTAATATATCATAGACTCGGTTGTTTGGCAAGTGTTTTTTTGAATTTTCCGAAAAATTTTTATTTTTCAGATTTTTTCTTATTTTCTGCGGACAGCAAAAGCTTTGCCTGCTTTTTTCTGTCCGCATCTTGTCCGGTTCATAATCGTAATAACGAATCCATATGTCCCTTACAGAAGTGTATGATATAAAATCAAACGTGTTACATCAGAATCAGATCTTACATGCCCCTGTCGTCATCTTAATTATTAGCGATTGTGATCTATCCTATCCATATGCTCAATCAGCCGGAATATCTGACTTGTATATCCCCACTCATTGTCATAGAAACAGATGACCTTGAAAAAGTGGGAATTCACTTGAATTCCCTGCCTTGCATCAAAGATCGATGCATGTGAATCTCCGATAAAATCGGAAGATACCACTTCATCCTCTACATAATCCAAAATGCCGGACAAATATGTCTCAGAGGCCTCCCGGACTTTTTTGCAGATCTCATCATATGATGCCGGCTGCTTTAACGCTACATTCAGATCAACAATTGATACATCTGAAGTTGGAACCCTGTAAGAAATACCACTCATCTTATCCTTTAAAGCCGGAATGACAAGCGAGATTGCTTTTGCGGCTCCCGTTGTAGATGGAATCAGGTTACCAAATGCCGAACGTCCGGTTCTCCAGTCTTTCTGGGAACGGCTGTCCACAACCTTTTGTTTTGCAGTTGCAGCATGAATCGTTGACATCAGCCCATATTCGATTCCATAATTATCTTCCAGAACTTTACAAATTGGTGCGAGACAATTCGTAGTACATGATGCATTCGATACAACCGGCATATCCGATGTATATTTGTCATGGTTGATTCCCATGATAAATGTCGGTGTATCCCCATCTTTTGCCGGTGCTGAGATAATAACTTTCTTCGCACCGCCTTCTAAATGGGCTTTTGCCTTTTCCGTTGTACAGTATGCACCTGTTGCATCAATAATATACTCTGCACCACATGCTCCCCATGGAATCAATGCCGCATCTGATTCTGAAAATACAGGAATCTTCTGTCCTTCAATGATCAGTCCATTCTCATATGTATCCAGTTCTCCCTGAAAACGTCCAAATGTAGAATCATACCGGATCATATACTTCATATAACCCAGGTCTGCATTCCGTACATTGATTCCGCATACTTTAAAAGTGTCTGGTTGATTAATGGCGATACGGAGTGCTACGCGTCCAATACGTCCAAATCCGTTAATGCCGATTGAAATTGCCATGTTACAATTACCTCCTATAAGACATACTTGTCTGCCGGTTATCCTGTTCCGGTCTCTGTTGTTAGAGGGGCACTGTTTTTGGCTCTTTCTGATTCTTTTTGTACTCTGTTGTCAATGTAACATAGGACGCTATAAAATGCAACACATCCAAAAGTAATTAAAATATTAACGATTTTTACATCTGATCGGCTTTCTCGACGAATCCCCGGATGACGTTACATGAATTATGAAGCTGCTCTTTTTCTTTCTCTGTCAGGGAGATTTCCAGAATCTCTTCCACACCGTTTTTCCCGATTACACATGGTACTCCCGCCGGAATACCCTGTTCTCCATATTCTCCTTCAAGGAGAACGGATACCGGAAGGATCCTCTTTTCATCATGCATGACTGCTCTTGTAATATTGCTGAGTACGGCACCGATTCCAAATTCTGTACAGCCTTTTCCTTCTACGATGTGAAATCCACAGACCTTATCCTCCGCACTGATCTTATCAAAATCCATTTTATCCCGGTATTCCGGATGAATGCTCAGGTATTCTTTTACCGGTATTCCGCCAATCTGTATATGTGATACCGGAATAAACTGCGAATCCCCATGCTCACCCATACAATAAGCCTGAATGGAATGACGGCTTACGCCGGTGATCTCAGATAACATTCTGCGGAGTCTTGCTGAATCCAGAGATGTTCCGGTGCTGAATACCTGATTTCTTGGAAGTCCCAGTCTTTTTCTTAAAAAATCAGCAATGATGTCTGCCGGGTTGGAAATGCTGATCAGAATCCCATGGAATCCTGACTCTTTTAACGGTCCTACGATCGTATTCATCATCTTAATCGAATCATCGAACATATCCAGCCTTGTCTGTCCCGGAAGACGGCTCTTTCCGGCCGCCATCACAACGATATGCGCATCCGCACAGTCGCAATAATCTCCGGCTCTCACTGTAAAATCTCTGTCCAGATTAGAGGCCATATCATCAAGATCAAGTGCCTGCATTGCCGCTTTATTCTTATCTATATCAATATATACGATCTCCGTTGCCAGTCCCTGCATCATAAGACTCAGTCCGCAATGAGATCCTACATGTCCTGCTCCGATAATTACAATTTTCCCATTTTTTACTGCTTTCATTTTTTCATTCCTCCGTCTTTTCCTGGGTAGTATCAATATGTTATTCATTCTAGCACTATTGGTATTACCTGTAAATAGAGTGCGCTCTGTTTTTTTCTTTTTGGAACCACAAAAAGCTCCTCAACTTTCGTTGAAGAGCTTTCTGTCTTTTAAAAATCTAGAGAATGGATTTTTTAGAAGCACATTTTTCGGGGTTGAATATTCATTCTTTTGTACTTCTCATACAATATATCACACGAAATTCACTATGAATATAGTTTTAATCGACAGATTTTATTCTATAAATTGTGTGTCGCACACAATTATGATAAAATATATCTATACTCTGATCAACATATATCAGGAGGACCACACTTATGGCAATTAAATTACAGTCCCTGTATGAAGCAATTAACAACCAATTTGATGTCATCCTTCATACCAATAGTTTTTATGATAAAGAAGTAACCTGGATCCATACCGTCGAACAGGGTGAATTCTCCCATCTGCTCCACGGTGATGAACTGATCTTTAACTCAGGTCTGAATTTTACCTCTCAGGACTGGCTGAAAGAGTTCTTAAAGTCATTGAAAGACGCACACGCCAGCGGACTGATCATCTCTGTAAAATCGCGTCCTGCATTTTCCCAGGAGATTATCGACTATTGCAATGAAATACAGCTTCCGCTGTTCTCCACTTCCTGGGACACTCCGTTCATTGATATCATGCGGATCTTTTCTGAGATTCTGTTAAAAAACGAACACCGCGAGACCAGTCTTGCCGCTGCTTTGAAAAATGCGATCTATTACCCCGAGAATGAAGACTCCTATCTGAATCCTCTGGAAAGCAATGGATTCTTCCGCGACATGAACTATACTGTCCTCATAATCAGCTGCCACACTTATGACAGTGATTCCGGTAATTCTTACCTGGAACAGCTGGAAAAGAAGATCCGTTATTTCATGTCTAAAGGGATCGTATATGAAGAAGGGAAGCATCTGATCGTATTGTTTGCCGGTGAATCTGTAAACGATATATCTCAGAAGCTCTACGATGTCTGTCAGAATAACTCCGATGTCTATGTCGGGATTGGAACTACGGTCTCGCAGCTTACAGACATTCACCGCTCTTACGAGACCGCATTTACCGCCTATCAGCTCACCAAAACTGCTCTCCCGAAGAACTTCCTTGAGTACGATAAGCTTGGTGTATACAAACTTCTGGCCGATATCCACAATCAATCTCTGACAACGGATTTCCTGAACTCCACACTTGGCCCGATTCTTGACTATGACGCTGTGCATCATACCGATTATCTGCATATCCTGGAAGTCTACTTTGATCATGACTGTAGTATCATCCATACCGCAGATGCACTTTATTGTCATAAGAATACGCTGTCGTATAAACTGAATAAGATAAAAGAACTTCTGGATTATGATATCCTGACCAATGAGAACCGGTCCAAACATCATCTGTGTGCTTTTAGAGTCATTCTGTGACCCGGACGAGA
>ERZ773108.3426-NODE-3426-length-12176-cov-3.231664_pt1 | contig 12176 bp, 25 predicted proteins | sample MGYA00580570_ERZ773108 | MGnify/ENA primary metagenome ERZ773108 (study PRJEB29015, sample SAMEA2737840) | human gut metagenome | biome: human gut; feature: human-associated habitat; material: faeces | place: China | collected 2012 ...
AAAGGGTATTAAAACAACTTGCTCCGGCCGTTTGGGCGGCGCAGAAATTGCGCGGTCTGAGCACTATCACGAGGGCACAATTCCGCTGCAGACTTTAAGAGCCGACATTGATTACGGCTTTGCAGAAGCAAACACAACCTATGGTAAAATCGGTGTAAAAGTCTGGATTTATAAAGGAGAAATCCTTCCCGAGAGCAAAAAGAATAAGGGAGGTAAATAAGTCATGTTATTACCGAAAAGAGTAAAATACAGAAGAGTAATGCGCGGCAGAATGAAGGGCGTTGCCACACGCGGTAACAAGGTTACCTACGGAAGCTACGGCCTGCAGGCTTTAGAGTCTTCCTGGATTACCAGCAACCAGATTGAGGCTGCCCGTATTGCAATGACGCGTTACATCAAAAGAGGCGGCCAGGTTTGGATTAAAATATTCCCCGACAAGCCCGTAACCGAGAAACCGGCTGAAACCCGTATGGGTAGCGGTAAAGGTTCACCGGAATATTGGGTGGCTGTTGTAAAACCCGGCAGAATTCTCTTTGAGATTGACGGCGTTACGGAGGATATTGCAAGAGAGGCACTTCGTCTTGCTATGCACAAACTTCCTATTAAATGTAAGTTTGTAGCCCGCGAAGCTGAAGAAATGGAGGGTTAATTTGATGAAGGTAAACGAAATTCGCGAATTGAGCGGAACAGAACTTGAAACTACTCTCGCTGACCTTAAGAAAGAACTCTTTAACTTAAGATTTCAGAATGCTACAAATCAGCTGGATAACCCAATGAGAATCCACGAGGTTAAAAAGACCATTGCCAAGATTAAAACAGTTATGGCAGAGAGGAAGCTTGCAGAGTAAATTAAAGCTTTGAAAGGAGTGAGATCATGGCAGAAACGAGAAATTTCAGAAAACAGAGAATCGGAAAGGTTGTCAGCGACAAAATGGACAAAACCATCGTCGTTGCAATTGAATATAATGTTAAACACCCTCTTTACGGCAAAATCATAAAGAGAACCTATAAGCTGAAAGCCCACGACGAAAACAATTCCTGCGGAATCGGCGACAAGGTGTTGGTTATGGAAACAAGGCCAATCTCGAAAGACAAAAGATGGAGACTGGTTAGCATTTTGGAAAAAGCACAATAATTGATATTTAAGAAACGGAGGTAACCAATATGATTCAACAGCAGACGCTTTTGAAGGTTGCGGATAACACCGGAGCAAAAGAACTGATGTGTATCAGAGTATTGGGCGGTTCTAAAAGAAGATACGCGGCAATCGGCGATGTGGTTGTTGCTTCTGTTAAAAAGTCAACGCCCGGGGGAGTGGTTAAAAAAGGTGATGTCGTTAAGGCAGTCATCGTAAGGTCAGTTTCCGGCGTAAGGCGTAATGACGGGACATACATCAAGTTTGACGAAAATGCGGCCGTTATCATCAGAGACGACAAGAACCCGAGAGGGACGCGTATATTCGGCCCTGTTGCAAGAGAGCTGAGGGAAAAAGAATATATGAAAATTCTCTCTTTAGCGCCTGAGGTACTCTAAATTTTCAACGAGTTAAATGAAGGAGGAGCCGAAAAATGGCAAAAATGAATATTAAATCCGGCGACGAGGTAGTTGTCATTTCCGGAAAAGATAAAGGGAAAAAAGGTAAAGTAATTGAGGTTCTGCCGAAGAAAGGCAAAACCATTGTTGAAGGGGTTGCAGTTGCAACAAAGCACGTAAAGCCCAAAGCACAGGGTCAGGTTGGCGGTATTGTAAAGCAGGAGCTTGCAATTGACGCGTCGAACGTGATGGTGGTTTGCTCAAAGTGCAAAAAAGCAACAAGAGCTGCCCGCAAGGTGTTAGAGGACGGAAGCTCGGTTCGTTACTGCAAAAAGTGCGGAGAGACCTTTAACGACTAATTTTGCAAAAGGAGGTAAAGAAAGCAGATGGCAAGATTGCAGGAAAAATACAGCAAGGAAGTTGCGCCGGCTTTGATGGAAAAGTATTCCTATAAAAGCGTAATGCAGATTCCGAAGCTTGAAAAAATTGTTATAAACATCGGCTGCGGCGAAGCGAAAGACAACGCAAAGGCGTTAGACGGCGCAGTCAGCGACCTGGCCCAGATTACCGGCCAGAAGCCTATTATTACAAAGGCAAGAAAATCTGTGGCTTCCTTTAAAGTCAGGGAAGGCATGTCAATCGGCTGCAAGGTAACCCTTCGCGGCAAGAAGATGTATGAATTTTTGGACAGATTCTTCAATGTTGCGCTTCCGCGCGTAAGAGACTTCCGCGGAATCAACCCCAACTCCTTTGACGGCCGCGGCAACTATTGCGTAGGCGTTAAGGAACAGTTGATTTTCCCCGAAATTGACTACGACAAGATTGACAAAATCAGAGGTATGGATATAATCATGGTAACAACGGCTCACACAGATGAAGAAGCAAGAACACTTCTTTCACTTATGGGCGCGCCGTTTGCCACGAAGTAATTCGGGTAGAGGAGGAAATTAAATGGCTAAGAAAGCGATGGTAAATAAACAGCGCAAAACGCCTAAGTTCAGCTCAAGACAGTATAACAGATGCAAAATCTGCGGTCGTCCTCACGCGTACCTCAGAAAATACGGCATCTGCCGTATCTGCTTCAGGGAACTGGCTTATAAGGGACAGATTCCCGGCGTGAAAAAGGCGAGCTGGTAAGATTTTTACAATTCGGAAGGAGGTATAAAGATGCATACAACCGATCCTATTGCGGATATGCTGACGAGAATCAGAAACGCGAATTCTGCGAAGCATATTTGTGTAGATGTTCCTGCGTCCAACGTGAAGAAGGCAATTGCCGAAATTCTGCTGGAGGAAGGATATATTAAGAACTATCAAATCATAGAGGACGGAAAACAGAATATTATCCGAATCGCTCTTAAATACAACGGAAAAGAAAAGGCAATTTCCGGCCTTAAGAGAGTTTCAACACCCGGACTCAGAATATACAAGAATAAAGAGGAGCTTCCAAAAGTGCTCCGCGGCTTAGGTATTGCAATCGTTTCAACATCCAAAGGCATTATGACTGATAAAAAGGCACGGAAAGAAAATGTCGGCGGAGAAGTTATGGCGTTTGTTTGGTAAGCAAGATAAATTAAGGAGGTGCAAGTAAGTGTCCAGAATAGGAAGAATGCCTATCGCGGTTCCCGCAGGCGTAACCGTTACGGTTGCAGACGGCAACGTGGTTACCGTTAAGGGTCCGAAAGGCACGCTGACAAAGGAATTACATCCTGACATGATTATTAAAACTGAGGGCAGCGAAGTAACCGTTTCCCGCCCTTCTGAAATAAAAATGCACAAGGCGCTTCACGGCCTGACCAGAACGCTTTTAAACAACATGGTTGTTGGCGTAACAGACGGTTTTGAAAAGAAACTGGAAGTGAACGGCGTTGGTTACAGGGCGCAGTTGCAGGGCAAAAAGCTCGTGATGAACTTAGGGTATTCCCATTTGGTGGAAATGGAACCCGTTGACGGCGTTACCATTGAAGTGCCCTCGGCAAACGAAATTGTTATTAAGGGCATCGACAACCAGGTGGTTGGCCAGTTTGCGGCAAAGGTTCGTGAGAAAAGGCCCCCCGAGCCGTATAAGGGCAAGGGTATTAAATATGCCACAGAGCACATCAGACGTAAGGAAGGTAAGACGGGCAGCAAGAAATAATCGGCTGCATCGTCTGATTCAAATGTTAGAAGTTATGGCAAAATCCATAATTTTAATGGCATTCAATAAAGGAGTGAACGAAATTGATTAAAAAGCAGTCAAGTAATGTTTCAAGACTGAGAAGACATAAAAGAGTCAGAAAAACAGTTTCCGGAACGGCCAGCCGTCCGAGGCTCTGCGTTTACAGAAGTCTTAAGAACATCTATGCCCAGATTATTGACGACGATAAAGGCGTAACGTTGGCCGCAGCATCGAGCTTAGAGGGCGATTTAAAGGCCACCTACAGCGGCAACAAAGATGCAGCTAGAAAAGTCGGAGAATTAATTGCGAAAAAAGCAATTGAAAAAGGAATTGACTCTGTTGTATTTGACAGAGGCGGATATATTTACCACGGCCGTGTATTAGAGCTTGCAGAAGGCGCAAGAGAAGCCGGTCTTAAATTCTAAGAGAAGGAGGAAATCGTTTTGGCTCAACTGATTGACGCAAGCACATTAGATTTAAAAGAAAGAGTTGTAAACTTAAACCGTGTTGCAAAGGTTGTGAAGGGCGGCAGAACCTTCCGTTTCAGCGCGCTGGTTGTTGTTGGCGATGAAAACGGATATGTTGGCTGCGGCACAGGAAAATCTTCTGAAATTCCGGACGCAATCCGCAAGGGAATTGAAGATGCGAAGAAAAACCTGATTAAAGTAAACATGGTTGGAACAACAATTCCTCACGAAATAACCGGCGAATTCGGCGCAGGCAGAGTATTGTTAAAGCCTGCTGGAAAAGGTACGGGCGTTATTGCCGGCGGCGCAGCGAGAGCAGTGCTTGAGCTTGCCGGTATCGCAGATATCAGAACAAAATCTTTACGCTCCAACAATCCCAGAAACGTTGTGAAGGCAACACTTCAGGGCCTGGCATCTTTAAAGAGTGCAGAAAACGTTGCCAGACTGCGCGGCAAGAGCGTTGAAGAAATCTTAAATTGAGGAGGCAAACGCCATGGCTAAGCTAAAGGTTACTTTAATGAAAAGTACGATTGGCAGAAAAAAAGACCACATAGCAACAGTTAAGGCACTTGGCCTTAAAAAGATTCGTGATGAAAAAATTCACGAAGCGAACCCGACAATCTTAGGAATGATCAATAAGGTTGACTATATGGTAAAGGTAGAAGAACTTTAATCCGAAGGAGGTGCCACAAGATGAATTTGAACGAATTATCCCCGAAAGAAGGGTCTAAGCGCAAGGCTTTCAGAGTTGGCCGCGGACACGGATCGGGTAACGGCAAAACATCAGGCAAAGGTCACAAGGGTCAGAACGCCCGTTCTGGCGGCGGTGTAAGGCCCGGTTTTGAAGGCGGACAGATGCCACTTTACAGACGTCTTCCGAAAAAAGGCTTTACCAACATCTTTGCGAAACAATATACGGAAATTAATGTCAGCGACTTAAACGGCTTAGAAAGCGGCGCAACTGTAACCGCAGAGAGCCTGAAAGAAGCCGGCATCATTAAAAAGTTAAACGATGGAATCGTTGTTATGGGACGCGGCGAGCTGACAGCGAAAAATTTAAACGTGAAAGCTGCCCGGTTTACCAAATCGGCAGAAGGAAAAATAGCCGCGGCAGGCGGTAAGGCGGAGGTGATCTGAGAATGCTTCAAACCTTGCGAAACGCATGGAAAATTCCGGATCTACGCAAAAAAATGCTTTACACCATCCTGATGCTGGTTATTTTCAGACTTGGTTCGTTTATCCCCGTTCCGGGCATTGACGCCGAAATGATTAAGCAGCTTATGGGCGGCTTCGACCAGGGCATTCAGGGTCTCATTAACAACTTCTCAGGCGGCGCGTTAGAGCGTGCTTCCATTTTTGCAATGAGCATTACGCCCTACATTAACGCATCAATTATCCTGCAGCTTTTAACAGTTGCAATCCCCGCTTTGGAGAAGCTTGCCAAAGAGGGAGAAGAAGGAAGAAAAAAAATTGCTTCTTATACAAGATATGTAACGGTTATTCTGGCGTTCATCCAGGCAACAGGCCTGTTCTTCAGCCTCAGGTCAGCAATGACAGGCGACAGCGGTGTGTTTGCTTACTTTGTTGTAACGTTCACATTCACAGCCGGCACGGCATTTTTGATGTGGCTGGGTGAAGAAATTACAGAAAAGGGTGTGGGCAACGGTATTTCCTTACTGATTGTAATCGGTATCGTGTCCAGAGGCCCGCAGATGATTCAGTCCATGAAAGCCATGGTTGAACAGTCCGGTGGTGTTACCATTCAGTCGGCTGCAACCATCATTGCAATTGTTGTTATTGCTGTTTTGGCAATTGGCGCGGTTGTTCTAATGAACGAGGCGGAACGCAGAATTCCGGTTCAGTATGCAAAACGTGTTGTAGGCAGAAAGAGCTACGGCGGCCAGAGCACACACATTCCGCTCAAGGTTATCATGGCCGGCGTTATGCCAATTATCTTTGCGGTTTCCATCATGTCTTTCCCGAGAACAATTTCCATGTTTATTCATGGTACAAACGCACCGACAGAGGGTGTTTGGGGCGCGATTTTAAGATGGTTCAGCGAAACGCATCCTTTCTATATTATATGCTACTTCCTGCTGATTTTGTTCTTCACGTATTTTTATACTGCGATTCAGTTCAATCCCATTGAGGTTTCGAACAACATGAAACGAAACGGCGGATTTATTCCGGGCATCAGACCGGGCAAGCCCACATCGGACTATATTGCAAAGGTTTTGTCAAAGGTAACGCTTTTGGGTGCTATCTTCTTAGCTGCAATCGCAATATTCCCGTTGCTGCTGGCATTTATTCCGTCAATGAGCGGTATTTCAATCGGCGGTACGTCACTTCTGATCGTTGTTGGTGTGTCGCTTGAAACAGTGAAACAGTTAGAGTCCCAGATGCTTATGAGACACTACAAAGGCTTCCTTGAATAAGCCGGAGGTTCATTTATGAAATTGGTTCTGTTGGGACCGCCCGGGGCCGGAAAAGGCACTCAGGCGGAAAAATTAGCAAAGAAATTTCAAATCCCCGCAATTTCTACGGGACGAATTATTAGAAACGCTATCGCGGAAAACACTCCTGCGGGGATTCAGGCAAAAGCCTTTATCGACCGCGGGGAGCTTGTTCCCGATGATGACGTTGTGGAAATGGTGAAGGAACGTTTAAAGGAAGACGACTGCAAAAGCGGCTATATTTTAGACGGATTTCCCAGAACCCTTTCCCAGGCGGAAATTATGGACCGGCTGCCAATTTTAGTTGATTTGGTGCTGGAAATCCATGTGGACGAGGATATTATTGTGGAACGGCTCTCGGGCCGGCGCGAATGTAAGGTTTGCGGCGCAACATATCATATCCATGACAACCCGCCCAAACAAGAGGGTGTTTGCGACAAGTGCGGAGGCCCCCTCGTCCGGCGTGAGGACGATGTGCCGGAAATTATCAGAAACAGAATTAAAGTATATAGTGAGCAGACCGAACCCTTAAAAGAATATTATCAGGCCAAGGGGCTGCTGGTTTCGGTTACCGGCCGGGACAAGGTGGAAGACACCACCAAAGCAGTGATGGAGGCCATTGGGGAAAGACAGGTTGAGGCGGGTTTATGATTAAAATAAAATCAGCACATGAGGTTGAACAAATGAGGGTTGCCGGCAGAATTACTGCCGAAACCTTTGAAGCATTAAAAGACCACATTAAGCCCGGTGTTACAACCATGGAGCTCGATAAAATCGCAGCGGAATATATCAGCAAAAGCGGGGCTACTTGTTCGTTTTACCACTATAACGGATATCCCGGACACATTTGCATCTCGATAAACCAGGAAGTTGTTCATGGAATTCCGAGCCATGCAAGAGTCCTCCACGAGGGGGACATTGTGAGTGTTGATATTGGCGCTGTGTACGGCGGATACCACGGAGACGCGGCAAGAACTTATGCGGTGGGGACAATTTCCCCTGAAGCAGAAAAGCTGATATCCGTCACAAAACAGAGTTTTTTTGAAGGAATTGAACAAGCAGTTTCAGGAAACCGGCTCTTCGACATTTCTGCAAACATTCAGAAATTTGTGGAAAGCAACGGCTGTTCGGTGGTTCGGGCCTTAGTGGGGCACGGCGTGGGGCGAAACCTTCACGAAGACCCTGAGGTTCCCAACTTTGGAACGGCGGGCCGCGGGCCGCGGCTTGTTTCCGGCATGACCATTGCGGTTGAGCCAATGGTAAACTTGGGTACGTACAAGGTGATAACGCTACCCGACGAATGGACAGTGGTAACAGCAGACGGAAAGCTTTCGGCACATTATGAAAATACCATTTTAATTACGGATCATGGTGCCGAAATCCTGACGAAATGCTAATTTTGAGGTGATGATAGTTTGAATTTCTGTGCCGGTGATATTGTTATTTCAAAGGCTGGAAGAGATAAGGATAAACATTTCGTAGTTCTGTCGGTGATTGACGAACAATTCGTTTCAGTTGCCGATGGGAGCCTGCGCCGGGTGGATAACCCCAAGCGCAAGAAATGGAAGCATCTTGAGAATACGGGAAATGTATCTGCGCTGGTAAAGGAAAAAATAAGCGCAGGTGTCCGGGTTACCAACCCTGACTTAAAAAAGGAATTAGCGAAGTTTAACCAAGACGTATAGGAGGTTTATCGTATATGGCAAAAGACGGCGTAATAGAGCTGGAAGGCATTGTTTCAGAAGCTCTGCCCAACGCAATGTTTAAGGTGAAGTTTGAAAACGGCCACGAAATTTTGGCTCATATTTCAGGAAAGCTCAGAACAAATTATATCAGAATTCTCCCTGGTGACAAGGTGACGGTTGAAATGTCGCCCTATGACCTGACAAAGGGCCGCATCACCTGGAGAGCGAAATAACTGTAAGAAACAAATTGCCGCAAAATGGCGGTAAAGTTGCCATGAAGGAGGTATTTACAACATGAAGGTAAGACCAAGTGTAAAACCTATGTGTGAAAAATGCAAAATTATCAAGCGTAAGGGTAAGGTAATGGTTATTTGCGAAAACCCGAAGCACAAGCAGAAGCAGGGCTAAGTTTCTGTAATTTTCCGGGAAAAGCGGCTGATACACGAGCTTTAGCGGTGTAAACTTTCCCGGTGTGGCTATAGATTTAAACACAAATACAGGAGGTGCGAAACAAGCATGGCCAGAATATCAGGCGTGGATTTACCAAGAGAAAAAAGAGTTGAAGTTGGCTTGACCTATGTATTCGGTATCGGCCTTCCCAGTTCCAAGAAAATTCTTGCCGAAGCCGGGATTAACCCCGACACAAGGGTAAAGGACCTGACCGAAGACGAAGTATCAAAGCTTAGAGAAATTATCGACAGAGACTATGTTGTTGAAGGCGATTTAAGACGTAATGTCGCACTTGACATAAAAAGACTGATGGAAATTGGCTGCTACCGCGGCGTAAGACACAGAAAAGGTCTTCCGGTTCGCGGTCAGAAGACAAAGACAAACGCAAGGACCAGAAAAGGCCCGAAACGTACAATCGCCAACAAGAAGAAATAATAACTGCCTGTTAAGGCTATTCACTGTCGAAAGGAGGAACTATCTAAATGGCAAAGGTTGCTAAGAGAAGTACCCGCAGGAAGGTTAAAAAGAATATCGAACGTGGCGCTGTTCACATTCGTTCAACGTTTAATAATACAATCATCACCATCACCGACGTTGCCGGCAACGCAATCAGCTGGGCAAGCGCAGGCGGTTTGGGTTTCCGCGGCTCCAGAAAGAGCACGCCGTTTGCAGCACAGTCGGCAGCGGAAACAGCAGCAAAGGCTGCAATGGAACACGGTTTAAAAACAGTTGAGGTTTTTGTTAAAGGCCCCGGCGCAGGACGTGAAGCTGCAATTCGTGCGCTTCAGGCTGCAGGTCTTGATGTTACCATGATTAAAGACGTAACACCCATTCCTCACAACGGCTGCAGACCGCCGAAGAGAAGAAGAGTTTGATGCATTTACGAATTGGTTTAAAATTTAAGGAGGTGTAAATTTAGATGGCACGTTATACAGGCGCAGTGTGCAGATTTTGCCGCAGAGAGGGCATGAAGCTGTTTTTAAAGGGCGAAAGATGTTACACAGACAAATGTGCAGTCACCCGCAGGAAGGGTGCTCCCGGAATGCATGGGCAGAGCAGAAAGAAGCTGTCTGAATATGGTTTACAGTTAAGAGAAAAGCAAAAAGCAAAGAGATATTACGGCGTTTTGGAATCTCAGTTTGCAAAATATTTTGATATGGCTGAAAAGAAACAGGGCGTTACCGGTGAAAACCTGCTCCAGATTATTGAGAGCAGATTAGACAATGTTGTTTACCGTTCCGGATTTGCAACATCAAGACCGGAAGCCAGAATTTTAGTTACGCACGGCCATTTTGAGGTAAACGGCAAGAGAGTTGACATTCCGTCCTATTTGGTTAAGCCCGGCGATGTAATTACATTGCAGGAAAAGAGCAGGTCTTCTGAAAAGTTCAAAGCAATTTTGGACATCACTTCGGGAAGAACCGTTCCTTCATGGCTTGACGCAAACCACGACACATGCGAAAGCAAGGTAGTTACCTTGGCGAAGAGAGAAGACATTGACCTTGAAATTGAGGAACATCTTATTGTCGAATTGTATTCGAAATAATAATATTGTTATTTCGCATTCAAAGCTTTACAATCGAGATTACCCTCGGCGCTTACATGCATGTTGGTGTGCGTGAAATTTAACCAAAATATATGAGGGAGGGTTAACTATGTTAGAAATAGAAAAGCCTAAAGTTGAGTGTGTAGAGATTAACGATAACGGTACTTACGGCAAGTTTGTTGCAGAGCCTTTAGAGCGCGGCTACGGCACAACGCTGGGAAACTCGCTCAGAAGAATGTTGCTTTCATCGCTTCCGGGCGCTGCCGCAACCTCTGTGAAGATTGACGGAGTACTGCACGAATTTTCGACAATACCCGGCGTGAAAGAAGATGTTACGGAAATTATTTTAAACATCAAGCAAATCGCGGTGAAATTACACTGTGACACGCCGAAGGTTGTTTATATTGAGGCGGAGGGTGAAGGCGTCATCCACGCCGGCGATATTAAGCTGGATTCTGACATCGAGATCTGCAATCCCGACCTTAAAATCGCAACGCTGGGCAAAGACGCAAAGCTCTATATGGAAATTACGTTTTCTAAGGGCCGCGGCTATGTTTCGGCAGAACGGAACAAGCAAATCAACCAAAATATTATCGGAGTAATTCCGGTAGACTCAATTTACACACCCGTGCACAGGGTGAACTATTCTGTTGAAAACACCCGTGTCGGCAATATTACAGACTACGACAAGCTCACCTTAGAGGTTTGGACCGACGGGTCCATCAGCCCCGACGAGGCGGTGAGCCTTGCGGCGAAAATCATAAACGAGCATTTAATGCAGTTTATTGACCTCTCGGAAGAAGCAAAGAACGCCGATATTCTCATTGAAAAAGAAGTCGGCCAGAAGGAAAAAGTGCTGGAGATGACCATTGAGGAGTTAGACCTCTCTGTTCGTTCCTACAACTGCTTAAAGCGTGCGGGAATTAACACTGTGGAGGATTTAACCAACCGGACAGAAGACGATATGGTGAAAGTCCGCAACCTGGGAAGAAAATCCTTAGAGGAAGTTATCGGAAAGCTTCACGCACTGGGACAGTCCTTTGCAAAACGTGAGGACTAACGCAAAATTATTTAATCAAGGAGGTAGTGACAGATGCCGGGAACAAGAAAATTAGGTCGGCCAACCGACCAGCGAATTGCAATGTTTCGCAGCCTGACCACGGCGCTTTTGGCAAACGGGAAACTGGTTACCACAGTGCAGAAGGCAAAGGAACTTAGAAGCATCGCTGATAAAATGATTACACTTGGCAAAAAGAACACCTTACATTCCAGAAGACAAGCACTGTCTTACATTACGGATAAAGAGGTTGTTTTCAAACTGTTCGACGAAATCGCTCCGAAATATCAAGACCGTAACGGCGGCTACACAAGAGTGTTAAAAATGGGCCCCAGACGCGGCGACGCTGCTGAAATGGCAGTAATTGAGCTGGTTTAATCGAAAACTTAAATTTTGTATACAAAAATTTATGCATAAAACAAGAAACTGTTGATAACAGTTTCTTGTTTTTTTTATTTTTTTGAAAATATTTCCGCCATTAACTTTACGCCGGCGCAAAAGCCCTGGTTAAATGCGTTTTCAACTTCAATGCGGTTCGATTTGTTCACGTCGGCCAATATGCTTTCTAATTTTTCCATTTCTTCGCTGGTCAGGTGTTCTTCTTTTTCAATGATTTTTTGGGAATAGTTCCAATAGTCCGAATTTTTCGATAAGAAATTTGGACGATCAAAGCACAAGTCCCGAAATTCGTCTAAAATGTTCATGGGCTTTCTCCTTTCCGGCGCGGTGCGCCTGATCAACGCTCAAAGCAGAGAAAAGCACGGCGGCGTCACCGTGTTTTTCTCTGCTTTGACCTGCTTCAGATGACCTGCACGATCTGCTCCCAG
>ERZ773108.3436-NODE-3436-length-12116-cov-4.193185_pt1 | contig 12116 bp, 12 predicted proteins | sample MGYA00580570_ERZ773108 | MGnify/ENA primary metagenome ERZ773108 (study PRJEB29015, sample SAMEA2737840) | human gut metagenome | biome: human gut; feature: human-associated habitat; material: faeces | place: China | collected 2012 ...
GCCCGATATGATCTATACTGCATTCGCACATTTCGGCAAGGCTCTCTTGAGTCATATTTGCAAGCTTTCTATACCTTCTAACATTTTCACCAAAAACTACATAATCCATTTTGTTCATCTCCTCATAATATATTTTACTATAACAGACCGTAATTTTGAAGAAAGTACAAAGCGGATTTATGCTCTGTCGGTAGAAATTAAGCTACATTCAACATATAAATTGCTTAAAAAGACAGATAAGCCCACCGACAGAGCAGTAGGCTTATCTGTTAAGCGTTAAAACAAATTTATATTTTCAAGCATTTTTGCAACATCTTCCTCCAAGCTTTCCTTATCTATTTTCTCACTCTCCGTTCCGATTTCATTAGAAATATGTGCGGAAGATAGCTTTTCATCTATTAACTTACGAATAAATTCTTCAACCTTTTCCCAATCATAGCCTGTTGCTCTGATTTCTATTTTACAGCTTTCTTCCGATAACTGAGGATGTTTTTGCAAATATTCCGTCAAAGCACTGATGATCACGCGGCTTTTTTTGTTTCCCAGTCTTTCAAGCAGTTCTCCGATTTGCATATTTTCAGGTGTATCTGAGCTGAATTGCAGGGAAAATCGGTATTTGCCATCTTTTTTCATGCTAACCCCTCCGAACCGGGTGCTTGCGTTAAGATATGTAATTTCTGATTACCAAGCATTTCATATCCCAAAGCATTTGCATTTGGATTATCAACAAAATCCGCTTTTGCTACCAACGGAGACTGCTCTAAAAACGGTCGCAGCAGTATACTTCCGCCGCCGATAAATATAGCGGGATTTGAACGCAAGTCAACCTGAAGCTCTCGCAGTTGATTCAAAATATTATCGGCATGCAACTTTGTAGCGCCGCAAATTGTCTGTTTTACATCATCAGACAGAATGGTATCCGCGCCGTAGTTTTCGTAGAACGGGGAGAAAATGATGACCTTGTCGCCCGGATTGGTGACGGTCATCATCGCCGCCATCATCGCCTCAGTGCTGCCGCAGGTCGTGACGATCTCGGTGTTCGGGTCGATCTTCCGGCCCATACAGCGCGACTGCTTGGCGGCGAGCGCCTCGCGGAAGTTCTGCGAGCCCCAGGTGATGGAATACTGATGAAAATCCTCATAGGCGACCTGCGCCATGCGGTCGAGGATCTCCTTCGGCGGTTCAAAGTCCGGGAAGCCCTGCGACAGGTTGACCGCGCCGTACTGCATGGAAACGCGCGTCATGCGGCGGATGACCGAGTCGGTGAAGCCGGCCGTGCGTTCGGATAAGCTCTGCATTTTATTTTCCTCCCACAATGTAAGATTTCTGATCGTTCAGGATATGTTTCGGGTCGAGCGCCGTCTTGATGCGGTTCATGCGCGACACATTCAGGATGATGCTCCGCAGAGCCTGTCTGTTGATTTGCATGGTCATTTCCTTCCTGTGGAAAGTGCCGCCGAAACGGCGGCACTGTATGGTCTCTTCTTACTTGTCAGCGAGCAGGTCCTGATCCCAGCCAGCCTTGATGAAGTAGCCGCCGAACTGATCGTTGAATACCGCCTCGGTCTCGTCCGACTGGAACGCTGCAACGACCTTCTTGTAGGTCTCGACCTTAGCCGGATCGGACAGATCCTCGGTACGCGCTGCGATGAGGTTCCAGTATTCCTCAATGTCCAGCTTGTCGTCCTTGTAGATCGCGTCCTCGGTCTTGAGGCCGAAATCAAGGGCATAGTTGCCGTTTACAACGCCTGCGGTCACGTCCGCGAGCGTGGACGGGATGATGTTCGCCTTCAGCTCCTCGATCTTGATCTGCTTGTTATAGGTCTCGATGTCGTCAACGGTCGGGTTGAAATCCGCGCCGTCCTTGAGCTTGATGAGGCCGGCAGCCTCCAACACCTTGAGCGCGCGGCCGCCGTTGGTCGCGTCGTCCGGAATCGCGACGGTATCGCCGTCCTTGAGCTCATCGACCGACTTCACCTTGTCGGAGTACAGGTTGAGCGGAATGATGAAGGTGTTGCCGATGTTCTCGATCTCGTAGCCGTAGCTGTCGATCTCGCTCTGGAGATAGATGCGGTGCTGGAAGGCGTTGAGGTCGATCTCGCCGTTGGCGAGGGCATTGTTCGGGGTTACATAATCGGAGAACTGTACGAACTCGAGGTCGATGCCCTCGTCCGCGAGCTTCTCCTTCGCCGGTGCCCAGATATCCTCGTAGATCGCGCCGACAACGCCGAGCTTTACGGTGGTCTGTGCGTCGCTGCTGCCGGATGCCTGTGCGGCATCATCGGAAGCGCTGCTCGAAGAGCCGCATGCGGTCAGAGCGAGCGCGAGACCTGCGGCGGACAGGGAAAGTGCGATAATTCTTTTGAGCTTCATTGGGATCTCCTCCATCTTATGATATATTTTTTAATTTGACATATTGAAAACCGCCAAAATGCTTGGCTTCCGTGCGGCAGCACGCATGAAATAGAATTTGCAAAGCAAATTCATAGCCCGTAGGCCTCTATCCTTAAAGTGTTTTAATGAGAGCAAACGGGGAGCATGTATCACCGTTTTTATACTTTAGGAGGGAGAAAGTTTCTGTATAGGAACTTTCGGACGACTTTGGAACGGTCTACGATCCGTTCCTCTTGTCGGCGAAACTGTAGTTTCGCGACAGGTCTTTTACAGGGTGAGCGAAAGCTGATAATTGGCGCTCATGGTCCGGCAGGAGACGTCGAACTTCTCCTGCTCCTCCGGGGTGAGATGCAGCTCGATGATGTGCGCGATGCCGTCGCGACCCACGATCGCCGGGACACTCGCATAGACATCGTGCTGACCGTACTGACCGTCCAGCAGGACAGAGACCGAAAGGACGCGGTTCTCGTTGTAGAAGATGGCGCGGACGACCTCCGCCGCAGACGCGCCGATGCCGAACTCGGTGCAGCCCTTGCCGCGCAGGATGGTCCAGCCGCCCTCGCGGCCCGCATCGGCGAGGGCATCGAGGTCGAGCTTTCCGAACGTGTCCGGGTACTCGTCGCGCCACTGGCTGAGCGGCTTGCCGGCGATGGTGACGGCCGACCACGCGACCATCTGGCTCTCGCCGTGCTCGCCGAGCGCGTAGGCTGTGATGGATTTCTGGTCGATGCCGGTCTCCTGCGCGATCGCGCGGCGCAGTCTTGCGGAGTCGAGCGTGGTGCTCGTGGAGAAGATACGCTCCGGCGCCCAGTTCAGCATGTGCTGGATATAATGCGTGATAACGTCCGCCGGATTGGAGATATTGACGATAATACCGTCAAAGCCGGATTTTTTGATGGACGCGGTGACTTCCTTCAGGATCTCGATGGTCTGCCCCAGCGTATCCATGCGGGTCTGGTTGCCGCTCGGCAGCGGACCTGCCGCGATGATCATGATCTGCGCATCGGCGGCATCGCTGTAATCACCGGCGGTGACTTTTGTGCGGACCGGCAGATAGTTGGTCGCGTCGGTCAGATCGAGCGCCTGTGCGACAGCCTTTGCGCGGTCGGAGTCGATGTAGACGATCTCGTCTGCGAGGCTCTGCGAGATCAGCGCGTAGCCGACGTGGGAGCCGACGTGGCCTGCGCCCACGATAACAACTTTACGATTGGAAATACTCATGTCAGACTCTCCTTAATGCGTGTTCTTCCTGACGACCTGGCCGCCAACGAACTCCATAATGCAAACGATAATGACCAGGACCAGCACCGTGACGTTGGTGATGTCGACCATGTTGCGGTCGTGGCCGTAGCGGATGGCGAAATCGCCCAGACCGCCCGCGCCGACAACGCCTGCCATCGCGGTGAGGTTGAGCAGGCTGATGGCCGTGATAGTCGTGCCGCGTGCGATCGCCGCGACGCTTTCCTTGAGGTAGACGCGGAAGATGATCTCAAGCGGCGTCGAGCCCATGGAGAGCGCCGCCTCGATCAGGCCGCCGTCCAGCTCCGCGAGCGCGCCCTCGACCTGTCGGGTGAAGAACGGCACCGCGCCGAACACCAGAGGAACGATCGCGCCGCGTACATACAGCGCCGTACCCATGATGACGCGGGAGAACGGCATGACCCACGTCAGCAGGATGATGAACGGGATGGAGCGGAACAGGCTGACCAGCTTGTCGACGATCTGGTAGACGACCTTGTTTTCCAGAATGCCGCCCGGCTTTGTGACCGTGAGCAGCACGCCGAGCGCCAGACCGAGCACGAACGAGATCGCCCCCGACCAGACCACCATGAGCAGCGTATCGCCGATCGCCGCATAGAAGTCCGGCAGCTTTGCCATGACGTTCGGAATGATGTTATTCAGAAATTCTTGCATCACGGATCACCTCCACACCTACGTTTTTCTCAATGAGATATGCGATTGCCTGCGTGATCTGCGCGCGCTCGCCGCTGATGATGGCGACCGTGCCGCCGATCGGCGCATTCTGCACGATGGCAATATCGGAAAAGATAATGTTGAGCGTAATATCGAATTTACGCGATACCGTCGAGATCAGCGGCTCGGAAACGTTGCGCTGAATGTAGCTCAGGCGCACGATGAGCTCGCCCGGCTTCAGCTGCACCACCGGAGAGTCCTCCTCGATGAGTTCCTCGATCTTGCGGAGATTGGACGTCGTGTGGATGAAGCTCCGGGTGATCTCCTGCCGTGGATCTGCGAACACATTGAATACCTCGCCCTGCTCGACGACCCTGCCGTGCTCCATGACCGCTACGCGGTCGCAGATCTCCTTGACCACAGCCATCTCGTGCGTGATGATGACGACCGTGATGCCGAGCTTCTCGTTCAGGTTCTTCAGCAGCCGCAGGATCGCCTTGGTGGTCTGGGGGTCGAGCGCCGAGGTCGCCTCGTCGCACAGCAGCACATTCGGGTCGTTTGCGAGCGCCCGCGCGATGGCAACGCGCTGCTTCTGTCCGCCGGAGAGCTGCTTCGGGTACGCCTCCGCCTTGTCTCCGATGCCGACCAGCTCGAGCAGCCTGTGCACCTTGTCCGCGATCTGCTCTCCGGAAAGGCCGCTGCCGCGCAGCGGATACGCGACATTTCCGAACACGGTGCGCGACGGCATCAGATTGAAGTGCTGAAAGATCATGCCGATCTTTTTGCGCGCCTGCCGCAGCTCCCTCGCAGAGAGCGCGGTCATTTCTTTTCCGTCCACCGTGACCGAGCCGGAAGTTGGCCGCTCGAGCAGATTGATGCATCGCACGAGCGTGGATTTGCCGGCGCCGGAAAAGCCGATGATGCCGAAGATCTCGCCCTTGCCGATCGAAAGGCTGACGTCCTGCACGGCGTGCACCGTGCGTCCGCCGGAGGCGAAATTTTTGGAGATATGTGTCAGTTCTATCAAAACAATTCCTCCCTGTTACACAAAAAAGCGGAGAGCCCACAGCTCCCCGCTTCAGGACGATCCATGATCCGGAACAGTGCGCGGCGTCAGATAAGACCGCGTCCGTCCGTTCCCGTATCCGATCGGGCAGACAGCAGATGAGCATACTGCGGCATAGACATACACATGCAGCCCGACATTCGTTCGTTCAGAATAAACATGCTTTTCTGCTCCTTTCCGTTAACCTACTGTTTTTGTTGGTTATATAATAGCACTCTCATTCCCTAGTGTCAATATCGGAATTGTATGAATTGCAAATTCCGTCATCTTATCCAATTATCCGCGCTTCGTCCGCCGTTTTATCGGCAGTTTCGCCTGTTTTCAATCAACAGCATCGCTCGCTCGCATCGCCCACGATGCGTCCGTGCTTTCTGTGAAAATCACCCTCGTTATATTCGCACAGCAGCTCCCATGCCCGTTCCGGGGTCGGTATCATAACTACCTTCTCCTTACTCGTCTGTTTATGCAAAAGGGAGACCACACAGGTCTCCCTAAGGCTATAAAATACATTTGCAGCTTTGAAATGGGTATGCTGCAATCAGTCGGCGAACAGCGGCGTGGACAGGTAGCGGTCGCCGGTATCCGGCAGCAGCGCTACGATGGTCTTGCCCTTGTTCTCCGGACGCTTTGCAAGCTCGATCGCAGCCCAGACAGCCGCACCGGAGGAAATGCCGACCAGAACGCCCTCGTGCTTGCCGATCAGCCTGCCGGTCGCAAAGGCATCATCATTCTCCACGGTGATAATCTCGTCGTAGATTTTGGTGTCCAGAACGTCCGGAACAAAGCCTGCGCCGATGCCCTGGATCTTATGCGCGCCCGCATGGCCCTGGCTAAGCACCGGAGAGCTTGCCGGCTCGACGGCAACAACCTTGACGTTCGGATTCCGGCTCTTGAGATACTCGCCGGTGCCGGTAACCGTGCCGCCGGTGCCTACGCCCGCAACAAAGATATCAACCTTGCCGTCGGTATCCTCCCAGATCTCCGGGCCGGTGGTCGCCTTGTGTACGGCCGGATTTGCCGGGTTTACGAACTGACCCGGGATAAAGCTGTTCGGCAGCTCCTTTGCAAGCTCGTCCGCCTTCGCGATCGCGCCTTTCATGCCCTTTGCGCCCTCGGTCAGTACAAGCTCTGCACCGTAAGCCTTCATCAGCTGGCGGCGCTCCACGCTCATGGTCTCCGGCATGACGATGATGATGCGGTAGCCGCGGGCGGCGGCCACGGAAGCAAGGCCGATACCCGTGTTGCCGGAGGTCGGCTCAATGATCACGGAGCCGGGCTTCAGCAGACCCTTCTGCTCCGCGTCGTCGATCATCGCCTTGGCGATGCGGTCCTTTACGCTTCCGGCGGGGTTGAAGTACTCCAGCTTGCCCAGCACCCTGGCCTCCAGACCTTCGGACTTTTCAATATGTACCAGCTCCAGCAGCGGGGTCTTGCCGATCAGCTGGTCGGCAGATGTATAGATCTTACGCATGGATCATTCCTCCTGAATATTTTATGTTGTTATCGGGTGTTCCGGTGTGCATAGGTGCCCGGCAACATCGGAGGGCCATGGAAAAGCGCATTTCAATACCAACCTTTCTTGTAGGTTTGTGCGGATTATAAATCGCCGCCGCGCATTTGTCAATAGAAAACGGAAAAGTTTTAATGTTGATTTACCTACTTCCCTGCTATATAATAGGATTTGCGTTTAAGGGAGGAATAGAAAATGCTGATCTCAACCAAAGGGCGGTACGCGCTTCGGGTCATGGTCGATCTGGCCGAGCATTCGACGGACGGATTCATTCCTCTGAAGATGATCGCGGCGCGGCAGAATATCTCCGAAAAGTATCTGGAGAACATCATCAAGCTGCTCGTGAAAGCAAAGCTGCTGACCGGCGTGCGCGGAAAGAGCGGCGGATACCGCCTCACAAAAGCGCCGGAGCAATATACGGTCGGGGACATTCTGCGTATGACGGAGGATTCGCTGGCGCCCGTCTCCTGTCTGGAGCCCGGCGCGGCGGCGTGCTCCCGCGCGGCGGAATGCCGCACGCTTTCCCTGTGGAAGGGGCTGGACAAAGTCATCAACGATTATCTGGATAAGTTCTCGCTCGCCGATCTGATGCACAACGATCCCGGCGGATACGATTATATTATTTGAGCGGAAACGAAAATATGCCCGCCCGTGAGTTGTCCTCACGGGCGGGCATCCGTTTATAATTTTAAAATGGGCCTCTGCCCTGTCATGCCGGCGTGTTCACGATCCCCGCGAAGAGGATCTCGCCGCTCTCGCCGGTGACGGCGAAGAGGAACGGCCGGTCGAGCGTGAACTCGACACGCTCATCCGGCGGCAAGGCGGCTCCGCACGCGACCATCACGGTGTAGGCCGCCGCTACAACGCCCTCCTCGTCAATGGTGACGCGCGCGGCGTGCTTGGCCTGCGAAAGGGAAATGCCGCCGGCATAGTCGGTGAGCGGGGAGAAGTCGGCCTTGCCCGCGTCAAACACGTCCGTCACGCCGAGCGCGCGCAGCGCGCCGGAAAGGTCGGTATCAGCGGAAACGTCAAATTTCGGCACAGAGAGATCAATGGTCATATACTTGCTCTCGGCGCTCTCCGGCGAGAGAAAGAAATCGACCGCGCTGCCGTCGGAGAGCAGTGCCTCCGGCGTCACGCCCTCGTCCGGCAGCAGGAACCACATCGTGCCGCTGCCCTCGAGATATTTGCCGACGGCGGCAAAGTTATCGGCGGCGTAGTACGTACTCTCCATGGTCTCGTGCATGAATTTGTGCGTCACGTCGCCGTCCGGCGCGTGGAATACGCCGTCCGTCGTGGCGCTCTTTGAAAACTCACTGCCCCATTTCGCGCGGAAGTATATGGTCGAGGCGAGCGCGATCACCGTATCCGGCGCGAGCGAAAGACCGTTGGCGCTGTCCTTCAAAAGGCCGCCCGTCTGCTCGTTGATCCAGCGGCGGAGCGCTTCGTTGAACGCCTCGGAGCCCATCTCGCCGCGGTAGGCGGAGGCATAGTAGCTGTCCGCGAGGCGCGCGAGGGTGTTGGAATTGTAGTCCATGCTGTCGGAGAGCCAGAGCGAGTCGGCAAGGATGCTCGTCACCGCGCCGTCGTTCTGGTAGTTGGCCGCCCAGACGTTCCCGGCGGTCTTGCGCAGGGACTCAATGCTGTCCGCGCCGAGCAGGGAGAGGATCTGCGCGCGGGTGTCCCCGTCCGTGACCTCCGCGAGCATCGAGAGCGCCATATACACGTTCACCGGCGAGCACACGGCGTTTTTGCCGTCCGCGCCAGAGAGCAGCGCGGGCAGCGCCGCGCGGACATAATCGTCGAGCGCGCCATCGACCGACGAGGCCGCGGTGTTCCGTGCCCGGCGGTCGGCGCTCCAGGCGTCGTACGCCGCTTCGTACTTCGCGCCGGAGTACTTCGCTTCGTTCGGATACGGCGCGCTTTCCGGGTAGGTCGCCTCGGCAAGAGCAAAGGCGTTTGTGCCGCCGCACGCGGCAAGGGAGAAGAGCGCAGAAAGCGCAAGCAAAAGGGCGATAAGGCGTTTCATAATGTTTCCTCCTTTGAGAGTGCTTCTATCCTTTGGACGCGCGGCATAGGAAAAAAGTTCCCGCCGCTTGTGCGTATTGCGGGGGATGTGGTATACTCAATACAGGAAGTGAGAAAACCCCTCAGTCGGCCTGCGGCTGCCAGCCCCCCTGTTAGGGGGGCCAAGATAGTTTTCGGATGCCCCACTTGCCTCCCCTAATAGGGAAGGTGGATCTTGCCGAAGGCAAAAGACGGAGAGGGTCCCCGCTGCCGCGGTCAATGCAAAGGAGAAACCATGAACGACGCCGAAAAAAAACCGGAGCTGCAGGGCAAGCTGCGCGAATTTCTCGTGATGCGCAATCTTTACGAGGCCGCCGCGCGCCAGCTCACGCTGAAATTTGAAATTCTAAACGACGAATTCAGCGTCCTCTATGCGCGCAACCCGATCCACCACATCGAAAGCCGCGTGAAAACGCCGGAGAGCATCGCCGCGAAGCTGATGAAAAAGGGCCTGCCGGTCTCCATCGAGACGGCGCGCGAGCACGTGAACGACATCGCGGGCGTGCGCGTGGTGTGCAGCTACATCGACGATGTCTACCGCGTTGCCGAAATGCTCGAGCGGCAGAAGGATATTGAGATCGTCAAGCGGCAGGACTATATCAAAACGCCGAATTATAACGGCTACCGTTCGCTCCATCTCGATATCCGCGTGCCGGTGTATCTCTCCGACCGGACGGAGTATGTCGTGGCCGAGATCCAGATCCGCACGATCGCTATGGACTTCTGGGCGAGCCTTGAGCACGATATCCGGTATAAGGCCGACAAATCCCGCCTGCCGGAGGGCATCAACGAGGAAATGCTCGCCGTCTCCGGCAAGATCGCTGACATCGACCGCCAGATGCAGGACATGTACCTCCGCATCCGCGCCGCCGAAACGGAAAAGGACGAATAACGCAAAAAATTGAGTCGCGGAGGAATTTTTCCTCCGCGGCTCCATTCGTTTATGCCGTTTATTCCGCGATCTCTGCGTCCAGCAGCTCGAGGATCGCCCGGTCAGCGCTCCAGAAATACGCGCTCTCGCCGAGGACTTCGGTGATCCCGGCGCGGTCAAAGTACCGCCGGACGTTTTCGCTCATGCCGCAGCAGGCCACGGTCTTGCCCTGCGCGAGAAGGCTCTGGCACAGCTCGAGGAGCGCCTGTGCGCCGGACACGTCCACGCTCGGCATGCCGCGCATCGAGAGGATCACGTGGTCGTAGGCGGGCATCTCCGCCATACGGTGGTTGAACTCGTCCACCGCGCCGAAGAACAGCGCGCCCGTCACATACGCCACGCCCGCCGATTCGAGGATCGGCGGCTTGCCGTCGATGGCGCGGAGCTTGTTCGTGTCGATGGCCGAAAAGCTCACGCGGATCTGGCTGGACTTGGCCATATACAAAATGGCGGAGTAGACAACGCCGAGCAGGATGGCGACCGTGAGATCGAACACGACCGTTGCGATCATCGTGAGCAGAAACTGGCTGATGCCGGATTTGAATTTGTGGCGGAACACATAGCGGATGCCCGCCCAGTCGTTCATGCGCCACGCCGTGACCATGAGCACGCCCGCGAGCGCCGAGAGCGGCAGCCGCGCCATCACGCCACCGAGCAGGAACATGGACGCGAGCAGAAACACCGAGTGAAAAACGCTCGTCAGCCGGGTCTGCTGGCCGGACTTGACCGCCACGCTCGTGCGGGCGATCGCTGCCGTAGCGGGCACGCCGCCGAAGAGCGGCAGCAGAATGTTGCCGACGCCCTGCGCGATCAGCTCCTGATCGGCATTGAATTCCTCGCCCTTCATGCGCGAGGCGGAAGCGCCGCACAGAAGGCTTTCGATCATGCCGAGCGCCGCGATCGTCACGATGGGCGAGAGCAGGTCTTTGACCATCGAGAAGCTGAGCGACGAAAGATCCAGCCGGTCGGCGAGCAGCAGCGTGCGGGGAATGTCGCCGACGGTGGCGAGAGAATCCATATGGAACACGCCCGCGACGATGGCGGCCGCGATGATGCCGACGAGCGAGCCGGGGACGCGCGCGCCCCACTTTTTCGGCCAGACAACCATGACCGCCACGACGAGCAGCCCGATGAGCGCCGCCTGCCAGTTCACATGGAACCCGAGCCGCCCGTAGGAGAGCAGCTTTTCTATGTTCGTCAGGCCCTCGGACGTCGTGCCGAAGAAATTGTCGATCTGGCCGAGCGCGATGATGATCGCAATGCCGGACGTAAAGCCCATAATGACGGGCATCGGGATGAAGCTGATGAGCCGCCCAAGCTTAAAAATACCGGCTAAAAGCAGCAGTGCACCCGCCGCAAAGCACGCGAAAAACACGCCCTGCAAGCCGTAAGACGCCACAATGCCCACCAAAACGGCGCTCATCGCGCCTGTGGGACCGGAAATCTGGAACGAAGCGCCGCCGAGTACCGCAATGACAACGCCCGCAATAATCGCCGTAACAAGACCCGCAGCTGCCGTAGCGCCGGAAGATACGCCGAACGCCAGCGCAAGGGGCAGCGCCACCGCGCAAACAGTCAGGCCCGCCATGATGTCTTTCATCAGCTTGGCGGTGTTGTAGCCCGAAAACTCCTGTTTCAGGCTCGTTAAATAGTTTTTTATCATGTTTCCCTCCAATAAATTGATTTTTCCGCATAATTTGCCGCCTTTTTACCGCAGCCTATTAACTATACCATTAGGAGCCGCTTTAATGCAAGGAAAAAGATACGCCGTTTTCTCGCGCTTTTCTGTGCATACAGTCCGCGTGACACACCATATAAAAATCTTTACTTTTTATAGTAAATATGCTATACTTTGTACAAAAGCAAATGCGAAAATTCCTTGTTTTAATCCAAACAAAGAGGTATGAAAATGAACGTGAAAAAAATGGAAAAAGACGGCATTGTCCGCGCCTATCCCGAAAACGGCAAGCCGCTCGCGTGGTCTGCGTCGTCCGGCGTAGAGCTCATCGAAAAAGACGGCCTGTATTTTAAAGACTTGGAGAAGACCGGCGAGCTTCTCCCATATGAAGATTGGCGTTTGCCCGTTGAGGAGCGCGCCGCAGACCTTGCTTCCCGCCTGACAACAGAGGAGATTGCGGGTCTTATGCTCTATTCGCCGCACCAAGCGGTGCCGCCCATGGCGTTCGGCCCGTTCGGCGGCACATATAACGGCCAAAAGTACGCGGAAGCAAATG
>ERZ773108.3441-NODE-3441-length-12100-cov-5.103528_pt1 | contig 12100 bp, 4 predicted proteins | sample MGYA00580570_ERZ773108 | MGnify/ENA primary metagenome ERZ773108 (study PRJEB29015, sample SAMEA2737840) | human gut metagenome | biome: human gut; feature: human-associated habitat; material: faeces | place: China | collected 2012 ...
TTGAACTTGTCTTCTACGTGGAGAATTTGCATCTTCAATGTATAAGATATCTTTTGTGAAATCCATATAGAATGAACTTAAAGTATTTGTAAAGTAATTTAAGATTTCTTGGTTAGCTGTAGCAAAGTCATAATTTGCATAAGCTTCATCATAAGCTTCACCATATAATACAACATCCGCTCCATGTGCTTTTGTAGCATCAACTTTAATTAATGGTGTATGTGCTGGCATACAAATTGTTGCTTTGACCCCTAATTTTTTCGCTGCATAAGCAACACCCTGTGCATGGTTTCCAGCAGAAGCTGTGATAAGACCTTTTGCTTTTTCTTCATCACTTGAGGCGGCATTTACTTTATCCCAGTAATCAAGGTTCAGCTCCAAATCTTCACTGTCCAGGCTTTTATATTTTCCCAAGCCGCAATTATTTTTAGACGCGGTTTTAATCCCAACTATAACGCCGTCTTCATTAACTTTATACTTAATAAGCTGTTCTATAACATTTCCGCCAAGGTATACAGATGTATCACTTAAAAGCTTGTATGAATCAATTCTTTTACCGTTTAGCTCAACCTTGTCCTTTACATCATATGTTTTCATAACTGCATCCTGTGTGAATGCTTTAATTCTGACATTCTCGCCTATGCCCTCTTTTACCATTCCTACAAGCCAAGCATATTTATATGAAAGAGTTGTTGTCTCTCCGTTTACAATTCTGCCCATATGGTCAAGATATACCATTACATTAGCACCGAGATCAAACGGGAACTTTCCTCCGTTAGACGAGCTGTATACCTCTGCCAATTTAAACTCTTTATCACCTATGGTATAAGTATCATCGCCTGACTCATACGACTTATACTGACCCTCAAATGTGGTTTTTTCTAATATGATAAGCTCTGTTACCACGTTTGAATTCCATTTTTTAAGAAGAGAAATCGGTATCGTTGTCGTTATATAATCAAACGACATTTCTTCTCCGTTTAAGGTTCTGATTCCGCGATACTTTTCATCCTCTATCATCTCTGTCAGGTCGTATATATATCCGTTTTTATCCGATACTGTGTTATCATTTGAAGAACGCGAATACGGAACAAAACTTGTATACTCCTTCTTTAATACTACGTCATACACGCCATCGCCGTTGTTGTCTATAAGCTTCATTGTACCGTTTTTAATCGGATAAAAATCAGATGTATAATCTGTACAGGGAACATAGTTATACACAAGATTTGCATACCTGTCTATACGCAAAGTTTTCTTTCTGTCATTTTCATAGTACACAAAATTTTCTTTTGATGAACTGTTTTCGATGTCAGAATCATTGTCAAACTCTTTAAGTGTATTTCTGTTTTCGTTTACACTCATCGAAACAATCGTGTCATTTTTGTCTTTATAAGCCGTTACGGAATAGCCCAAATATTCATCGGCATCATCCTTAAGCTCAACATCATAAATTGTTGTTTCGATTCTGATTTTGCCGTCACCTGCGCCATCGGCTCCGTTAAGAGTTGTGTATGAATTTGCTCTGACAACGCCGCCCACTTCTGTTAAATGAAGATATTCATACATTGCGGTTTTGCCTTTCTGAACGGCAAAGTTGTTGCCCATCACATTTACCATATCCACAGTCAACGCATTGTGTGCCATCTTAACAAACTCTTCTGCGGTAAGCTTTTTTCGTGCTGCTTCTGTTTTTACATTGTCAAGCAAGCCATAGCGCGACGCAATAGAATAATAGTTTTCTATTTTTCCACCTTCCAGCTCTGCAAATTTTGCATAGCCCGTCAAATCCATAAAAGCAGTAAGTGCCTCGTCATATGTCAGAGTTTTCTTTTCGCTGTCTGTCTCCGGAAAGTATTTTTCATAAACTCCGTCGTACCCGTAAACAATATTTAAAAGCTTTTTAAGCGCATTTCTCTGTAGGGCCATATCGGGATAGTAATGGTCTATAAGTCCCAAATCCATAAAAAACTTTACTTCACTGCTGACAGTATTCTTGCCCGGCTTGTAAAACACCTCGCCTGCCGCTTCTCTTGAACCTCCTGCATATAAATCCGATTCAATCTTTTCAGGAGTATTTACACTATTGTTTTTATCGGGCGCAACAGGCTCTATTGCGTTTGCGCCTATGACGCCAAAGCTCATTGCCGCCGCAAGAAGTATTGATATTAATCTTTTTTTCATTATGATATCCTCCTTATCAACCTACTGCGTCAAGCAAGGTCTTAATTATCTTCGCCGCCTCGGCTCTTGTAAGAGTTTTTTGAGGAGCAAATGTTCCGTCGCTGTATCCGCCTATAACTTTTATAGCCGTCATCTTGTCAACAGCATCTCTTGCATAATCCGAAATCAGCCCGTTATCAGAAAACTGTGCCGTGTCTCTTCCGTAATCAAAATCTTCTCTTGTCATCTTTACAAGACGGTAAAGCATAACAACCGCATCCTGACGCGAAATGCTTGCCTCGGGGTCAAAACTGTCTTCAGAAACTCCGTTTACCACGGTCATTTCAAAAGCCTTTGATACAAACGGATATGACCATCTGTCACTTAAAACATCCGAAAATCCGCTTTCAGCGCCGTTTGTATCAATCGCAAACGCCGAAAGAGCAGTCTTTGTCCACTCCTCGCGCGATATCTCGGCATCGGGTCTGAATTCTCCGTTTCCGTCACCGGTCATAATTTTATTGTCGCAGACAAATTCGATATAGTCCTTTGCCCAATGTCCGTTTGCTACATCGCTGAACCTCGAAGTGTTTCCCGTAAGCTCATTCATCTTGTCTGTGTCCACAATCGAGCCGCCCGGAACATACGTGCTTCCTCCTCCGCCGGAACCGCCGAAGCCACCGGAATTACCTCCGCCGTTGTTGTTATTGTTTGCAAGATAATCGGCATACAAAGAATCTACTCTGTCATTATAGTCTTTCTTTACCGCATCTACCGATAAATATCTTGTATCCGTAAATACCTTGGCAACCTCAAGCGAGTCTATATATTGAAGCTTTGTTATAAAATCAAGTTCAAAAACATCATTGTATTTTTTAAGGTTATCCAAGCTTTTTGTATAGTCGGTTGTTTTATCTATACAACTGACCGCACAAGCCTCTCTGAAAGCCTTTTTTAAATCCGCAAGACTTATTACCTCGGACGTTCCCTTTTTGGTGTCAAGAATACTTTTTAAAATTGATACTGTGTTGTCGGGGTTTTCTGCATAGTCAGCGTTTGATGTGTCAAATCCAAGCTTGTCATTGTTATACTTAATGTAAGTCTTAAGCATAGCCGCGCTTGAATTTTCGGAATCCACAAAATCACACGCTGTTTTAAAAGTGCTTTCAAGCTCAAACTGGTTTTTAAACCCGCTGCCCTTTAAATCATTTACTATTGCAGCTACCGCCGAGGCATTATTTGTATACGCCCGATTATTTGTATCGATGTAATACTCTTTATTATTGCCCGCGGCAAGCTTTTCGGCTGTAACACCATTGTTTAAATCATTTAAATATACTGTATCTGCCTCTGCATTTCCGTCATAATAAAACTTTAAATATCTGTACTTAAGCTCGGGCGATTGAGTGTATCCGCCTGCAACAATCGTATAAACGCCCTTTTCGGCATCGCCGACGGGAAGGTTAAACGAAAATTCAGAGCTTGCGCTTTCACCTGCATATACTGCGTTTTGCACTTCGGCATAGGAGATTTTTCCGTCCGCAACAGGGTCCGCATCTCCGTCTTTTATAACATAAAGCGTTTCATTTAAAGAGCTGCCGTCAAGCGCATTGACCTTAACCGAAATTTTTCTTATACCGCTTCCGCTTATCTGCGTTACATCAAATATCGCCGCATTGTCCGCTCCTGCGGCAAATACCTGCGTTCCCAAAAGCAATGCCGCCGCTGCCGCACAGCTTAAAATTCTTTTAATTTTCACGTTTCTGCCTCCTTTTATTGCTTGACATATACGTTTATGTCTCTTATCTGAAGCTCGCCGTCAACCGCCGAAATTCTGATAAACTTCGCCGATTTTCCGCCTAAATCTATCGTCTGATTAACATTATCGTTTATGCCGCTTTTAACGGTTGTCCAACTTTCGCCATCCTCTGAAATCTCGACCTTATTATTAAATCGTTTTATATATCCGTTGCCCCACTTGATATCAAGCTTGTTAAGTGCAACATTGTCGCGAAGTTCAACTGTTATATAATCATTACTGTTCTCTGAAACCCAAAGCGTATCATCGTTTGAATCAAATATCTCCGGAACCTCTGTTCCGTTTGAGTCAACGGCACCTAAAATCGTAGTTTTCGGTTCATACGCTCTCTCTATCTTCGGCATATTCATCTCGGTCAGCTTACCCGAATCGCGATAATCTATATACTTCTTCTTTTCATTTGCGGTTATTTTATTATCACAATTTATTGTTATATCATCACCTACAACAACAGTTATTTTATCTTTTTCTTCATCAGTGGTAAGCTGCATACTGATTGTCTTGCTCTTTCCGCCTGCTGTTACGGCCACCTCATACTTTCCCCTATGTCCGCGGATTTTAGCCAAGCCGTTCTCATCGGTCTTAACCGTTTCGTTTGTTCTCCACTCTTTCATAACCATATCCTGCCAAGCATAAAATCCCGGAAGGAAATAAGCATCATTTTTTCCGCACAGAACCTCAAGACGTGTCGAACTGTTGCTTACCCAAAACGGCGTCCATATTGTAAATGTCTTTATATTCGGATGCGAATAGCATGCAATCAAAACATCTCTGAAATAGTTATACATATCGTTTTGGTTAACCATCGTAGAGTCATACTCGGTTACAGCGATATAATCCGTATACTGCGAGAGAAGCTCTGCATTTTCATACCAATGATTCGGATAATCCGCTCCGCCGGCGTGTCCCTGCATTCCAAGCCCGTCATACTTGCAGCCGATTGAATTTAAGTATTTAAGAAGCGCCAAAAACGGTCTTGTTCTTCCTGTCGACGGATTATTCGCACCTATTGTCGCCTCATTCAATATAAGAGTGCTGTCGGGGCAAAGCTCTTTGGCTATATCAAATGCACGGGCAACCTCATCAATACCCATTGAATACTGTGGGTCAAGCATCGTATCCCAATATGAAGAAACCTCGTTAAATACATCTATTTCCATAGGATAACCCGTTTCAAAAGACCCCATAGTGTTTATCTGATTTTCAAGACGTTTACGCATTGTCGCCTCTGATGTATAGCCTCTGTTATTTGGGTTATCATTGAACTTTTTAAACCCCGCATTTGCAGTATTGGGAAAGTCCCACGCAAATGCGTGAAGTCTGTAATTAAAATTATTGTCTATACACCAATTTATCATATTCTGGATCTGCTCGGGTGTATATCCGGGAGCCTTGTTTTCATTACCTATAACAAATGTGTTAAAACCGTTTTCTTTTAAAAGATTTAGCTTCCACTCTGTTTCTTTGCTAAATCCGGTTGCAGTTGCGCTTCCGCCTCTCACATCACTTCCCCAAATCTGTGCACCCCAATGCATTTCAGAATCCGTCATTTTAGCGGTGACCTCTGCGTCTTTTACGGGATTTCCGTCCTTATCCGTTACGCTTATATTTATATCGTTCTTACGGTACTTTTCGATGCGCTTTTGCGCTTCCTTTCTCCAGATAGCGTCATCTTCATAGCCGCGATAGCTTGAAGGCGGATAGGGCAGGTCAATTTCTTTACCGCCGGTATCTATAACCTCCACCTGCATATCGGCTATCTGAAATTCGCCGTAGGCGTGACAGAAACGCACACCTATCTGACAAGAGTTTGCCTCCATATCCGTTGCAAGATCGCCAACCAAATAATACTTCTTCCATTCATTAGAAAGATCAATATCAGACGATATAAACTTATACCAATCCGCAAACCGCTCATATACAAAATTTAACTTGATAAATCCTGAGTCGTTCTGCGCCGAGATACTCTTGCCCCAAAACGTAATAACCGCTTTGCTGCCTGCTTTTGTAGGCTTATCAACAGTTGCCTTTATCTGCTTTGCATAATATGTAGAGGGCTTGTTTACAACTTTTATATCTAAAGCCTTGTCAAACTCTTGCCCCTCGACATTAACTTCATTTTCTTCCCACCAAACGGTATCTCCGTCTTTGTTTTCGTGTATCGAGTCTTCCAAAAAGCCTCCTTTTTCTTCAAAAAGCTTTAAATGCTCGCCTTCAAAAGACGAAAGTATTTCGGCTATTTCTCCGTTTACATCTTTAAGCTCGGGCTTGGGCTTTTCCGAAAGGACTATATGAGAAAGGTCGCTTCTGTCAATCAATATATTATAGCCATAGCATATGGTATCAAGCGGCATTATAATTTTGTTTCCGTCCTTGCGCAAAGGGGCACCCGCCTCAACCTTAACCTCATCAAATATAAGCGTATTATCACCAATCTTTGCTTCAAACTCATAAGTATTTCTGTACTTCGCCTTAACGTTCTCCGACACTGCATTATACTCATACGGTATCCCTATAGCGTCAAATACGGTAGAAAGCTCACACATTATCGTTCCGTCCGAGAGATACGGCTTTTTGTCAAAGCTTAATTCTTGGTCGTTAAAATATATGTGAAGCTCCGGCTGCGCGTCATCTGCGTATGTCGGAATCCCGCACAGCAGGCACATCACGGAAAGGAGCGTACATAATATCCGTTTAATCATAGTTTCCTCCTAACTTAGTTACTTGATCACTTAAACTTCCTCGGCTTATTTAAACTCAGTCATATTTGTAAGCGAATCCATATCGGTTAAATCGCCCCACACAAAGACGTTAAGCTTATCGCCCTCTTGAATTTCTATAGAATCAAGCGTCACAGTCATAGTTGTGTCAAGAGCCTTTGGTTCGGAGCAATAGGTCTTTCTCCACACATAGTCATCACCCGACTTTTTGTATACCACTGCCAAAACAGAGGGTGTTATCGTCTTGTCATATGACCCTTGTTTATTTATTGTTACTTCAACTTTATTGTCATCTCCTATATTAAGCTTGTTATCACCGTTAAGCTTAATCGGCGCAATATCAACTCCACTTGAAGTCTTAAGTTTAAAATCACCGCTGTATTCACACAGAGCCTCGTTAAATATTCCGCTGGCAGTTATCTTATACTCGGTTGATGGGCTAAGCTTGTCAAGCTCTATTTCAACTCTGCTTCCGCTCGATGTGACATTCTTTATCTCTGCTCCGTTGTCTATTGAGAACTTAGATTTATCCAGTGCGCTCTCTAAAACATCACAGTTCATAACAAGCGTAATCTTTTTATCGGTCATCGATATTTCGCCATATGAATTAAGCGACTCTACTCCGTCTTTCCCCTTTGTTGTATCAATGTCAAAATGTTTTGTTGAATAAAGCGCTGCGTTGTCAACCTGTATAATCTCTGTTCCGTTTTCATATTTATTGCTTTTATCCTGTTCAAACTGATTATGCCAGATATTATACTGATGAACCATTGGCGACATAAGTATGTGCTTATACTTTACAAAATCCGCTTCTGTCGGCATACAAGTCTTATCCTCAACAGTTCTTACTGTTTCCAAATTAACATCTCCGACCTTTTGGGTAAGCTTTACCTTTGCATTATATGACCCGTTTCCGTCAGGTGTAAGCTCTAACCTATAGTTATAGCTTTGTCCCGCAGTCACTTCGCCGACCTTTTGTCCGAAGGCATATACAGGTATCGGTTCTATATTCTTTCCGCTGCCGTCCATCTCTATTTTCTGCCAGCCTGTCGGCGCGATAGCAATAAGCTGTTTCTTTTTATCACTGATTTCATTATCCGGCAAAACTCCGTCAGTCTTATCTCCGTAAGTAAAGTGTGACGGCCAATAGTTTTCTACATATAAAGGTGAAAGTTCTCCGTTTTTACTGTTTGTCTCAGACAGCCACACACCGTAGCCCTCGCCGAGAAACATTCTGTCAACCATAAAATCCAAACTGAAAACTATATCTTTATCGGCAATCTTAGCAGGGGTAATGTTTGAACGTTTTATCATACTCATCCAATTCACATAGCCCTGTGAAAAGATTTTCAGTACCTTGCCCGAACCGATACTTCCGTTTTCAAACTTAACGTGGTCTTTTAAAGAGCCGTATGTAAAATAATCCTTATCTGTTGCCGTAGAGTAATTTACTCCTTCGCTTGCCGTACTTGAAAATTTAAATATGTCCGAGTCGTACGATTCGGGCTTTGCGTCTTTTCCCTTTTCAAGCGGAAGCCCCGAAGCAAGCCCCTCTGTCGGATAGCCCTCAAAATCATCTTTAAACAGTGTAAATACTTCCTGTCTTTTTGTTTCAGGTGATGCGTAGTTATAATTTACAGTCTTTTCAGAAGTCCCGTCCGGGGTAGAAACTGTAAACTCAATACCATAAACCGTGTCTGCATTTGTGTCGGTAAGGTAAATATCTGCAGAAGTGTTTCCGTCTTTCATAACAACTTTATCAATCGCCGCGTTATTATCAATCCTTATATCATTCGGCAAAATTTCGTTTACTTCAACAGGCTCATTAGTTTTTTCATTTACAAAGCTTACTTTTAGAACATTTGCTGCATCAGCATTTATGTCGGCGCGTATTATTGTTACTTCCGCTTCCTCGGCCATCATTTTAAGATTGTCAAGCGTGATGATATCTATATCTTGTTTATAAACAGTTTTCGCCTCTGTGTCTTTAATATTTCCTATGCCAAACTGTCCGTTTACAATACACCATCTGTGAACAATAGGCGACATCATTACATATTCGCAGCCGGCAACCTCTTCTTCTGTCGGTACATTGTTCTTTATTTCACTTAAGGCATTACCGTCAAGCTTTGCCTGTGCCTTATACCCGCCGTTGCCGTTCGGAGTAAGCTCAAGCGTATATGTATGCGTCTCGCCAACCGACGCACTTCCTATTTGCTGTCCGAAAGCATAAAGAGGAATTGCCGAGGTATTTATCCCGGTACTGTCTATATCCACCTTTTTATCGGGAGCAACCGCCAAAAGCTGTTTATTAACCGCTTCCTGAGTTGTTGCCGCCTGCGGCGTTCTGTTTTCCATCTGGTCGGGAACTATTTTGTTATTATTGGATTCGTCATAGCTTGCAAGCCATACCCCGTAACCCTCACCGTAAAACATTCTGTTTACCTTAAAATCTATACTGAAAACAAGTTTTTTGCCGTCTATTTTTTCTTTTGTGATATTAGACCCTTTTATAATACCGCTATATTGTGAACAAGCCTGTGAGGTTACGGTCATAGCCTTTCCGCTTCCTACATTTTTGTCATCACTGAACTGTATATGTCTATCAAATGAGCCTCTTTCCATAAACTTGTCGTAATCACTCGCGTCATTTTCGCCCGAGTACTCGGTCAGAACAAATTTATCCGTCTTATATGAAGCCACGTTAGATCTTTGCCCGCGATTAAGCGGCACACCGCTTGCGTTTGTCGGATAGCCCTCAAAATCATCGCTGAAAAGCACATCAGCGCTCTCGCCATCGTTTGCCGCTGCCGGAAGCGTCATAGCCGACATTGCTATCGCCGCCGCCAGTATTAAGGAAAAATATTTCTTTAATTTCATATCTGTTTCCTCCGAAATTTTTAGTGTATAGTTTCTGTTTCGCTGTATGACTGCCCAAATGCGTTTCAGCAATCATTTTTTGACCGACGCACCGCAGAATGCAGTGCGCCGGCTAAAAATTTAGTCATATATTTAGGTTTTTTATTATTTTAAAGCTCAACCGAGGTCGTGAGCGGCTTCGTGTTAGTAAAACCGTCCCACATAAACACCTTTATGCTTTCACTGTTTGCATTTACGCCGCTTACCTCCAACTCTTGTGCCGTGGTGATTTCTTCTTCGGTCGTTGCAAACTTTACATCTTTAAGCGAGCCGTCTGTGTTATAAACCGCCGCAATAATATAAGGCTTAATGCTCTCACCCGATTTCGGCATAACCTTAACTGTAACGGTTTTGCTTCCCGCGCTGCCGCTTACTTTTGCATAACCGTTTACTTTTACTCCGTCCATATTAACCGGCTCAGTTGTTATCATTGAGAGGTTATCAAGCGAGATGATTTTTACATCATTTTTATATGAATCCGTTGTAACATTTTGTCCAAACTGTCCATCATATAATGTCCAATAATGCACCATCGGAGACATCATTATATGCGTATATGTCGCAAATTCTTCCGCTGTCGGAACATTACTTGTTATATCTACTTTTGCTCCGGCAGAGCCGCCTTCGCTTAAATATGCGCTTGCCTTATAACTTCCCGTTCCGTCCGGAGCAAGCTCAAGAGTATAAGTATAATTCTTATTTGCGGAAACATCACCTATCTTATTTCCAAACGCATATGCCGGGATTGCAGCTTGATTATGTCCGTCATCGTCAAGTGTGACTTTGCTTGACGGGAATATTGCCAAAAGCTGTTTTTTCTTCTCAGCTTCTGTCGCATCATTACCTACCACCTTAGCAGGCCACCAATTTTCTATCTGGTTGGGATCCAACTCTCCCTTGCTATCTGCATTTGACATATAAATGCCATAGCCTCCGCCATAATACATTCTGTCAATCTTAAAATCAATACTAAAAACCAATTTTTTATTGTTTATTTTCTCACTTGTAATATTGCTCTGTTTTAATATTCCGGAAAAGTTTACTCCGCCCTGTGACGTTATTGTCATAACCTTGTTATTTCCGAATCCGCTGTATTGATTAAATTGTATATGATTTTTTAGTGTTCCGGCGGTCATCATTTTTTTATAATTAGAATTCTCTACCATATTGTTGTCTATCTGAGCATCTGCCCAATATCTGAATTGGTTCGAATTATATGCTGTCGCTTTTTTGCCATTTCCATAATTAATCGGAAGTGTAGTTCCATCTTCCGTGTAGCCACTTACATACGGGTAACTCTCAAAGTCGTCACTGAACAGGACGCTGTTATCTATAACTTCAGCCGTCATTTTAAGATTATCAAGTGAGATAATTTTCTTATCGTTTTCATATTGAGGAGGATTGGTTATAGCGCTCGGTTTTCCAAACTGTCCGTCATACAATGTCCACTTGTGCACCATAGGCGACATCATTATATGCGTATATGCTGCAAACTCTGACACTGTAGGAACATTGCTTGTTATATCTGCTTTTGCTCCGGCAGAGCCGCCTTCGCTTAAATATGCACTTGCCTTATAACTTCCTGTTTCGTCAGGAGTAAGCTCAAGTGTATAAGTATAATTCTTATTGGCAGAGACATCACCTATCTTATTTCCAAATGCATATGCGGGAATTGCATCTGTATTATGTCCGTCGCTGTCAAGTGTGACTTTGCCTGACGGGAATATCGCCAAAAGCTGTTTTTTCTTCATATCTTCGGTCGCATCTTTACCTGCGACCTGATCAGGGGTGTAATTTTCAATCTGCATCGGATCTAACTCATTGCTGCTATTTTCATTTGACATATAAATACCATAGCCTTCGCCATAATACATTCTGTCAATCTTAAAGTCAATACTAAACACCAACTTTTTACCGGCTATATTACCAGATGTTATATTACTGGCTTTTAATATTCCATATCCGTTTACACCGCCCTGTGATGTTACTGTCATAACGTTATTATTTCCAAATCCGCTGTACTCTGCAAATTTAATGTGTTCGTCCAAATCACCTTTTATCATTATTTTAGGATAATAATCACCTGTAATATCATCCGCACCCGCCCAATTACAACGTCTGAAGAAATTATCATTATAACTTGATGGCTTTTTATCCCACTCCTTCGGATTTAATGGCTTATTGTCGGTATAATTCTCAAAACTTTCTTCAAACAATGTTATTGAACCGGTCTGCGATGAGTTCTCCGCCGCAGCAGGCATTACGGTTGTTTCCGCAGTTGCCATCACCGCAACCGACATACATAAAGCTAAAAACTTCTTTACTTTCATTTCTGTTTCCTCCTATTTTAATAAATTATAGTTTTTCGTAACTTTCCACAATTAACTTTTAATTTTTTACTCTTAACCTTTAACCGAACCGACTGTCATACCCTGTATAAAATACTTCTGGAAGAATGGGTATGCCACAAGCATAGGCG
>ERZ773108.3443-NODE-3443-length-12093-cov-5.194800_pt1 | contig 12093 bp, 11 predicted proteins | sample MGYA00580570_ERZ773108 | MGnify/ENA primary metagenome ERZ773108 (study PRJEB29015, sample SAMEA2737840) | human gut metagenome | biome: human gut; feature: human-associated habitat; material: faeces | place: China | collected 2012 ...
GGCTGCCACGACTCTCGCGAACTCCTCGTTCTCTGACCGGCTCTCCATAATGAGTTCCATAGTCTCACACTCCGGCATTCCTACATTTTTCCCGTTCTCTCCAGTCTGCTCTGCCTGTACTTTCTGCGTTTCCTGTACGGTCTGTCCTGTCTCTTCCATCCCTATACCTCCCTGCTGTAGATTGCTTCTTCTTTCGACTCATACTGATGCATCAGCCCCAGAATTCCCGCAACCTTTAAGACCCGCATCACCTGCGGGCAGGCACCGTAAAAACCGGTATGGCCTGCTTTCATCTGCTTGTAGCGGTTTAAGAGGACAGGATGCCGGAGCCGGTCGCCGCGCCGGGCTGGGGCTGGGGCTGCTCCGGGTTTTCCGGATTGTCCGGGTCGGTCGAGGACACCGGCGCGGTGGACAGTGTGTAGATGTTGAACGCCTTGGAGGTATCCTTGGCAAACTGCTCGAGCGTTACCAGCGCGCGGAAGCCCTGCTCGGTGGCGAGCGCCTGCGCTTTTTCGCCCTGTGTGCCGCTGACATAGCCGGTGGAGAAGCCGTTTTTCGTGTCGTTTACATACAGCAGCAGCGCATCCGCCAGCGAGCAGCTGCCCTTGACGAAGCGGGCGTCCGTGCCGGGGTCGATGCCGAGTGCCGTCAGACCGGCGATGACCATCGCATCCGAGTTGACGTTGCCGAACGAGCCGTTGTCGCGCTGAGCTGCGCTCAGGCCCGCGACCGCCTTGGTGATGAACGCCTGCACGGCGGGATAATCCTCTGTGTTGTATTTTGCGAGCGCCGCCAGCGCCGTGCCGGTGGTATCCGGGTCCGCGAAGGTCTCACCGGCCCACTTGGTAACGAACAGGCCGTCCGGGCCGAGGCTGCTCGTCAGCAGCGAGATCATGCTGCTGCGCTGCTTGTCGGACAGCTTCACCTGGCCCGCCTGCTCTGCGAGCAGCACCCACGGCGCGGTGTAGTGGCTGGTGCCGAGGTTCATCGCCGCGAGCTTGGCGGCGTTGCTGTATTCTGCGCCGTCCAGCGGGGTCAGCCTGGTGCTGTCGATGCCGAGCGCGGCGAGGATGATCTCCGCCTTGGCGCGGTCGGTGACGAGCGGGGAAGTGCCCGCCAGCTCGTTGATGGTGAGGTTCAGGTAGTTTTCCGTGTCGGTGGTGTTATCGCCGAAACCGCACTTTGCGTAGGCTGCCATGTCGAAAACGACCCAGTCCTCCGAGCTTTTCGCATAGGTGGCGGCGATGCGCTGCATCAGCTCTGTGCGGGAGCTTGCCGCGGGATAGATATTGACCGTCACCGGCTTGCTGAGGGACTTGCCGTCCTTGGACCAGGTGACCGTGGCCGTCGCCTCGATGACCTTGCCGGTGCTGTTCGGCTGGGCGAGCTGGAGCTTGCCGCCGACGACCTTGAGGTACGCCTTGTTGGTATCCCGGTCGCCCTGCGACACGGTAACGGTGATGGTCTCGTCCGCCGTCATGCCGCTCTTTAGCGACAGCGCGACCTCGTCGCCAACCTGCGCGGTGGCGGGTACGGCCAGCACGTCGTTGTATTTCCGGGACTCTGCGACCAGCACATCGGCCGATTCACTGCCGCCGGTGTAGGTGTTGCCGCCGCTGTTCGTAACATTGCCGCTGCTGATCGTGCCCTTGCCGTACAGGTTGTTGGTCTTGCCTGCCGCGCCGATCAGCGTGCCGTTGTTCGCGCTGTCCGCGATCGAGGGCTTGCAGTCGCCGGTCTGCGAACCGGCCTCGCCCAGCAGGCCGCCGACCGTGCAACCGGGGGCGTTGATGGTGCCGTTGTTCGTGCTGCCCTTGACCTGTACGCAGTTCGCGTTGGAACCGACCAGGCCGCCGACCATCGCGTTCGTGTTGTCGCCGGAGACCGAGATGGTGCCGTTGTTCTCACAGCTGTCCACGGCCAGACGGATATTCTTGTAAACGTAATCCACGCCGTCGTCGTAGCCGCCGACCAGACCGCCGACGCCCGCGCTGCCGCGCGCCAGCGAAGAGATGATGGCGTTGTTGACGCAGCTGCTGATCTCGACCTTGCCGCGGGCGCGCGCCGCAATACCGCCGACAAAGGTATACGGTTCGGAGCAGTAGATCGTGCCGTTCACGGTCAGGTTTTCGACGATGACGGTCGGCTGGTCGTCGATAGCCGCCGCGCTGTCGCGGTCAGGCTGACTGTCCAGGCAGCCGAAGAAGCCGAGGTAGGTAAGGTTCGGGTCGTTCACCGTGATGGTGACGCTGTGGCCGTCGCCGTCAAAATGGCCGCTGAACGGGGAAGCCGCGTTTTTGCCGAGCGGCGTCCACGAGCCGGGAACGATGATATTGTCCGTGAGCTTGACGTAAGCGTGCGCCGCTGCGGAGTCGCCGCTGTTTACCTTGTTGGCAAAGGCGCGCAGCTCAGCCGCCGTGCCAATGAGGATGGGAGATTCCTCCGTGCCGTCGCCGGAAGGCTCGGTGGTCTTGTAGGTCCGCGGGACCGCGATGGTCTTTGCGGTCTCGTCCTCGCTGACGGTGAAGCAGGTCTCGGGAACATCGTTATAGTCGGAGTCCGCGCCGAACGCGACCGAATAGCTGTAATCGCCCGCCTCGGAGAGCGTGTAGGAATAGTCGTCGCCCTCATTTGCGGTGAGCGTCGTCTCGCCGTGCTTCAAGGTCAGGTCGCCGCCCTCCGCGCCGGTGAAGGTGAGGGCGCAGGAGAACGCAGGCACGGGCGGGGTAATCGGCTCGGGCGCCGCTGCGGGCGTCCACACCGGGACGGGGTAGCCAGCCGCATTTTGTTCAAATCCGGTTAAATCCAGTTCCTTGATTTCTCCCGTGGTTTTAGGTGTAACTTCACCTGTAATGGTGACGCTGCCATATCTCTTCGGGAAAATGGGAAACGGCGTATCACTGCCGCCCCAAGCGCTTTTTTCAGGTGGATTTAAGGTGCTGTCATAATAAAAATTGTTTGCTGTTGTCGTGGGAGATCCTGTTGCATATGCAATTACGCCCTTTTTCGTGCCGGTGATTTTCCCTGCAACAATCGTGTTCTCGATAGAAAGCGTACCGCCGTAAGAACTGCCGAACAGGCCGCCGGCATATCCGTTGTAACCGTCTGAAACGACATTGCCCAAAACCGTGCAATTTGCGGCAGTCACATTGCAGCTATACTGCGTAACACCGACTAAGCCGCCTACATAGTTGGTCGCTTTGCAGTTCAGCTGTACGTCGCTGACGCTGTTCTTAATAGTGAGCGAAGCCTCGCTGGACTGCCCCAATTTACCAACCAAGCCGCCGATATATGCCGTGCTGCTTGTCGTGCTGGTGATGGTGCCGCCAATGCAGCAGTTGTCAATCTTACTGGTGCTGCCCTGAGGGATAAAGCCGACAAGGATACCAGCGTTGTTTCTGTTGCCAAAGCCGGTGATACTCGCATCGGTCATTTTCAGGTTGATAACGGAACCATCCAATTGACCAATGAGGCCAGTATTGCTATCGTTGCCGCCTTCCAGCGCCAGCCCGGAAATTGTCTTACCATCGCCGTTAAAGCAGCCTTTCAAACTCTTAATGGGTGTCATTTTCGTGTTGGACATATCAATATTCGCCGTCAGCGTGATATTACCCTCAATGTCCTTACCGCCGAGCGCCTCCAGTTCGGCCGCCGTACCGACCGAAATATCGCCGTTCAATGTACTATCCGCTGCCCGGGCCGTGGCAGGCAGCAGGCTGACGACCATTACAAGGGCCATCAGCAGGGATAATGCGCGTTTTTTCATCTTTTCTTCCTCCTTTTGCATGAAAAAAACGTCTGTACCCGCCCGCCTACGCGAGCCGTACAGACGCGAAAAGGGCGCAATGACCCCTTGGTGTCTCTCGGCTCCCGGTGTGGGCAGGAGCGTCCAAGGCCGTCCGGGCATTCTGACTGATCTCCTCGTGGGAGCTTCACAGTGACCCGCTCGCGGGGCTTTTCACCCCATTCCCCCGTTCCGGTTTTTCTCCGGCAGACGGCCTTGATCGCTATTCTTTTTCGCAGCGGAGCATCTCCCCCGCCGCCTGTCCTATCATAAAGAAATTTTACCCAAAAAGCAAGAGCAAATCGCGGGTCGGCGTCATGCGCGCCGCCTTCTCTGCATACTCACCGAAAAGCGCCGCCGGACTTTGCGCATTTTCCCGAAAAATTCGGGCGGGCAGCTTTCTCTTGTGGGAACGCTCTTTTTCTGTTAAAACGAAATCATGATCGCAAGTCCAATTTGAAAGGAGCGTGAACATTTGTCATTGCGAGGGAAACAGGCCAACGGCCTTGTGACGCAGCAGCGGGTGCTGCGCGCCGCCGTAGCGCAATTTCTGGAGAAGGGCTACACCGGCACGACCACCGCAGACATCACCGGGGCGGCGGGCATCGCTCAGAGCTCATTTTTCCACGTCTTTCCCAGCAAGGAGGCGCTGCTGCTCGAGCTGGTGCGGCGGATGTTCGGCGGGCAATTCGACCTCGCCGGACAGCACAGCAGCGCGGCGAACCCCGTGTTCCTCTATGCGATGGAAACGGCGCTTTCACTTTCTATTGCCACGGCGCAAAGGAAGGCAAGAAGCTTGACGTGATCCGCAAGAATGCCAGCGTTGCCTTTGAAATGGATTGTCAGAATGCCCTGCAGCACGGCGAAACCGCCTGCACGCACAGCTATTATTACGCCTCTGTTCTCGGCGAGGGCAAGGCGGAAATCCTCGAGGGCGACGAAATGTGCTGTACGCCTTAAACTGCATAAAACCTCCTATTACTCTGGTAATGCGGCCGCCAAGCCTTTACCAGCGCAATAGGAGGTTTTTTCTCTTGCCGAAGCTTTTAAGCTTCAAAAAACAGTCTGCTGTTTTTGTCAGAATACCCTGAACTCTCCCCGCGCAAGCGGGAGCTCTCCGCCGTATCGCTTGAAGTAGTCCAGCAGCAGGTCGGACATCTCCGTGCCGATCTCGCGCACGATCGGGCAGCCGACATAGCCGTCGTACCCGCCCGTGCCGCTGGCGCGGTAGCTGCTCAGGCAGGCGGTGAACACGTCCGTGTCCTTCACGGGCGTTCCGTTGAATGTCAGCTCGACCACTCGCTCGCCCACGGGCCTTGCAATGTCGTAGGCATAGGTCACGCCGGCGTAGTAATCGTAATTATAATGCTCCACCTTGGGCTCCAGGAAGCAGTCCGACACCCGCAGCGAGCCGTCGGCGTTTCGGGTGAAATATTCCGCGCTGCGCTCCATCGCCCTGCGCAGGACGGCGCCGGTGATCTCCAGCACCGTCAGCGTGTTGGTGTAGGGGTAGGCGTTGAGAATGTCCCTGCGGCGCACGGTCTGCGGCAGACCCGCCGCGTCGTTGGCAAGGCTCGTGACCGAGAGCTGCGCGCCGCTCGCGGCGAGCTGCACGGTGTTGAAGAGGTCGGCGAGGGCGCTGCCCTCGGCCGCCATCCGCAGCGGCGTATCCGGCAGCATCGGCGTCTCCAGATGTCCCACCACCTGGTCGAGCCAAGCCTGTGCGCCGCGCTCCATATCGGCGAACTCCGCGAGCCAGTCCGCCCGGCATTCGCCGTGGGCGGGGACCGTTTCGCTGGAAAAGCGCTTCCCGCTGCCGGACACGGCGGCCTCTACCCGCAGGAACTCCTGTCCCTTGTCGGAGGGCTGCACCACGAAGGTGCCGCTCACCATCTGCCCGGGCACGGACATATGCTGGTGTCCGGTCAGCAGGATGTCGAGATCCAGCTCCTGACAGATGCGGTAGGCGACGTTTTCGCGGGTCGCGGAGAGCACGCGCCCCGTGGCGAGGTCGCGCTCAAAGCCGCCGTGGTAAATGCCGACCGTCAGGTCGACCTGATCGCGCAGCCTTTCCAGCGCGGCGGCCACGGCGGGGATCGGGTCGGTGATCGCAATGCCGGCGAGGTGCTCCGGCTTTTCCCAGATGTTCACATAGTCAGTCACGATGCCGATGATGCCGACCCGCAGCCCGTTTTCCAGCGTGTGGATGCGCGCGGGAAAGCGCACCCCCGCCTCGTCCCAGCGGACGTTCTCGCACACGCAGCGCGCTTTCAGCACGTTGAGGTAGCTGTCAAGGTACGGCATCCCGTAGTTGAAGTCATGGTTGCCCAGCGTCACATAGTCATAGCCGCAGCGGTTCATCATCTCGGCGAAGCGCGCGGCGCTGCCGATGGTATCGTGGCAGAATGCCCCCAGCGGCGAGCCCTGCAGGATGTCGCCGCCGTCGATGACGAGGGTGTTGCCGTCCTTGCGGAAGCGGCTGGCGCACTTGAACAGCCCCAGCTCCTTTTCCCCCTGCCCGCGGTAATCGGTCGGATAAATGTAGCCGTGCAGGTCGGAGGTAAAATAGATCGTCAGCTTTTTCTCGTCCATCGCTTACCCCCGTGCCAGCTTCACGCGGATCTTCGCCGAGATCCACTCGATGATGAGCACCAATACGATCAGCCCCAGCAGGATCGCGCCGACCTCGTTCCAGCGGTACGAGCTCATGGCGAAGATCAGCGGCGCGCCGATGCCGCCCGCGCCCACAAGGCCGAGCACGGTCGCGTCGCGCAGGTTCATGTCGAAGCGGTAGATGATCGTGGAGGTGAAGTCCGCCGTCAGCTGGGGCAGGATGCCATAACGGATCTTCTGGAAGGTCGTGCAGCCCGCGGCGTCCAGCGACTCCAGGATCCGCTTGTCAAGGTCCTCGATGCTCTCGATGAACATTTTCGACACCATGCCGATGGAGCAGAGGGACATGGTCAGCAGGCCCGCGAACGGTCCGGGGCCGGTGACGCGAATGAACATCAGTCCGTAGACGAAGGCGGGGATGGTGCGGATGGCGGCGATGAGCACGCGGCCGACCAGCGCCACGCCCCGCGGCACCAGATTGCTCGCCGACAGGAACGACAGGGGCAGCGAGATCACCGCGCCCACGATCGTGCCGAGGAAGGCGATGCAGAAGGTCTCCAGCAGCAGGTAGGGCACGCCGTCCGTGCCGAGCGTAAGGAGGAGCTTCGCCGAGGGATGGAAGATGCCGGAGAGAATGTTCCCCGCCACCTCCAGCCCGTTGCCGGTGGAGCTGCTGACCCTCACCGCCGTGCCGGACCACGCCAGAAGGCAGGCGACGATGAACGCCGCCAGCAGCTGCCACACCCACGTCTTCGGCGCGGAGGCATAGGCTTTTTTGATTCGTTCGTTCATAGCCGTTCCTCCTCACGTCAGGCGCTTGCGCAGCGCGTGGCTGATGCCCTCGATGACCATGACGGTGACAAAGAGGACGATCAGGATCATGCCAAGGCTGTCGTATTCGCGCCAGCCGATCTTTTCATTCATAATGAGGCCCAGTCCGCCCGCGCCCACATAGCCGAGGATAGAGGCGTAACGCACGTTGCCCTCCAGACAGAACAGGGATACGGACAGATAGGTGGGCAGCACCTGCGGAAAGACGGCGGTGGTAAAGGCGCGCAGGCGCGTAGCGCCCAACGCCTCCATCGCCTCGTAGGGTCCCATATCCACCGTTTCGATGATCTCAAAGAGCTGCTTGCCCACATAGGCAAAGGTGAAAACGGCGATGGCACAGGTGCCCGCCATGGTGCCGAGACCGAAAATGTAGGTGGCGATCAGGGCGCACACCAGCGTCGGCAGGGTGCGCACCAGACTCAAAAACAGGCGCACCAGAAACACCACAACGCGGTTCGTCACGATGTTGCTGGCTGCGGCGACGGCAAATGGGACCGCCAGCACCGCGCCGACGAACGAGCCGAGGATGGACATTTTGATGGTGTCCCACAGCGGCTGCCAGATCTTGCCGAGGTAGGCGGTGTTCGGCGGGAACATCGCCTTGAGGATGTCGAAGAACTTGCTGCCCTTTTTCACCAGCACAGCAAGGTCAAAGCCCGTGATGCGGACGGAAAGGACGGTCAGCGCGATCAGCACAAGTAAGATCAGCGGCGCGCGGCTGCGCTTTTCCTCCACCGTCGTACCGTCCGCCAGCGTATAGACGTGAGGCTTGAAGATGCAGTCGTAGAGGCTCATACGCACTCCTCCGCGCCGCCCTGCTCCCCGTAGATGGAATCGAGCACCGCCTGATCGACCTTTGCGGAGGGTCCGTCGTAGACGATCTTACCGGCGCGGATGCCGATGATCCGGTCGGCGTATTCCAGCGCCAGCTCCACATGGTGGATGTTCAGCAGAATGGAGATGCCCAACTCCTGATTGATGTGAACGAAGTCCTGCATCACCTGCTTGGCGGTCACGGGGTCGAGGGCGGCGACCGGCTCGTCCGCCAGAATGATGTGGGGGCTCTGGGTCAGCGTCCGCGCCAGCGCCACGCGCTGCTGCTGACCGCCGGAGAGCTGGTCGGCGCGCATATACGCCTTGTCCAAAATGCCCACCTTGTCCAGCGATTCCAGCGCCTTGAGCTTGTCCTCTTTGCGGAACGCGCCCAGCAGCACACGCCAGAAGGGCATATCCGGCACGCAGGCGGAGAGCACATTCTTGATCACGGTGGTGCGGGTGACCAGATTGAACGACTGGAACACCATGCCGATGCCCCGGCGGAACTGCCGCAGCGCCTTGCCGGAAAGGGTGCTCACATCCGTGCCGTTCACCGTCAGCGTGCCGGAGGTGATCCGGTGCATGCGGTTCACCGCCCGCAGCAGCGTGGACTTGCCCGCGCCGGAGCGGCCGATGATGGCGACGAACTCGCCGTCCTGAATGGTCAGGTTCACATCGTCAAGGCCCACGGTGCCGTTGGGATATACCTTGGATACATGGTCAAATACGATCATACGGTCTCCTCTTCTTCCTGATATGAAACGCGGGGAGGACGGCACAGCGGAAGGTTCTTGCCTGTGCGTATCCTCCCCGCGTTTGGGAAAGTTCTGGCTTAGTTCGCGGCGGTCAGCTCCTGAATGAGCTTCTGCGCGGCGCGCTCGTTGTCATAGTCGGAGGACTGCGCCTTCTGGTAGCCGTTGTGGCTGTAGATGGCGATGACCTGCTTGCCCTCGTCGGTGTTGCCGATGTTGATGAAGGCGTTCTGCAGGGCGGCGATCAGCGCGTCGTCCATGATCTCGGAGTTCTTGCTCACGGAGATGGTGTCGTTGTAGATGGGGGCGGTGACGCCGATGACGTTGGTCTCCTCCCAGATGGAGGCCTCGCGGTTGAACTCGGTGTTCCAGCGCTCGGCATAATCGCGGCGGGCGTCGGCATAGGTCACGAGCACGTCGACCTGACCGGAGGCAAGACGCGCGAAGGCGCTGGCGTAGGAATCGGACTGCACGGCGCTGCTCAGGTCAGAGATGCCCTTGCCGTAGTGATCCTGCAGCCACAGGGCGGGATAGATGTAGCCGGCGGGGGAAGAGGTGCCCATGACGCTCCAGTTGGCGCTGTTCAGGTCTTCCCAAGTCAGCTCTTCGCCGTTATTAACCTTGGCGAGCAGCTCCTGACCCTTATCGGAGGGGCCGGCGATCATGAGAGCACGATAGGAAACAGCCTGCTTTTCGGAGGCTTCGGTGGGCTGGCCATCGTTCCAATCCTTGGCGTTATCGGAATCCTTGCTGAGGCCGTTACGGGTGGCAGTGAGGATGACCTCGGCGCCGTCATCGTACAGAACATAGGTGCCGCCGGGGATGAGGCCAACATCGATGGTGCCGGCTTCCAAACCTTCGCCGACTGCCTCGTAGGTGGTGCCGACGGTGATCTCAACTTCGCCGACCTCGTAGCCTTCTTTGGCCAGCTCTTCCTTGAGCATTGCCTTCAGGGGCTCGGTGACGGTGATGATCTCGGCGGGCTCACGGGAAGGAACGAAAGCGACCTTGAGGGTTTCGATCTTCTTGGTATCCGTGTCATTGCCGGGGGTGGTGTTGTTGCCGCAGCCGACCATCATGCTGAGGATCATGACGACTACCAGCAAAAACGCAAACAGCTTTTTCATTTGTTTTTCCTCCATAATGATTCTTCATTATCCTTTTTGCCCGCGGTGTGCGGGCAACTGGCGGTGCAGCAAACTGGGCAGCCTGCTACACTATCTAAAGTATAACATGCTGCCCCGCGAAATTTTTTTCTGTTTTCGTAAAAAAAGTATTATCTTACGGCCGGCGGTCACGGTCAAAGTAGATGGCGATGAGATCCTCAAAGGCCAGAATAACATGGCCGAAGAAGGGATTGGGAAGGCTGCCGACCAGCGTCTGTTTGGAGCCGTCAATGACAAAAACAATATCGGCAAGCCGGGCCAGGGCGGAATCCCCGCGCTTGGTAAAGGCCATGATCTTGTGGCCATGCTGCTGGGCATGACGCACATCGTTAAGCACCGGCTCGGTCTCGCCGCTTTGGCTGACGGCAAACATCACCGAGGGTTCGCTGCCGCCGGGCAGGTGATGAGCATCCTGGAAGAGCATATAATCGTAGAAATGGACATTATTGAACACCATAAAGCCGCAGATGGAAAGCCGCTGCGCGATGTAGGAGCCGACGATATTGGAGAAACCGGCACCGGTGGTGAACATCTTTTCCTGGCGGGAGGCTTTGAGCAACCCACAGAAATCATCGATGAGGGTATCAGAATAGTTATCAATGAGATTTTTGAGATTTTCGGCATTGCGGCGTTCATCCCGGCCATTCAGCTGACGGCTGAGATAATAATACAGCTCGCTGTACCCCTCAAAGCCCAGCCGCTTGCACATTTTTACGATGGTGGCGGTGGAGACAAAATTTTCGGTGGCGACCTGCTGAATGCCGACCCGTTTTTCCCCGCGTTCCAGGTGCGCGGCTATACTGGTGATGATCTTCTGCTCGTCTTCCGAAAGCAGATTGGTAAGTAAGAAATAATTATCGCCCATGCGCTGGCATCCTTTCCACGGTTGATTTTATACATTATAACACCTTGTTCGGCAGAGTTCTACCGGTATATTGTAAAATTGAACGGTGTAAAGGGGGTAAAATCCCATGAACTTTATGTGAATTTTACGGATGAGGGCTTGCCTTAAAGTTAGCTTTAGGTTGTAAAATACAATTATATTAGACTCTCCCAAAAGGAGCAAGGCGATGAAAACCCCAAGATGAAATATAGGATAGCGGCGTTGACATTGGTGCTGATGCTGCTGGTACTGGTTTGGGAACGGCAACCGTACCGCTTCATGGTCCGGGGTCAATTATTTTGTGAGCTATGTGCAGGCGAATACCGGCAGCGGGCTGGTGGGCGACGCGGCGGCCTCCTACTACACAGGGGAACAGGGAGATGTTATCGCCATGGGCAACGACCATTTCCGGCACATTGTGATGATAAGCGAAGTGCTGACGGATGAAAGCGGTAATACCGCGGATTATCTCATTTGCTCTAATACCGGTGATCTGTGTGACTTCCCGGCTGGGGCGTACTTTTACACCGATCAGCAGCTTATCAAAATCCATGGCTGGAACTGAATATCGCCAGGGCTTCCGTTTTACCAAACGGGAGCCTTTTGCGTGCCGGGCGATTCTTTACATTCCGGGCAGTCAATGCTATAATTATCTTTTAACGATAGTCTGGAAAGGAGGCGGCGCTGTATGGGACTTCCCGCCCGTTTGGTGCGCTCGCAGCTCAATTTTTTTAAGCCTTTTGTGGCGAATTGCTCGCTGGAGGTGACCCGCAAGGGACAGGATAAATTGGGCGAGCTGATGGAAGCGATCCACAAAAAAGATGTCATTGTGCGAGATTATTCGTTTGAGCGCTTTGAAGGCGCCTGGCTGATCCCGCGGGATGAGCGCCGCAGCGGGGTGATCCTATACCTGCATGGCGGCGGCTATACCTGCGGCGACCTGGACTACGCCAAAGGCTTCGGCGCGACGCTGGCTGATGAATGCGGGATTAGGGTATTCTGCGCCGCCTATCGCCTGGCCCCGGAAAGCCCCTACCCAGCCGCTGTGGAGGATGCCCTGGAGGCCTACCGCTACCTGCTGGAGAAAGGCTATGCGCCGGAGCAGATTGTGCTGTGCGGGGAAAGCGCCGGAGGCGGGCTCATTTGCGCGCTGTGCCTGCGGCTGAAGGAGATGAACATGGCGATGCCCGCGGGGCTCATTGCCATTTCGCCCTGGACGGATCTGACCTGCTCCGGGAAAACCTATGA
>ERZ773108.3444-NODE-3444-length-12091-cov-3.790296_pt1 | contig 12091 bp, 14 predicted proteins | sample MGYA00580570_ERZ773108 | MGnify/ENA primary metagenome ERZ773108 (study PRJEB29015, sample SAMEA2737840) | human gut metagenome | biome: human gut; feature: human-associated habitat; material: faeces | place: China | collected 2012 ...
TGAAGAAACAGTTAAGTATTATATCAACAACAAATTAAAATAAGCAACGGCTATACAAATGGGAGTTTCATTGAAGAAACTCTTTTTTGTAGCAAAAGCCCGGAAATGCGACTGCGCTTGCGCAGAGCCGCATGAGCCGGGCGCAAGAACAGCGAGAAACAAACGTTTCGAGCTGGCGGAAGCGGAAGCGGCGAAGCCGATTAGCAAAAGCCCCAAAATGCGACTGCGCTTGCGAGCCCACGGTTTGGCAGGGCTTATTCTGTATGCTTAAAGGAGAAATGTTATAATGAGAATATTAGGACTTGATTTTGGCTCAAAGACAGTAGGAGTTGCAATTACAGATCCGTTAGGGATGACTGCACAGGGCATGGAAATAGTGAGAAGGGAATCACCTAATAAATTAAGAAAGACTCTTTCAAGAATAGAGACAATTATTAAAGAAAATGATGTTGAATTAATAGTATTAGGATTACCTGTAAATATGGATGGAAGTTCAGGTGAAAGAGTTGAAAAGACAAAAGAATTTGCAGATATGCTTACACGTAGAAGCGGAGTGGAGATTATTTTTCAGGACGAACGATTAACAACGGTTGAAGCATATGAAATAATGAATGAAGCAGGAATAAAAAGGGAAGACAGATACAAATATGTTGACCAGATTGCTGCCACAATTATTCTAGAGGATTATCTTAATTCGCATCGTTAAAAGTTATATGGTAGGAATATGACTTTTCATAACAGACTATGTATAGATATTTTTATTAACTGTCAGGAAAAAATCATTAATTTGATGGAATGTACGCAGATAAATAGTTAGATTAATTAAAAAATGAAGGTATTATTTCGTGAAGGATAGGAATGTTTATAATTATAAATAATAATTATAAATGCCTAATTAAGTACTTTGCAGATACCAAAGTTAGTATAGAAAAGTAATAGGAGGAAACAAAATGAACGAAGTTCATTTTCTATAAATGTTTCCGACGAATAGCCGCCGACCGAAGGGCGGGGGCATTACATATTTTTCAGGAGGAGATATAGTCAAATGGATGGAAAGATAATTTTCAAAAATGAGCAGGGTGAAAATGAAGAATTCACAGTTTTATTAGAAACAAAAGTAAATAATATAAAATATATTCTTGTTGAAAAAGAAGATGAAGAGATAGCATATATTTTTAAGGACACATCAGATGATAGTAGTGAAGAAGCTGTTTATGAAGTAGTTTTAGATGAAGATGAAGTAGGATATATCGGAAAGATTTTTTCAGAACTATTAGAAGATGTAGATTTAGTATAATACGAATATGAACGGAGAAATATAGGAGGGAAATATTAATGAGCGAGACTGGAAAGTTGAAAATAATTCCATTAGGCGGTTTAGAGCAGATTGGAATGAATATGACAGCTTTTGAATATGAAGATGGCATAATAGTAGTCGATTGCGGATTGTCATTTCCGGATGATGATATGCTTGGAATAGATTTAGTAATACCGGACATTACTTATTTAAGAGAAAATAAGGACAAGATAAAAGGATTTTTTATAACACATGGACATGAAGATCATATTGGTGCGTTACCATATGTTTTAAAAGAAATCAGTGCACCATTGTATGCAACAAAACTTACAATGGGAATTATAGAAGGAAAGCTTGAAGAACATCAGATCAAAGATATAGTTAAAAGAAAAGTAGTTAAATATGGTCAGAACATAAATGCAGGTAAATTCAGAGTTGAATTTATTAAGACAAACCATAGTATAGCTGATGCGGCAGCATTTGCCATTCATACACCTGTTGGTGTTATTGTTCATACAGGTGACTTTAAGGTAGATTATACACCTGTATTTGGTGATGCAATTGATTTAGCAAGATTTAGTGAATTAGGAAAAAAAGGCGTATTGGCAGTTATGTGTGACAGTACAAACGTATTAAGACCTGGATTTACACCTTCAGAAAGTACGGTTGGTGCAACATTTGACCACATTTTTTCAGAACATCCTAAGACAAGAATTATTATTGCTACATTTGCATCAAATGTAGACAGAGTTCAGCAGATTATCAATTCAGCTGACAAATACAACAGAAAAGTTGTAGTAGAAGGAAGAAGTATGGTTAATATTATTTCAGTTGCAAAAGAATTGGAATATTTAAAGATACCTGATAATACATTGATTAATATTGAAGAAATGAAAAATTATACTGATGACCAGTTGGTACTTATTACAACAGGAAGTCAGGGAGAATCAATGGCAGCCCTTTCAAGAATGGCAGCATCACTTCATAGAAAAGTAAGTATTAAACCGGGAGATACTATTGTGTTTAGTTCAACACCTATCCCTGGAAATGAAAAAGCTGTAAGTAAAGTAATTAATGAATTATATATGAAGGGGGCAGAGGTTATTTTCCAGGATACACATGTTTCAGGGCATGCGTGTCAGGAAGAAATTAAATTAATATATTCTCTGTTAAAACCTAAATATGCAATACCTGTACATGGTGAATACAGACATTTAATGGTTCATGGACAGTTAGTTCAGAAATTAGGAATTCCTAAAGAAAATGTATTTATTATGAAATCAGGGGATGTTTTAAGTATTGATGAAAATGATGCAAAGATTACAGGAAAAGTCCCTGCAGGTTCCGTATTAGTTGATGGTCTTGGAGTAGGTGATGTAGGTAACATCGTTCTTAGAGACAGACAGAATCTTGCTGAAAACGGAATTATAATTGTGGTACTTACTTTGCAAAAATATACAAATCAGTTACTTGCAGGACCTGATATTGTAACAAGAGGTTTCGTATATGTAAGAGAGTCAGAAAATCTTATTGACGAAGCAAAGGAAGTTGTGGCAGAAGCATTAGACAACTGTTTAAGTAAAAACTCAGTTGACTGGGGTAAAATTAAAATGGTTGTAAAAGATAGTTTAGGTGAATATTTATGGAAGAAGATGAAGAGAAATCCAATGATTCTTCCAATAATCATGGAAGTTGAATAATCCGGGAGGAGCTTATGGTTAGGCGAAAAACATCAGAAGGCTTTGCAAGAGTTATGAGTAAAGTATTAAAATATTTGGTGATGTTTGTTGTCATTTACTATTTTGCAGCAGCAGCTTTTGTATTTGGCAGACAGTTATTCACAGATTCCGCCTATAATGCAAGGGAGCAGCACCTGCACCTGGGATGGATATGACAATTGAAGTAACTAAGAACACATCAATAAAAGATTTTGCAAAGACATTAGAAGAATACGGAATTATAAATGATGATAAAGTATTATGGGTTCAGTCATTTATATATGAAGTAAAGGTTGTAAAGCCAGGAACATATACTTTCAATACTTCTGATAACGGTGAAAAAATATTAAAAGTTATCAAAAGTGAAGGTAAAACTGATGAAGAAGAGACAACAACGGAATAAGAGAGGTTGATATGATAGTAAATGAAAGAATTGTATCATATATGCATTCGTTGGAAAAAAATAATAGTCAGGTTTTAGAGCAGATAGAAATAGAGGCTCATAAGGACAATGTGCCGATTATCAGAAAAGAAATGGAAAGTTTCTTAAGAGTTATTCTGGCAATAAAAAAACCTAAAAGAATATTAGAGCTGGGTACCGCAGTTGGGTACTCAGCCATTTTAATTAGTGAATGTTTAGATGAAGATGGAAAAATTACTACAATAGAAAATTATGAAAAAAGAATTCCTATCGCAAAAGAAAATATAAAAAAAGCAGGAAAAGAAAATGTGATTACTCTTTTAGAAGGAGATGCGTTGGAAATTATGCCTACACTAAAAGATGATAGCTTTGACTTTGTATTTATGGATGCGGCAAAGGCTCAGTATATTAATTTTCTCCCGCATGTTTTAAGATTAATGAAAACAGGAGGAGTACTAATTACTGACAATGTTCTTCAGGAAGGTGATTTGATAGAATCTAAATATGTTGTAAGAAGAAGAGACAGAACAATTCATAAACGAATGCGGGAATATATGTATGAAGTAAAGAACAATGAACAGTTAGAAACATCCATCGTTCCAATTGGAGATGGAATAACAATAAGTGTAAAGAAGAGATAAATATGAGAAATGTAGAATTATTAATTCCGGCAAGCAGTCTGGAAGTTTTAAAAACAGCAGTAAAATATGGGGCGGATGCCGTATATATTGGTGGAGAAGTATTTGGACTTAGAGCAAAAGCGAAGAACTTTTCATTAGAAGAAATGCGAGAAGGTGTAAAATTTGCACATGAACATAATGTGAAAGTATATGTTACTGCAAATATACTCGCCCACAATGCAGATTTAGAGCCTGTAAGAGCTTATTTTGAAGATTTAAAAACAGTAAATATGGATGCACTTATAATCGCTGACCCTGCAATATTTACAATTGCCAAAGAAATGCTTCCGGATACTGAAATTCATATCAGCACTCAGGCTAATAATACAAATTATGGAACATATAATTTCTGGTACAATCTTGGAGCTAAGAGAGTTGTAACTGCAAGAGAATTATCAATGAAGGAAATAAAAGAAATAAGAGAACATATTCCTGATGACATGGAAATCGAAACATTTGTTCATGGCGCAATGTGTATTTCTTATTCAGGAAGATGTCTTTTATCAAGTTTTATGGCAGGGCGTGATGCAAATAAAGGCGCATGTACTCATCCGTGCAGATGGAAATATGCCGTTATGGAAGAATCAAGACAGGGACAGTATATGCCTGTTTATGAAAATGAACGTGGAACATATATTTTTAACTCAAAGGATTTGTGTATGATAGAGCATATTCCTGAACTTATAGATGCCGGGATTGACAGCTTTAAAATTGAAGGAAGAATGAAAACAGCACTTTATGTTGGAACAGTTGCAAGAACATACAGAATGGCAATCGATGATTATTTAGAAAGCCCTGATAAGTATTATGCAAACCTTGATAAGTACAGGGAGTTAATTTCACAGTGTACATTCAGACAGTATACAACCGGATTTTTCTTTGGAAAACCGGACGAGACAACGCAGATATATGATAAAAATGTATATGAAAGAAATTATGTTTATTTAGGACTTGTTGGTGAAAAAGTTGGAGAACATAAATATACAATAACTCAAAAAAATAAATTCTGTGTTGGAGATACAATCGAGGTTATGAAAAAGGATGGAAGGGACATTGAAGTTAAAGTTATTTCAATTCAGGATGAAGAAGGAAATGAAATGGAAAGTTGTCCACATCCACAACAAAAATTATTTATTGATTTAGGAATTGATTTAGAACTTGGAGATATTCTTAGAAAAAAAGATGTTGTAACTGCGTAAAATAAATAAGAAATGACAGGCACCCGTTATATGATTTGTGCATAAAATGTATAAAGCATGTGACGAGGTGCCTTTTTTGAAGACATTTAAAGAGCCTTTGACACCAAAGGAAGAGAAAAAATATCTGGAAAGATATGCACAGGGAGATAAGCTGGCGAAGGATATATTAATAGAGAGTAATTTACGCCTTGTTGCACATGTAGCAAAAAAATATTCGGGTGAGAGAGATAATGAAGATTTAATTTCCATTGGAATAATAGGCCTTATAAAGGCAATAAATTCATATGATATAAATAAGGGAAACCGTTTAGGAACCTATGCGGCAAAATGCATTGAAAATGAAATGCTAATGATGTTTAGAAATGAGAAAAAAAGAAGCAGGGACGTATCGCTAAATGAACCAATAGGAACAGATAAAGAAGGAAATACAATATGTCTTATAGATGTTGTTGAGTCAGATAATGAGGACGTAATAAGTAATATGGAAAGACAGGAAAATGTAGAAATGATTAGGGATATTGTAGAAAATAAACTGACCAAACGAGAAAGAGAAATAATAGAGCGGCGGTATGGAATGAACGGGAGGGAGAGCGAGACGCAGAAAATAATTGGTAAGGATTTAAACATTTCAAGGAGCTATGTAAGTCGTATTGAAAAGAGAGCATTAGAAAAAATAAAATCGGCAATTGACTATTCATATAAAATGTGATAACTTATAACCTAAATAATAACGGAATGTTTGGAGGGTATATGGTTAGTAAAGTTAATTGTTGTGCAATTACGGGAACGGAAGTTTTACCGATTTGTGTTGAAACAGATGTATGTAGTGGCTTGCCATCATTTGATATGGTAGGCCTTTTATCGTCAGAAATAAAAGAGTCAAGAGAGAGGGTAAGAACAGCAATAAAGAATTCGGGATTTATGATTCCGCCAAGAAGAATAACGATAAATTTGGCTCCTGCGGATATAAGAAAATCAGGAACTTATTTTGATTTGCCAATATCTGCGTCGATTCTTAAAGCACTTGATATAGTAAAACAGGATGTCAGTAAATTTATGATTGCGGGAGAATTAAGTTTAAATGGAGATGTGATAAAGGTTAATGGAATATTACCTATGGTTTTAATGGCAGTGTCAAAGGAAATTAAAGTATGCATCATTCCTGAAGAAAATTATGGAGAGTGTGTAGCCATTGAAGGGATAGAGATAATAGGAGTGAAAAATCTTGCAGAATTAGTGTATGTGTTAGATATGAATCCTGATGAGTTGAGCGAGGAAATATTAAGGCAGAAAGCTAATTTTGAAGAAAAGAAGATTCAGGAAGAAATAGAGGAAAGTTATGATTTTGCAGACATTTGCGGACAGGAGCAGGGAAAAATAGGAGCGATGATTGCAGCAGCGGGAAGACACAATATGCTTATGGTTGGACCACCGGGCACCGGAAAAACTGTAATAGCAAGGACTATTCCTACAATACTTCCTGATATGACATTTGAAGAGAGAATACAAATATCAAAGATTCATAGTATAGCAGGGAAATTAGATGGAAGACTAGTGGATAAAAGACCATTTTGCAGTCCGCATCATACTACAACGGTAACGGGAATGACGGGCGGCGGAATGAAACCAAAAGTAGGACAGGTTACCCTTGCTCATGGTGGAGTATTATATTTAGACGAATTTCCTGAATTTTCGAGAAATGTTATTGAAGCATTAAGGCAACCATTAGAGGACAAAAAAATTGTGCTTTCAAGAAATAGTGGAAGCTATGAATTTCCTGCAGATGTGATACTTATAGCATCAATGAATCCGTGTAAGTGTGGATATTATCCTGATAGAAACAGATGTAGCTGTACACAAAGGGAGGTTAATAAGTATTTGTCAAAAATAAGTGGACCTATATTAGATAGATTTGATTTATGTGTGTATTTAAACAGAGTAGAGTATAAGGATATTAAAAAAAGTGAAAAAACTTCAGAAAAGATGAAAGAAAGGGTTATTGCAGCAGCACAAATTCAAAGGGAAAGATATAAGAATGAAACAGTGTCTTACAATGGACAGTTAGATGGCAGAAATATTAAAGAATTTTGTAAATTAAATAAGCCTGAAGAAGAACTTATGGAACAGATTTTTAATAAATTTAAATTGAGCATGAGGGCGTATGGAAAGGTATTAAAAGTAGCAAGAACGATAGCAGATTTGGACGAGAGAAAAAATGTTTCAAAGGGCGATATATCAAAGGCTTTGACATTTAGAACTCCGGCTTGGATGAAGTAAAAAGGGGGATACTATATATATGGAAGAAAGAGATTATTTTGCATGGATTTCAACTGTAAAAGATATACAATATACGAAGTTAAACAGACTGTTAAAAGGTGTAAATGGAATAGAAGAATTGTATCATTCAAGTGAGAAAAAATTACTAAATATGACAGATATTACAAAGAAAGATGTTGAGACAATTCTTAAGGCAAAGACTGAATTTGACAAAAACAGATTTTATGATGAATTAGAGAAGAATAATATAAAATTTGTCACAATTAAAGACGACGAATTTCCAGATAAATTAAGGATATTTGACCATAAGCCATATTTCCTTTTTTACAAAGGGAGTCTACCTGATAATGATAAAAAATCAGTTGCAATGGTTGGGGCAAGAGCGTGCAGTAATTATGGAAGAAATATGGCGAAAAGTATAGCTAAAGAACTGAGTGAAAATGGAGTGCAGATAATTAGTGGAATGGCAAGAGGAATTGATACATACAGTCAATTAGGAGCAATTGAAGGAGGAGAAAAAACTTTTGCAATTGTTGGATGTGGAGTTGATATTGTGTATCCGATAGAAAATATTGAACTCTATGAAAATATTATAGAATATGGTGGGATAATTTCAGAATATCCACCGGGAAGCAAACCTCTTAATTGGCATTTTCCGCAGAGAAACAGAATAATAAGTGGATTGGCGGATATAGTAGCAGTAATCGAGGCAAAAGAAAAAAGCGGTTCGCTAATAACTGTGGAATGGGCATTAGAACAGGGCAAAGATATTTACGCACTTCCGGGGAGAGTTGGAGACGCTTTAAGTGGCGGTTGTAATAGGCTTTTAAAGGTTGGTGCAGGGGTATTAACATCGGCAAAAGATATACTTGAAGAATTGCATATAGAAGAAAAAAATAGGGCTTCAAAAATAACGTCCCAAGAAAATTTACTTGAAAAAGATTTTTCCTTGGTGTATATTGAGTTAGGTTTACAGCCGATTAACATCTCAGAATTGATAGAGAAAACCGGCATTGAATATGAACGTTTATCAGAAATATTGTTACAGTTACAACTAGATGGAATGGTAGAACAACCAATGGAAAATTATTATGCAAGGGTTGTAGTGTGACATAAATAAAAATATAAAGGGGTAATTATGGCGAAGTATTTAGTTATAGTGGAATCACCGGCGAAAGTTAAAACAATTAAAAAATTTTTAGGAGCTAATTATGAAGTAGTAGCTTCAAATGGTCATATTAGAGACTTACCTAAAAGTACGCTCGGAATAGATATCGAACACGATTATGAACCAAAATATATAACCATCAGAGGTAAAGGTGGAAAACTTGCAGAATTAAGAAGACAGGTTAAAAAAGCAGATAAAGTATATCTTGCAACTGACCCTGACCGTGAAGGAGAGGCAATTTCATGGCATTTGGCAACAGCATTGAAACTTGACATGAAAAAAACAGCAAGAATAACATTTAATGAAATTACAAAGCCGGCAGTAAAGGCATCTTTAAAACAGCCTCGAGATATTGATATGAATCGTGTTGACGCACAGCAGGCAAGAAGAGTTTTAGACAGAATGGTAGGATACATGATTAGTCCGCTATTATGGGCTAAGATAAAAAGAGGATTAAGTGCAGGTAGAGTTCAGTCTGTTGCACTTCGAATGTTATGTGACAGAGAAGAAGAAATAAATTCATTTATACCTAAAGAATATTGGGATATGAATGCAACTTTAAATGTAAAAGGTGAAAAGAAACCATTAACAGTTGAATTTTACGGAGATAGAAATGGAAAGATGGAAATTAGCGGAAAAGAACAGCTTGATGGTATTGTGAAAGAATTGCAGAATGCTGAATTTACAGTAAAGGATGTAAAGAAGGGAAGCCGTTCAAGAAAGAGTCCGGTTCCGTTCATAACAAGTACATTGCAGCAGGAAGCTTCAAAAACTTTGAATTTTTCAACTCAAAAAACCATGAGACTTGCACAGCAGTTGTATGAAGGTGTGGATATTAAGGGAAGAGGAACAATAGGTTTGATTACTTACCTTCGTACTGATTCTACAAGAATTTCAGATACAGCAGAAACTCAGGTTAGAGAATTTATAGACAAGACATATGGTGCTGAAAATATAACAAAAGAAGTTAATACAGATAAATCTAATAAAAAGATACAGGATGCTCACGAGGCGATAAGACCTACAGATGTAAATATTACACCTGCTGAGGTTAAAGAACAGCTTAGCAGAGACTTATTCAGATTGTATCAGTTAATATGGAAGAGATTTGTAGCAAGTAGAATGGCAAGTGCCGTATATGAGACTACATCAGTAAAAGTTGCAGCAGACAAATACATTTTTAATGCTTCAACTTCAAAGCTTAACTTCCAGGGATTTATGCAGGTTTATACAGATAGTGACAGCGAAAAAGTAACAACGGATAATGTAATTGCAAAACTTACAAAAGAATCAGAATTGTCATTAGTTGAATTTAATGAAAATCAACATTTTACACAGCCACCTGCTCATTTTACGGAAGCAGTACTTGTTAAGGCATTAGAAGAACAGGGAATTGGACGTCCAAGTACTTATGCTCCAACAATTACAACAATTATTGCAAGAAGATATGTTACAAAGGAAAAGAAGAATCTTTATGTAACAGAACTTGGAGAAGCGGTTAACAATGTAATGAAGACAGCATTTAGCGCAATTGTAGATTTGAACTTTACTGCAAATGTTGAATCACTTTTAGATATGGTGGAAGAAGGAAAAGTAGAATGGAAGACAGTTATAAGAAACTTCTATCCTGATTTAGATGCCGCTGTAAAGAGTGCTGAAAAGAAATTAGAAAAGATTACAATTGCTGATGAAGAATCAGATGAAATATGCGAAGAATGTGGAAGAAGAATGGTTATCAAATACGGACCGCACGGTAAGTTCCTTGCATGTCCGGGATTTCCAGAGTGTAGAAATACAAAACCATATCTTGAAAAGACAGGAATCCCTTGTCCTAAATGTGGAAAGGAAATTATTCTTAAAAAAACACAGAAGGGAAGAAGATACTATGGATGTATCGACAATCCTGAATGTGATTTTATGTCATGGCAGAAACCTTCTACAGAAAAATGTCCTGAGTGCGGTGGATATATGCTTGAAAAAGGAAACAAGTTAGTATGCGCAGACGCGACATGTGGATATGTTACAGATTTGAAGAAAAAAGAGGAAGTAAAATAGATGAAATTTAAAATGGTTCATGAAAACTACAATGTAGTTGACTTAGATAAATCAATGGAATTTTATTCAAAAGCTTTAGGATTAAAAGAATCACGCAGAAAAGAAGCAAAAGACGGCTCATATATAATTGTCTATATGTCAAACGAAGAAGCAGATTTTGAATTGGAATTAACATGGTTAAAAGAGTGGGAAGGAAATTATAATCTTGGAGATTGTGAATTCCATCTTGCATTTGAAACAGATGATATGGAAGCAGCTCATAAACTTCATGAAGAAATGGAATGCATTTGTTTTGAAAATAAAGAAATGGGAATTTATTTTATTGAAGACCCTGATGGATATTGGTTAGAAATTGTTCCAGCAAAATAGAGGTAAATGAATGAAGGTTACGTATTTAAAACATAGTGGTTTTATGGTTGAAAGCAGAAATTATATATATTTGTTTGACTATATTGGTGGAAACATAGATAAAGCCATAAAATCGGACAAGAAAATTTACGTAATGGTAAGCCATATTCATGATGATCATTTTAGTAAAATAATATTTGATATAGCAACTAAGCATGATAATGTAACATATTTTATCTTACGATGTTGTTAAGAAAATAAAGAAAAATGCTGTGCTGTCAAAAATGGTTGAGCAACTTAATATAATAAGAGTTCAGGCTCATGAAAAATACAAGATAGATGATATAGTTGTTGAAACATTGAAATCAACAGATGAGGGCGTGGCTTTTATAGTAAGTGAAAAAGATGGAACAATATATCATGCAGGTGATTTGAACTGGTGGCACTGGGATGGAGAACCAAAATCCTGGAACCGAAATATGGAAGTTAATTTTAAAAGAGAGATTGATAGCATGAAGGGAAGAAAGATAGATATTGCTTTCGTACCGCTTGATCCAAGACAGGAAGAAGCCTATTATATGGGAATGGACTATTTTATAAAAAATGTTGGAGCAAATGAAATTTATCCTATGCATTTTTGGGGAGAACCTGAAATAATAGACAGATATAAAAATGAGTATGGTGGAGAAAACATAGTGAGTAAGGCAGTTTTTTGTAAATAAAAAGTGCTTGAATTATAAAATGACTTATGATAAGATGTCTAAGTTAGAGTAAACACGTTTGATGAAATCGGACCGGTGCCCATGCTCGGGGTTGTCCGATGAATTGGATTCAGACGGAAGATTAAAACCAAATGGAGGTAAAAAAATGAGCGTTATTTCAATGAAACAGTTATTAGAAGCAGGTGTTCATTTCGGACATCAGACAA
>ERZ773108.3447-NODE-3447-length-12085-cov-28.359518_pt1 | contig 12085 bp, 8 predicted proteins | sample MGYA00580570_ERZ773108 | MGnify/ENA primary metagenome ERZ773108 (study PRJEB29015, sample SAMEA2737840) | human gut metagenome | biome: human gut; feature: human-associated habitat; material: faeces | place: China | collected 2012 ...
GCACCGGCACGCCGACGCTTTTGGCGTAGCTCTCGCCCATCTGGTAGGCCGCCATGGGCTTCGAGAGCAGGAACGCCGCCGCCAGCGCGGGCAGCACCACGCAGGCCGCTGCACCCACGTTGGCCCAGGTCATGCCGGAAAAGCTGCCCATCGACCAGTTGTGGAGATTGACGATGTTGGAGTCCTGAGCGAAGGTCACCACGATGTCGGTGACAGCCGAGCAGATATAACCGATCATGATGCCGCAGATGACGAGGATGCTCATCCGCGGCACCCGCCGGGCCACCACCAGCACGAAGGCCATCGCCGCCATCGAGCCTGCAAAGGCGGCGATGATGAGGGTGGCCGAGCCAGTGAGCAGCCCCCGCTGTAAAAACACCACCATCGTCAGGGCCACTGCCAGCTTTGCGCCGCTGGACACGCCCATGACGAAGGGGCCGGCGATGGGGTTGGCGAAGAAGGTCTGCAGGAGGTAGCCTGCCGCCGAGAGGGCCGCGCCCAACAGCACGACCATGACCGCCCGGGGCAGACGGAGCTGGAGCACGATGCCCACGGCCAGCGCATCTTCGCCCCGGCCCAGCAGAGCCGCCGCCACCGCGCCGGGCGTCAGGGACACACTGCCCCAGAACAGGTTGAGTGCAAACAGCACCGCGACCCCCGCCGTGAGGGCGAGGTACGCGAGGCTGAGGCGGCGGGTGGTGGTCATGACAAAGCTCCTTTTATACGATGCGCTGTAAGAAACGGAGGGACGCCGGGTCGGGCGAGCCCTCAGTGAAGACGAGGTTCATATCCGAGATGAGGTCGGCCAGCTCCATGCTCTGCTGGAAGAGGCTCTGGGCCGTACACCAGCAGTCGCCGGACTGGACGGCCTTGAAATCCGCCAGCATCGGACATTTTTCGATGAGCTGGTCACGGGTCTCCATGACGCCCTCGATGGTGCTGTTGTAGATGAGGACGTCGGCGTCTTTGGCCCGGGCGTAGAACGTCTCCAGCGGCAGTTTGATGGTGGACTGGGCCGACGTCTCCCCCTCGAGGTCGTCGAAGATGTAGACGCCGCCGGCCATCCCCACCATCTGGGCCACATAGTCGCTGGTGCGGCGGACGGTGATGAGGTTATTCGTGGTGATGGAGAAGAAGGCCGCGGTCTTGCCGGTGTTCTCCTGTTCGAGGATGGGGGCCACCTGCTCCACCTTCTGGCGAAAGACCTCTTCCGCCATCTCAGTCTTATTCAGCAGGATGCCGTAGAGCTTGAGCCACTCCATCCGGGCCAGCGGGCCGCTCTCGTAGCTCGAGCGCTCCACGAGGACCGGCACGCCGAACTTTTCCAGCTGCTCCTTGACCTCGGGGTCGTGGAGCACCATGGTGTTCTCGATGGCGAGGGTGCAGCCGGCGGCAAGGATGCGCTCATAGTCCGGGGCGCTGTACTTGCCCGCGTAGGCGATGCGGCCCTCCTGCATGGCCTGTCTGGCCTCTTCCACATACCAGCCCTCGGCCTTCGTGCCGGAGAGGGCGATGCTGTCCAGGGCGTCCAGATGGACAAAGAGGTCCATCACCGAGGTGGAGACGAGATAAATATGATCCAGCGGCTGGCGCAGCACCACGACGTCCTCGGGCAGGTCGTCCACCTCGGCGGCCCCCTCGGGGACGACGAGGAACCGCCCGGCGTCCGGGATGTCGATCATCACATAGCCGCCCTCATAGCAGTCGGCGGAAAACTGGGTGGCATAGTCCAGCGGATAGCTGTGGTCGAACACGAGGGATGCTGTATTGGCCGGGGCGGTCTTGTGCTGCCCGCAGCCCGCAAGGGTGAGGGCGGCGGCAGGCAGGGCTTTCAGGAAATTGCGGCGTTTCATCGTTACTTTGCCTCGATCAGGGATGCAGAGGCGAAGGTCAGCGTATACTCGATCTCATGCGGGGTGCTCATGGCGACGGTATCGCCCACCACATCCAGCGGGGTGTCGAGAGCAGTGACGGGGATCTCGAAGGTAGAGTTGCCCTCGGTGTTGGTGGGCAGATACTTCTCGCCGTCCACCAGCATATAGTCGTAGTTGGGGCTGGACCAGACGATGGTGGCGGTCATCCTGCCGTCGGCCACGGTCAGAGCAGCGGGGCTTTCCACGGTGGCGCGGCCGGAGCCGCCCTCGAGGGTCACGTCACAGGTGTAGGTGCCGTCGGCAGGTGCTTCCGCCGCAGCAGGCTGGGCGTTGGCGACACGGACGGTATGGTCGTACCACTTGCCCTTGGAGCCGAGGATGGCCAGCTGGAAGTCCTCGTCCAGAGCCTTCACCGGGATGTCGAAGCCGTAGACCTCATCGGACAGGCCGTCGGAGTAGGTGACGGTGTCGGTGGTGGGCTGGAGCCAGTCCCCCTCGTGGGCCTCGGCGTCAGCGGCCATGCCGACGTAGAGGTTGACGATCTTCTTGGAGACGAGACTGACGTGGAAGGTCATCTGACCGTCCTTCACAGTCAGCGTTCCCTTGCCGTCGTTGGCTTCGTTGGCATGGAACATGGAGCTGTCGGTGTCAAATTCGGCGGTGTAGACGCCGTCGGGCAGAGCAGCCTCTGCTGCCGGTTCGGAAGCTGCCTCGCTCACGGCAGAGGAGGCCGCAGCCTCGGAGGAAACGGCAGAGCTGGCCGGGGTGCCGGATGCGCCGCAGCCGGTGAGTGCGCCAGCCAGCACAGCGCCGGCCAGCAGAAGAGCAAATTTATGGTTCAGTTTCATGATGATATACCTCGAAGTATCTATTTTACAGAAAAGATTATAACACGCAATGGCCCGAATTCAAAGCAGGCCGAAAAAGAAATTGCCCGAAAAGGCACTCCTTTCCGGGCAATCATAGAGTCAGAAGCTGCTTTCGCAAGCAGGGTGCACCAAACGGCGAGGATTTTTGCCCGCAGACAAGGCGATTTTCCGCAGCAATCCTGGGCGGATTGCAAGGGAAAGCAACGCAGTATGCGAGCAAAAAGACCGCCCGGGCGGTGTGCAATGATTACGAAAACGGCTTCCTAGCTCAGCCGTTCAGGGAATCGACAGCGGCCTTGGTGTGTGCGACGTAGAGCTGCTGGATGTCAGCGACCTCGCCCAGACCGGCGATCTGGCAATCGACAGAGTCGAATTCGCCGGAGGCCTCGAACTGGCTCTTCCAGGAATCCTCGTCGTCGCCCGCCATATCGTTGTTGGCGTGGTCACCTGCAACGACCATCAGGGGACGCAGGACGACCTTGGTATAACCGGCGGCCTTGACCGCCTCGATGACGTTCTCGCAGGCAGTCTCCTCCGGCTCACCCTCGACAGTGCCGATGAAGACATTCTTGTAGCCCAGAGCGTTCATCTGAGACTGCATCTGGGTGTAGCTCACCTTTGCGGTGTGAGAGGTGCCGTGGCCCATGAAGACGAAAGCGGTGCCGTCCTCAGCAGCGGCGTCCAGACTGTCGAAGCCGGCGGTCTTGACGGCCTCGGCGGTGATGGCCTTGGCGACAGCTTCCTTGTCGGCGTTGATGACAGTGGCATCGCTGCCCACCTCGCCCAGCAGAGGCTCGGCGATGGCGACAGACTCAAACTTATCGCGGTAGCTGTCCACCATCTCCATCATCTCGTCGTACTCAGCGCCATGCATCAGATGGGTGGGCTGGACGACCAGATTCTTCACGCCGTTGGCAACAGCGCGCTCCAGAGCCTGCTCCATGTTGTCGATCTTCTCGCCGTCACGGGCCTGAACATGGTTGATGATGATCTGTGCGGTGAAGGCGCGGCGGACAGACCAGTCGGGATATGCGGCCTGGATGGCGTCCTCGATGCCCTTGATGTCCGCTGCGCGGCTGTTGTTGAAGGAGGTGCCGAAGCTGACGACCAGGATCTCCTTGTCGCCGATGTTGTCCTGGTTGCGGGCGTCGTCCTTGGAGGCGTCGCCGGTGTCGCGGCCAAAGTAATCGGGGTCAGCCTCTTCACCCTCGACCAGCTCCTTCTGAGCGTCGGTCAGAGCGTCCCATGCGGCCTTGGCGGCCTCGCACTGAGCGTCGGTGTTCTCGTTGCGCTCCTGCACATAGATGGCGTCGATGAGGTCTGCCACGTTCTTTGCTGCCACTTCATCTGCCTCCTCGCTGCTCACTCCGCTGGCGGCAGCAGAGCTTGCGGCAGTGCTGCTGGCGGCAGTGGAAGAAGATGCACCGCAGCCGGTGAGGACACCGGCACACAGGGCCAGTGCGGCGGCAGCGGCGGTGACGCGCTGCCAGTTCTTGTTGGTTGCCTTACGCATTGTTTGAGTCCTTTCTGTTGTGTGGAATGTACGTTTCCGATAGAAAGGGTACGAAACGGGGGCCAGCTCAAACGAAAAAAGAGCCTTTTCACCGCGCGGAAGGCACAGCAAAAAGACCCTTTGAACGTTCGGGCTTTTTGGTACGACCAATTCCTCGTGATCCGGAGCCGGACGCTCCTGTACCAACAGCGGGCAGGTTTCCTGACTGAAAGCTCACCGCCCGCTGCCGCCTTCCCAGAGGCAAAGCCTCCAGTGACCGGCGCTGAGCGCCAAGGCAGCGGACTCCCTTATCACAGTGACGAGATCGCGCGGGACTCACACCCGCTTCCCTTTTACCCTCCCGGCCGGGGACGAAGCCCCGGCGGCAGGCACCTGCTGTTTTCTATTCAGACGAGGTGAAGTATATCACACTCCGCCCTAAAATGCAATATCTCAGCCCTCCTGCGGCACGACCCAGACCATGCCCAGCGCTTCGAGCTTTGCGATGCGCTCCGCCGTCAGCTTTTTCTCGGCACAGGCGTAGTTTTCGCGCATCCGGCGGACCCAGTCGCCGAGGCAGAAGCCGTCTTCGGTCTTATAGTTCACCGGCACCAGCAGATTGCCGTGGGCGGCGCAGTACTCTTCGGCACGGCGGAACGCCCCGGCCCACTTGGCCTCCCGGGCGTCCCACTGCATCCCGATGGCGTCCAGCAGAGCGATATGCTCCGGCGTCACCTGGAACGAGCCGGGCCGGGCCTTGCGGGCAGCCCGGAGGTTCGAGATCCAGACGCCCAGACGGAAGCCGTTCTCGTCCACGTATCCGGCAGGCACGAGGAGGCTGCCCTTCTTCTCGGCGTAGAGCCTGGCGCTCTGGTAGTTGTCCAGCCAGTTCTGCTCCCGCACGCTGCACGCGGGCGGCACCGGGGCGCTGAGGCGTCGGCCTTTTTCGCCCTTGAACAGCTCTCTCAGGGCCGCGCGGCGCTCGGCGGAGAGCTTTTTGCCCTCCCGCAGCATCTGCTTCTGACGGGACAGCCAGCTGCCCAGCCAGATGCCGTCCTCCGTCCGGTACTGGGCCGGAACGGCCAGACTGCCGTGCTCCTTTTTGTATTCCACGGCCAGCTCGTAGCGGTGCTGCCACGAGTCGGTCTTTTCCCAGTTCATGCCCAGCTCGTCCAGCAGGGCTTTCCGCTCCGGCGTCACCCGGGCGCTGCTGCGCTCGGGGTTCTGCCATGCGTACCGCTGGCGGGACACCCACTTGCCCAGCAGGATGCCGTCTTCGTCGACGTACTCGGTGGGGACGTCGAGGTTCCCGTGGGCGACGTGGTACTTCACAGCGGCCTCGTAAGCGGTCTGCCACTTGCGGTCGTTCCGGTTCGTCCAGTCCACTCCCAGCGCTTCCAGCTTTTCGATCTGGGCGTCGGTCAGCACACCTTCTTTATAAGCGGCGCGCTGACTGCCCAGCCAGACGCCCAGCGCCATACCGTCCGGCGTGACGTACTTGACGGGAATTTCCAGCGTGTGATTTTCCAGATAATACTGGACGGCGGCGGCATAGCTCTTCTCCCAGAGGATGCTGCCGGTGTCCCACACCATGCCCAGTGCCTCGAGGCGTTCGACGCGGTCTGACGGCAGATTCCCGCTCAGATAGCGCTGGCGGTTGTAGACGATCCACTCGCCCAGTGCAAAGCCGTCCTTATCCTTATAATGGACCGGCACCAACAGGTCGCTGTGGCTGCCGCGGTACCGCCGGGCCGAAGCACAGCCGTTCTCCCACGCCAGCTCGAGCCGCTTTTTCCAGTTCATGCCGATTTTGTCCAGCCGGGCGGCCTGCTCGGCGGTGAGGCGTCCCTTTTTCTTTCCGGCCTGGACAAGGCGCTGGTTTTCCAGCCAGCGGCCCACGGCCACGCCCCCAAAGCGGTAGGAGCGAGGCACGTCCAGCGTCTTTCCCTCTGCCGTCATCTGCTTTGCGGCGGCATAATAGCGCTCCCAGTCGGAGTCCAGCGCGCGGCGGAGCTGCCGGTAAGCCCGGCGGCAGGCAGAGAGAGGCTCTTCCAGCGGGAAGGATTCTGCCCCCGCCGCGCTGCACTCCTTCCGCAGCTGCTGCACACAGGTCAGCGCCTCAAAGGCCGCGCTCAGCTCTGCCACCGGCACACTGTCGCAGGCTGCAAGGGCGCGTGCCAGCATCTGCCGGTATGCGGCCGGTCCAGCGCTGCGGCGCACCAGCACCACGCCCGAGATCCCGGCCAGAGGAGCCTGCACCGCCGGGCCGTTGGCACAGACCAGCAGCCGGAGAGTGGCCGCTTCGTCGGCCGCAAAGCCTTCTGCATCCTTATAAATATGTGTTCCTGCACCAAACAGCTTCTCGGCCTGCTCTGCGGTCTGCGCCGCCGCTGCATCATCCTCGCAGAGGACGAGGCAGCGCCCGGCAGCATCCGGGAGCCACTGCGCCAGCAGCTGTTCCACCGGCGGAAGCTTCTCTACGGCGAGGCTCAGAGCCTGATATTTCTCGGCGTTGGGGTCAGGGCAGCCCGGCAGATGGAGGTTTTTCACCTCAGCACGGAGGCGGGCCATCGCATCTTCCAGCGGCCAGAGCAGAGCCGTATAGGAGGCCGGCATGGGCAGCAGACCCTCGGCCATCGCCCCGCCCAGTGCCAGCGGCTCCACGATGGCGTCGGCCAGCATCTCCTCGGCAGCACGGCAGCTGTCGCCCGGGGCGTCCGGCTCCCCCAGAGCCAGCAGCTTTGCCCCCGGGCAGAGGCGGAACAGCGGCTGGACACAGTCGGTCCAGTCCTTTGCGCTCATCTCCCTCCAGCCGTCCAGTACCAGCAGGCCGGGCCGGAACTCAGCCAGCGCCACCCAGCCCAGCGCATTCTGCACGGCCAGCTGCTCGCAGCTCATCAGCCGCACCCGGTCGCCCAGCGTCCGGCCCAGCCGCTTTGCCAGGGCGCGGCGCAGCTCCAGACGGGCAGCGCAGGACACCACCCAGAGCACGCGCATCTCGGGGTGGGCGTCCAGCAGCTCCCATACGATGCAGCCTTTGCCCGTACCCGCCGGGCGCACCAGCGCAGCACAGTTTTTCTGCTGCAGTCCAGCCTCCGCTGCACGGCAGGCTGTTTTATTTGAATCATCTACCAAAATCGACATATCTTATCCTTTCTGCCCCTTCCGAGGGTTCAGAAATTCGCTTTTTCTGCAAAAAAGAAACGCGCCTGCGCAAAGCTGGCTTTCCTGCCTGCGCTGCGCCTGCGTTTTTCTGCAAAAATGTTACTTTCATGCTCTATTTTTATCATAAAAGTTTATTTCTTGTCAAGATGATTTGCACAGATTTTTCCAAATAATTTTCCATTTCCTTTTTCCGGAAATTCCGGGACCGTTCCCTGCTGGCCGTTGACGGCGGGGACAGTTGGTGGTAGACTTTTTTCATCGGCTCCCCTTTTGGCGGGAGACTCCCCTATTTATGATATGTGAGGTAATCGATATGAACATCATCCGCACCGAAAAAGCTCCCGGCGCCATCGGCCCCTACTCTCAGGGCTACACCGTGGGCGGTCTCGTCTTCACCTCCGGCCAGATCCCGGTAGACCCCGCTACCGGCGCAGTCGCCGAGGGCATCGCCGCACAGGCTGACCAGAGCTGCCGCAATGTGGGCGCTATCCTCGAAGCTGCCGGCGTGGGCTTTGACAAGGTGGTCAAGACCACCTGCTTCCTGGCCGACATCGCCGACTTTGCCGCTTTCAACGAGGTGTACGCCAAGTATTTCACCTCCAAGCCCGCCCGCAGCTGCGTGGCCGTGAAAGACCTGCCCAAGGGCGTGCTCTGCGAGATCGAAGCCATCGCTGAGGCCTGAGCCGCCTTTTCAGCACAAAGAGGGGCCGTCTGCACTCCATTCCGGGTGCGGACGGCCCCTCTTGTCTGCCTTTGATTCCAGTTTTTCATGCTGGCCAGCTTTCTTAGCCGGAGAAATTGACTTCGTTTTTCGCTTTTGTTACAATAGAATCGAACTGTTGTAAAAGATTTCCGGTCAAATTTGAAAGAGAGGTCCCTGCTCATGTCCAATTCCCGTGTTGAAAGCCACAGCCGCGCCGAATTGCGCAACAAGATCATCAGCGCAGCCACCCTGCTCGAGATCCTGTTGTCCGGCCTCGTCCTCATCGGCCTGCTGCTGTCGATGGTGCCGCTGCTGCAGTGGATGCCCGGCCTGCTGTTCGACGGCAACGACGTCGAGGTGAGCATCTTCTTACAGCGGGCGCTGGACATCGTCATCGGCATCGAGTTCATTAAGATGCTGGCCAAGCACAGCCCCGGTTCCAGCCTCGAAGTGCTGCTCTACGCCATCGCCCGCCACATGGTGGTGGGTCACGAATCCGCACTGGAGAACCTGCTGAGCGTGGGCGCCATCGCCCTCATCTTCATCGTGCGGAAGTTCTTCTTCGTACCGGCCTTCGGCGCTCACCTGCCCGACGGCCACCCCGCACCCGACCTTTCCCCCAGCCAGAGCGGCATCCCGTCAGAGGAATTCGCCTCCCGGCTGCGCAAGCACCTGCATCATGACGACACCGACACGGAGCTTGAAGTCGCCATCGAAGACCCCAAGTACGAGGACAACACCGACACGCTGCTGGAAGCAGACCCGAAATGAGCCTGACAACGTAAAATGCCCCGCAGGACGCTCGTCGAGAGCTGCCTGCGGGGCATCTTTTTATGCTTAGCTGTTCTTGTGCTTCTGGCCGAAACGGTACTCCTTGCCGTCCCGGATGCGCTGGATGTTGGAACGGTGCATCCAGATGACCATACCGCCCATGATGGCAGCGCCGACCGTGCAGACCACCACGTCCCGGGTCGGCAGGCCGCGCATGAGGCTGTACACCAGCGTCAGGACCGGGTAGGCTGCGGCCATGGTGATGCTGCCCAGCGACACCATGCCGGTGGGAACCAGGCAGACGAGGAAGATGAGTGCCAGCACCGGCAGCAGCACCGGCTGGACTGCCAGAATGGCACCGGCAGCCACCAGCACGCCCTTGCCGCCCTTGAAGCCGAAGTAGATGGGCTTGGAGTGGCCCACCACGGCGAGGATGGCGGCGAGGTAGACGCCCAGATAGGGCGAGACGGCAGCATCGGCGGGCAGATGGCCGAACAGCCACCGGCCAAGGCAGACGGCCACGACGCCCTTGAGCACATCGCCCACCGCCGTGAGGGCAGCGGCCTTTTTGCCGAAGGTGCGCAGCATGTTGGTCATACCGGCAGCGCCCGAGCCGTGGGTGCGGACGTCGTCATGGTACAGGTATTTGCTGACGAGGATGCCGGTGTCCACGCTGCCCAGCAGATAGGCTTCGGCAGCGACCGCCAGCACAATGAGAAATGCGGTCATCGAACCAGTCTCCCTTCCTTATACGTCCTTCGCGCCCACCTCGCCGGAGCCGCGCTCACGCACGACAAGGCGGATGGGGGTGTGCTCCAGACCGAAGTTCTCGCGGATCTGGTTGATGATATACCGCTGATAGCTGAAGTGGAACAGGTGCTTTGCGTTGACGAAGGCCACGAACGTCGGAGGCCGGGTGGAAGCCTGGGTCAGGTAGAAGATCTTCAGGCGGCGACCCTTGTCGCTGGGCGGCTGCATCCGGGCGGTGGCACGGGCCAGCATCTCATTCAGCACACCGGTGGGTACGCGGGCACCGTTCTGGCTGTCCACGTCGCGGATGAGCTGCATCAGCTTGTTGACGTTGTAGCCGGTCTGGGCCGAGATGAAGATGATGGGAGCATAGCCCATGAAGCTGAAGCACTCGGCATAGCCCCGGCGCTGCAGTTCCATGGTGTTGGTCTCCTTGCCCTCCACGGCGTCCCACTTGTTGACGACGATGATGCAGGCTTTGCCCTGGTCGTGGGCGTAGCCGGCCACCTTGCTGTCCTGCTCGGTGAAGCCGACGGTGGCGTCCACGAGGATGAGGGCCACGCGGCTGCGCTCGACAGCGGCCAGTGCGCGGACGACCATGTAGCGCTCGAGGCCGTCGGTGATGTTGCTGCGCTTGCGCAGACCGGCGGTATCGGTGAAGATGAACTTGCCATAAGCGTTGTCCACGGGGGTGTCGATGGCGTCGCGGGTGGTGCCGGCCTCGTTGGCCACGATCATGCGGTTCTCACCGAGGATGCGGTTGGTCAGGCTGGACTTGCCCACATTGGGGCGGCCGATGATGGCGACGGGGATGCGGTCTTCCTCCACGACGGTCTCACTGAAATCGAGGTGGGCGCAGACGGCGTCCAGCAGGTCGCCGGTGCCGTGGCCGTGGACGGACGAGATGGGCATGACTTCGTCGAAGCCGAGGTTATAGAACTCGTAGAGTTCCATGGGGGTCTCGCCCACATTGTCGCATTTGTTGACGGCGAGGATGATGGGCTTGTGGCTGCGGCGCAGCATATGGGCCACGTCCTCGTCGGCGGCGGTCAGGCCGTTGCGCACGTCCACCACCATGATGATGCAGTCGGCGGTGTCGATGGCGATCTGGGCCTGCTCGCGCATGTGGGCCAGAATGCCCTCGGTGGCCTTGGGCTCGATGCCGCCGGTATCCACCAGCAGGAACTCGTGGCCGCTCCACTCGCAGTTGGCGAAGATGCGGTCGCGGGTGATGCCCGGGGTATCCTCCACGATGGCCAGACGCTGGCCGCAGAGCTTATTGAACAGGGTGGACTTGCCCACGTTGGGGCGGCCCACCACAGCAACGATCGGTTTGCTCATAGGGGGTTCCTCCTTTCACAAAAGGGGTAAAATTACGGTCTTCTCCGGCGGGCGATATGCAGGCCGCTGCGCAGCAGGGCCTTGGCCTCGTCGCCGCCGCTGGTGGGCAGGACTTCCACCTTTACGCCGAGCCGCTGGCCCAGCTGCTCGATGGTCATATCATCGAGGAAGGTGTCCTTCTCCTCCCGCAGCATCACGGCAGGCACGCCCAGGGTGCCGCTGGACAGCCGGCCCTCGCACTGAGCGATGATGTCGGTTGCCGTGACGAGGCCCGCCACGCCGACGTTGCCGCCGAAGAAGTTGTTTTTGATGGGATGCACTTTTACTTCTATCATGGGGTACTGGCGGTGGAGCTCGTCCATCATCTCGGTGATGAGGGGCGCGGCCATGGTACCGGTGACGACATCCATCTTTTTGGTGCCATAGATGCGGTGGGGCTTTTCCAGCTCGGCCAGAAATTCCTCCCGGAAGAGGCTCATCATGCCCACGCCGTTTTCCAGCTGGTCGTAGTCCTCATAGAACTCCGGCTCCGGGATGGGGCGGCCGGCCTTGAGGTACCACTCATCGCTGGGGTAGATGATGCGCTTGCCGTGGCGGCGCTTGCACTCGTCGCCGAACTCTTCCATGATGTCGATGACGGCGGCGCTGGTCTCAGCGTCGTAGGGCGTCTGCTTGAAGAGGTTCTGGCGGTAGTCCGTCACGCCGCAGGGGACTGCCGCCACGCTCTGCACCATCGGGGTCAGCTCCAGCAGGTCGGTGAGGGTGCGGCGGAGCTCGTCGCCGTCGTTGATGCCCCGGCAGAGCACCAGCTGGCAGTTGACGGCGATGCCGCCCTCCACCAGGCGGGGCAGGTACTTCAGCACCTCGCCGCCCCGTTTATTCGCCAGCATCCGCACGCGGAGCTGGGGATTGGTGGTGTGGACCGAGATGTTGATGGGCGAGATATGCATCTTGATGATGCGGTCGATCTCGTGGTCCTGCATGTTGGTCATGGTGATATAGTTGCCGAACAAAAAGGACAGGCGCTCGTCGTCGTCCTTGAAGTAAAGGCTCTCACGCATTCCCGGGGGCAGCTGGTCGATGAAGCAGAACATGCAGTGGTTGGAGCAGGAGTGCTTCT
>ERZ773108.3454-NODE-3454-length-12074-cov-9.263499_pt1 | contig 12074 bp, 9 predicted proteins | sample MGYA00580570_ERZ773108 | MGnify/ENA primary metagenome ERZ773108 (study PRJEB29015, sample SAMEA2737840) | human gut metagenome | biome: human gut; feature: human-associated habitat; material: faeces | place: China | collected 2012 ...
TTTGCGCGTCCGCAGACGCGCCCCCAAGCTGCTCTTCCCCCAAGATTCCGTGAAGCACCTGTTTTAATCCCGTTTTCCGGGGCTTCGGAGTGTTCCGGAGCCCCATTTTGTACAAGAAAGCGTTGCAAGGAGGACATTATGCTGTCTGGGAAGAAAATCTTGTCGGCGGTGCTCTCTGCCGCCCTGCTGCTGCCCGCCGCCTCGGCGCTGGCGGAGGACGACGCGTTTGCGGCGGAAATTGAGCGCCGCTATACCGCGCCCAGCATCGACAACCGCAGCGAAGTGCGCTGGTGGATGGCGGAAGCGGGCCATACGGACGAGACCATCCGCGCGGAAATTCAGGCGATGTACGACGGCGGCTTCCGCGGCGTGGAGCTGTGCGCGCAGGGCGAAGACGAAATCAGCGAAGCGGACTACGGCTACGGCTCTGCGCAGTGGGATCACGACTTGAAGCTGGCAATGAACACGGCGCTGGACTTGGGAATGACCGTCTCCCTCACCTCCGGCACAAACTGGGCAACTGCCAACGTCCCCGGTCTTGACCCGCACAGTCAGGGCGCAAGCCAGATTGTCGTGGACATTGTGGAATACATCAAAGCAGGGGCGAGCCGAAGCGGGGCAATCCCCATGCAGAAGAAAGTCGGCAGCAAGGTCTACCCCATTGCGCCGACGGCAAAGCTGATTGGCGTTTTTGCCGTGCCGCAGACGAGCGGCAACAAGGCAAAGCCCATCGTGACGGACGGAACGGGCATCATCGAGCTGACCGACAAGCTGGTCTGGGAAGCGGACGGCACGATTACGCTGGATTGGACGCCGGAAAACGCCGAATCGAAGTACCGCCTGTTCTACTACTGGCAGCAGGGCGCAATGCAGGAATCCCACCCCGCCGCTGAAACCGCGTACTGCATCAACTACTTTGATGAAGCAGGTGTCAAGGCGCTGAAGGAATACTGGCTATCGCACATTCTGGACGACGAAGCGCTGAATGCCAAGATTCAGGCGGGCGACGTGCAGCTGTTCATGGATTCGCTGGAAATCAGCACCGAATACGGCTGCGCGTTCTGGTGCGACGACATGGCGGAAGAATTTCTGGCGCGCAAGGGCTATGACATTCGTCCGTACCTGTACCTGACCATCGGTCTGCCGGAATTGTTCTACTGGGATGCCGTGGACTACGGCAGCTATGATTTGGCGGACAAAGCCATGCGCGAAAAGGTGCTCAACGACCTCTTTGACGTGCAGACGCAGCTCTACCGCGAACGGATGCTGGAGCCGCTGCGCGCGTGGCTGCACGAATACGGCATCAAGACCCGCGCGCAAATCAGCTATGGGCAGCGGCTGGAAATCTCCGAGCCGATTATGAGCGTGGATTACCCGGAGGCGGAAATCCTCAACCAGAACAATCAGGTGGATATGTACCGCCTGTGGACGGGCGGCGCGAAGCTGCAGAACAAGGTGCTCTCCTCCGAAACGGGCGCTTACGGCGGCTATGCCTATACCGAGCAGGATCACCTGATGGAGGCGTACAACCTCTTTGCGGCGGGCTTCAATCGCATTGTGTGGCACATCTGGTCTGCGCAGTACGGGCCGGGAACGGATAATCGCTGGCCGCATTATACCGCCAGCGGCGCGGTGTATGCCAGCTTCTACGCCTTCGGGCCGCATGAGCCGTCCAGCGTGGATTATCCGTCGTTCAACGACCATCTGGGGCGCATCTGCCAGCTGCTCCGCGAGGGCGTGTCCCGCACGGATGTCGGCATGATTTACATGAACTATCAGCAGCCCATGCCGACCAGCGGCAACCACGGCGGCGAAAACTGGCTGCTTGACCATACGACCGGCTTTTTCCCGTCCACGACCTTGCAGGATAACGGCTATACCTACGACTACTTCAGCCCGGATTTCCTGACGGCGGACGGCGTGTACTACAACGCCGAAACCGGCACGCTGGAGCAGGCGGGGTATCAGGCGATTGTGCTGTGGCAGGAGCAGCTGGCGCTGGACGGTGCGAAAGCCCTGCTGGATTTGGCGCAGCAGGGCATGAAGGTGGTTGTGGTGGATGGCGCCGCCGTCCAGACGCCGTACAATGATGACGGCGAGGCTGCGCTGGCGGATGTGATGGCGGAAATGAAGGCGCTGCCCAACGTCTATTCCGCAAAGGACGCGGACGACGTTGCCCGCGTGCTGCAAAGCGCCGGGGTGAAGCCTTACGCGGGCTTTACTGAGCCGAACCGCCAGCTGCTGACGCAGACGCGCCGCGACGGCGACACCGAATACCTGTATGTGTACAACTACTGCAACGGCAGCTATGTTCCCGTGTGGTCGCAGGGGGAAAAGCAGGATACGCACGGCGATACCATCACGACGGAGATGGTGGTGGACGGCACTTGGATTCCGTATCAGCTGGATGCGTGGACGGGCGAAACGAAGCGACTGGGCGTTTATCGCCATGAGAACGGCAGCACGATTTTCCCGCTGACGCTGGATTACGGCGACGTGGCGCTGTTTGTGTTCCGGGCGTGCGAGGCGGACAGCGAGCTTCACGCGGTCGAAACGAACGCGGCGGATGTTTGCAGCGATGGCAGCAGCCTGTCCGCCAAGGTCACAGCGTCCGGCGAATATCAGGCGCAGCTCAGCAGCGGCGAAACGCGGCAATTTGCGGCGCAGGTGCCGGATGCGTTTGAAATCGCCGACTGGGATGTTACCGTCATGAAGCACACGGCGTCGGGGCAGGTGAACGAGCGCACGGAAACGCTCTTCGGGCAGACCATCACCGAAACGCAGGTGGCGACGGACATTACCCCCGTCACGCTCCATCTGGATGCCCTGAAAACATGGAATGAAATTCCGGAACTGGGCGAGCGCACGGTCGGTCAGGCGACGTACAAGGCGGTTTTCCAGTGGGACGGCACGGCGGACGGCGCGTATATCGACTTTGGCCCGATGAGCGAAAGTATGCAGGTTTTCATCAACGGCGAAAAAACGGGCGACCTGAGCATGACGAAAGCCGTCATGGACATCACGCCGTGGCTGAAAAACGGCGAAAACACCATTGCGCTGCTGTATTCATCGAGCTTGGCGAATGCATACGGTGGTTCGGGCGACGGCGAATGGTACGGCTACCGCTACGGCTTGAAAGCATACGGCCCTGCGCAGGCGGTTGTTCACCCCTACTGCCTGATTCCGCTGGACTGATGCCTTCTCCCCTGCCTTTTGTCCTGTACCGCGGGGCAAAAGGCAGGGTTGCGGCGGGCTGGATGCGTATGCTATAATGGCACCGAAATGAAGGAGGGAAAATGAGCTGTGATTGTATTCCTCGCGCAGTGCCTGGGAGAAAGTTATTATTACCAAATGTACCTTTCCGTTGTAGCCTTTCTGGAAATGCTGTCCGGTGTTGCTGTTTTCATTTTCCCGCTGAAGCACAAGCCGCAGTATGTCGTTCGCGCGGCGGCGGGGATTGCCCTGATGGCGGCGATTATGATCATCCGAGCCATCCTCCGCACGCATTTTCAGGCAATGCTCTGGTCACGCTTTCTGGGTGCTCTGATGGAATACTTGTCCGTGCTGCCCCTGCTATTCCTTGCGCATGAAGGCACATGGTGTGAGCGGCTGAAAACGTGGTGCGCCGGATGTGCCGCCGTCCAGATTGCCGGCAGCCTGTACGCACTCGTGCTGTCCTTTACGGGCGCGGACGATACGCAGACGATGAACCTGTTTCCGCAAATTACCAATGCAGATGTGACACTTCTCATCTGGTTTGTGTTCCACCTGGCCGTCTGCTATCTGCTTCGGCTGCTGTTCATCCATCCGTCTGTGCAGTACCATGAAGATCGGAAATCGCAAATTCAGACGACGTGGCTGTGCATCCTGTTCTTGTTAGCCAGTGTGCTGATTAACGCCGTGATGAGCGAATACCGCGCCGATTCACGGCCGCTCTATGAGATGCTGCGCTGCTGCCTGGTGTTCATGTGCATTTCTGTTTTGGCGCTGCACCACGACATTGTGCTGTTTTCGCAGCATCGGGCGGAAATCGAGGTGATGGATCAGGTGCTGGCGGAGAATCGGCGGCAGTACGAGACGATGAAGGCCAACATCGACCTTGTGAATCTGCGCTGCCATGACCTGCGCCATCAGCTGGACAAGCTGCAAAGCCGCCTGACCGAATCCGAAATTTCCGCCCTGCGGGAAGCAATCGACCTCTACGACAGCAATGTGAAAACGGGCAACGAGGTGCTGGATGTTGTGCTGTACAGCACGATGCTCAAGTGCATGGACAACGGCATCGCCTTCACCAGCATGGCGGATGGCGAGTGCCTGTCCTTCATGCGGACGCGCCACGTTTACGCCCTGTTCAGCAATGCGCTGGATAACGCGGTGGAAGCGGTGATGCGCGTCAGCAACCCCGAAAAGCGGGTGATCAGCCTGCATGTCCGGCGGCTGAGCGGCGCGGTGGAAATCGCCGTGATGAACTACTACGAGGGCGAAATCAGGTTCAAGAATGACTTGCCGCAGACGATAAAGACCGACGGACGGCGCCACGGCTTTGGCACATCCAGTATGCAGTACATTGTCAGCCAATACGGCGGCACGATGAAAATCTCCGCCAAGGACAGCGTTTACCTGCTGGAAATCCGGCTGAACATCCCGGAAAAGGCGGAAAAAACGAAGACTCATTAAAAAAAGCAGGCGATTTGCCTGCTTTTTTTAGTGCGCTGCTAAGTATTCATTGTAGGTCTGCTGAACCTGCTTCTTGCGCGGCTGGGAGATTTTCAGCTCCTCGCCGTTATCCAGCAGCAAGCTGTAGCCCTTGATGCCCGCAATGTGCTGCAAATTCACCAGATAGCAGCTGTTGCAGCGGACAAATTGTTTGTTCGTCAAATCGGCTTCAAGCGTGGAAATCGTGCCGCACTGCCGAATCTGCCCCTCGGCGGTGTGGAAAATCAGGTAATGCCCATCCGTCTCAGCATACAGCAAATCCCGCAGGCGCAATCGAATTTTGCTGCCGCCTGACACAAGCAGTATCGTCGCTTCCTGCTTTTCCGGCAGATGCTCCAGCGCCCAATGCAGCTTCAGCGCGAAGTCATAATACTTGACCGGCTTGAGGATATAATCAAACGCGCCGACCGTGTACCCCTCCAGCGCATACTGCGCCAGGCTGGTCACAAAAATCAGCATGACCATGCGATCCATCTTCCGCAGATTCCGCGCCGTTTCCATCCCGGACAGCGCAGGCATCCGAATATCCATATAAACGATGTCGTACTCCGCCTGATATTCCTCCAAGAAGAGCAGCGGGTCATGCCAGACACGAATCGTAAACGACACCTTGTTTTCCGTTCCGTAGCGCTGAATCGCCTGTTCCAGCGCGCGAGCAGCGGACTTTTCGTCCTCGACGATGGCAATGCGCACAGCCATGGCATCCCCTCCTCTCTGATGGCTAATATTTTACCATGCGCGGAGGGAAAATGCAAGGCAGGATTCATCCCCTTGTTTCATCTGCTTTCTCTGTGTCCCCTATGGTGCGCATCCTCAAGCGGGGGATGCTTTCTTTGCAGGATGGTTCTCAATAATCAGAGTGCAGTCTGGTTTTGCTTTTCCGGTATTGGAATGAGGATGGACACAATGAACCAATTGTTTTCCTGCTTAATGGTCATATGCCCTTCATATTTTTCCACTGCCAGCCGAATTCCCTTGATTCCATAGCCGTGTATTTCCGGGTTTTCTTTGGTGGTTTCCGGGTCTTCCAAGGATTTCAGGATGGTTTCCTCGCAATAGTTGCTGATTTTAATCACGAGAAAATGGTTTTCCGAAAAAACGCTTACCTTAATCAGCCGTTTTTCGGTTTCCTCGATTCTGCTTTCATATTCAATCGCGTTATCTAATGCGTTGCCAAAGATGGTGCAGATTTGAGCGGTGTCCAGAAAATCCATTTCACGGGCATCCATATAGCATTCCATGGTAATCAGGGCACTGCGGCACATCATCTTTTTGCTGCTGAGCACCACGTCCAGCACCGGATTTCCCGTATCGTACTGCGTTTCAAAATTGCTGACTGTTTGCTCTACGCTGCGAAGTTCTTTTTCATACTTCTGTGAAACGCTCACGCTGCGGATATAATTGATTAGGTGCTTGATGTCGTGGTAAACCTGCTGCATTTGTTCGTTGTTCACTTTAAATTGCTGATATTGCTCATATTGCCTGTCCAAAAGGCTCTGCAATACACCCATGTTCATTTTCAGCCGCATCCCATAGCTGAATTCATTAATGGCAATCAGGGCCAACATGCCGGAAAAATCAGACACCACACGCACGAGCAGTATACCGCCGCCCATACTGATGCCAAAAATAGATTCAGGCGCCAGAAAACTGATATTGCTGAGCAGATACGCGCCAATCGTAATCATAAAAGAAGAAATGACTTCCACGTACCCGGCTTTGAGGGGACGATTTTTCCGATGGGAGCGATGATAAATGGATATGCCCAGTGGAATAAATATAATAACATATACAAAAAGCATGATTGTCTGTGAAGCCCGGATATCCGGAAAGCTCATCACACCGCGGCTGACCAGATAAATATTGATTACATACGCCAGGGCAGCGGCGAATTCCGACTGCATCACAGCGTTGCACCAGCGAAGCAGGATCAAGCTGAAGTCTTCCCGGATGCCCAGACGCAGATAAATAAGAACGGATGCCAGACAGCATACGGTGATGACCAGCCAGATTAGGGCAGGCTGCTCGGAATGGGCGATGTTCATCAGCACAAGGATGGGCAGAGCAAACAGAATCAGCGCCACAGCCTTCCAGCCCCGAATACCTTTTTCATTGGACAGGATATATATGGTACAGATAATCCACTGTGCAATGCCCGTAAACTCAGACGGAAAAAAAGTGCTCATTCTTTCAGTCATCTACGGGTACCTCCCATATAATTCGTCAACGCTTCCATAAAGGGTTTATAGCGCAGGCGGGAAAACGCCAGTTCATGACCCGCCACAATCACAACATCCTTTTTCACCTGCTCCACATGGGCAAGATTTACCAGATAGCAGTTGTTGCACCGGCAGAATGGAGCGTTTTTCAGTTTCTCTTCAATGCTCTTCAGGGTATCATTGATATGGAAGGAGCCTTTTGTATAATACAGTCTGACGGCATGTCTTTCCGTTTCAATATAATAAATTTGTGAAATATCCACCTTAAACATCCCGTCCCCTGTGGTGACGGAAATATAATGTTCCGTGCGCTGGCGAAACAGTTCCCTGGCCCGGTCCAGCGTGCTGCGGAAGCTGATGCGGTTGATTGGCTTGAGAATGTAATCCATCGCGTAAACGCTGTAGCCCTGCACGGCATAAGCGGTCATGCTGGTGATGAAGGCGATCAGCACTTTATCATCTTTCTGCCGAACCTGCCTGGCCACGCTTACGCCATCCATGCCGGGCAACTGAATGTCAAGCAGCAGCAGATCATAGCCGCCTACGGAATAGTAATGATCCAGCATATCCGACCCGTTGTCAAAAACGTGCAGCTCGCACACTTCATTCAGTTCAGCAAAATAATTTTGGATTTCCTGACGAATCTGCGCCTGATGCAATTCATTGTCTTCCACAAGCGCGATTTTCATGCAATTCTCCTTTCGCGTTCTTATTTGTTTCATGAAGCGCATGAATGAACCGTTAGTGAAATTTTTTTCATTATATCAGAAACCACCGCGCATGTCAAACAGGGAGCAGCGAAACAGGCTTTGAAAAAACGCAGAACGCAATGCCCGGCTGCGCCTCCCGAAAGAAGCGCAGCCGATTCTCTTCATTATGTCTCCTGCTTGCCAAAGCCCATAAAGCCTGTGATGATCAAAAGCACAACGGCGGTCAGCGCCAAAATGCAAATGGTCAAAATGCGCGGCACCTGGCTGGGATCGCCAAACATGACGATGCCCTGATACCAGTCGGCAAAGGAACCGGCGGAGGAAACCGCCAGCTGCAGCATCCCGCAGCTGCAAAGTGCCGTATCAGCCACCAGCAGCAAATCGCTGCTGAAAAGGAAGGCGGCAATCCCCACCAGACAGCCCATGCCAAGTCCCAGCGCCACAAGCGTATCAATACCTCCGGCGCCCGGAGCCCAGACAAGATAATTGACAGCGGAAACCAGCTGAAGCAGGATGGAGACAATCAGAACATACACCCCAGCTTTTCTGTTGGTTAACAAACTTTTCATTTCTTTTCCGCTCCCTTCTGCTTTTTGTAATAAGCAAGCTTAGCAGCCAGCATAGCCAGCACTGCCAGCCCCGTTACCACGGAAACGCCGATGGTCACGCCGCGCAGGGCAGGCTGCCACCAAGGAATGATCTTCACAATCCGGGTATTGTTGCCGATACCGTTCATCATGCTGCTGTTGGCGTCATTGTACAGAATATTCTTGGCGGCCCGGCGCAGCTGCTGGAGCATAAATCCATCGTTATTGCTTCTGATAGCCTGCACGATGGCGGCGCTGGACTGATGCTGGGTATCCAGGCAGAAAGAATCCGTACCGGCAGCCATCATGGCTTCAAATGCGGTCTTGTAGCCCGTGGTCACCGCGCCGATAGCGTCCGTTTCGATATGCCCCACATAGCCCCATTCACCGCGCACCACATCGGTATTCAGCGCCTTGCTCAGGGAGCAGCCAGTGAAGCCCAGGCGATTGAAGGCCTGCATCAGGGAATGGGCCTTGCCGTTCACCACGCCGCCCTCCAGTCCGCGCAGCGCGCCTTCGCGGAACGCCTGCTCGTTGAAGAAGTTCACCACGCCTTGACGGTTATTCTCCTGATCGTTGCCAGTCAAATGCTTGGGACCGGCGTGCACGCCCTTTTCCTCGATTGCGGACACGATATGGGACGCCGCCAGATAATTCAGGTTGGCATCCTCGGAAAAGTATTCAAAGCTGCGGCCGCCAAAGGGGGTGCGGTGCAGGTTGCAGCCGGGACCCCAGATTTCCACCAGGCCCATGAACAAACCTTCTTCGCCCAGCAACGCGCCGCGCTTATCCAGCAAGTCCTTGTTGAAGGCGGCGGTCAGTAGGCTTTCATTGGGATAGGACGTGGTTTTCAAACCCTTCCCCAGTTCGGCGGAATAGTTATCGGTATAACCGCCGATGCCGTCCGGGCCATCCCCCGCGGGGGTAGCGGGCTTACCAACGGAATCAACGGCTTCCGTGCCAAAGTTGTTGGCAATCAATGCAGCCATTTCTTCAATGGTCATCTGGCTGATGAAGGTTTCCCACAGGTCGTCGTTGTAATCCAGCCCCTTCATGGTAATCAGCATGATGCCCTGCTGGTCGCCCTGGGGAATGGCGTCCACGGCGGGAGCATTGTCGGGCTTTTCATAAATCTTGCCATCCAGGATTCGAATCATTTCATCGTTCAGGGTCAGGCCCGCCACAGGCTGAACGGGATAGGTGCCCTGCCAGTCACTTCGGGACAGATAGGTGACCAAATCGGGATACCAGTAATTCACGTCCGCGTCCTCAAACTGATTGGTCACCCTCGCGCCAGTGGCGGAATAGCGGTAGGTTTCATCGTCAAAGCTGCCGGTGAAGTGGAAAGCCTTGGCCGCCGTGCCTTCCGTGGGATTGCCCTGCACATCTACCATACCGGTGGCACCTTTGGCGGCCAGTACGTTGTTCAGTGCGTCGTGCGCATCATCGCCGATAGCGATGTAATAATCGCCTTCGCTGAGGATATAGCCCTTTGCGTTTGTATAATCATAGCTGGCCAGCAGATACTTGTCGCATACGATTGTCAGCGTTTCGGAAGCGCCGGGCTGCAGCAGGGCAGTCTTGCCGTAATCCAAAAGCTGGATGGAGGATTTTTCTACCTTGTTTTTCTGCTCATATTCGCCATAGGGCGTTTGGGCATACACCTGCACCACGCTCTTGCCGGGCACGCTGCCGGTGTTCGTAACGGTGACTGTCACCGTCACAGTTTTATCTTCCACCGTCACGCTGTCCAGCTTCTGCTCGAAGTTGGTATAGCTCAGGCCATAACCGAAGGGATAGGAAACCTCCTTGGCATAGTCCCAGGCACCGCCATCAATGGATCCTGCGGAACCGGTGGCGTTGAACCGCCCCAGCACCTGGTCCTCATACCGGGTTTCGTAATACTTATAACCGATATAAATTCCCTCGGTCTGCACGGTGTAATAGGAAATTTCGGAAGCGTTGGAGGAGGATTTCTGCAGCGCTTCTGTCAGGTTGGCCCATTGCTGGTTGTTGAAGGTATTATTGACCACGGCTGGGGCGGACAGGGAACTGACCGCATAGGTGTCCACCAGCTTGCCGGAGGGATTGGCGTTGCCAATCAGGATGTTCGCCACGCCGATGAAGCCTTTTTCACCCGGACAGCCAATCCACAGCACAGCGTCCACGTCGTACTCCTCGACCCAGTTTACCTCCATGGGGTTGCCTGTATTAAGCAGCACAATGGTTTTCTTGAACGAGCCGGAATCCCGAATCATGGCCAGCAAATCTTTTTCATCCTGGCTCAGCGCCAGCTGACTGATGCCTTCCGTGGGGGTTTGGGTGTAGAGCTCTACGCCTTCGCCGCCCTCCCGGGCCAGCATCACGATAGCTACATCGTTAAAGCCGGTTGCCCAGGAGGATTTCACATCGTCAGTGTAGAAACTGATGGGTTCCTCACCCAGCGACCATAATGCGGACGGATCGGCGTTTTCCGCAAAGAACGTGCCTGCGCCGGTTTTTCTCTCGGTCCTGCTTTTGCGGTATGCGTTGTACAGCTTGGGGTTCACCTTGAATTTCAGGGTGCCCAGCGCCTTATACAGGTCAACGCCCGTTTTCGTGGAATAGGCGCGGGAACCAGCAGATTGATTGCGGTACAAGGGCTGCACGACTGCATGGCCAAACAGAGATATTTGCTCATCCTTGCTTAGCGGCAGAGCGTTGTCCTTATTGTAAAGCAATACGGTGCCTTCTTCCTGCTCCTGCACTGCCTCCGTATAGGTGTCTTCCTTGAGTACCTTAAGCGTTTTTGCGTTGATGTCGCCATAAGCGCTCTTATAATATATTGTATCCTCATCCTCGACACTTTCATCGTTGATGACTTTGCTGGTCTGCACGCCAAGCATGCCGTTGACAACGGTATCATAGCTCATGGCCAGGTTCGAGCCGAATATCACGAAGCACAGGATGAAAGCCATCAGACATGACAGCCCGGTTGTTATTCTCACCTTTCGCATACGCATGCTCCTTATCTTGATGGATCAGTCGTTCAGAAAGAAAACGGCGCCGGGGAGAAAGCCAATTTGCGAATGCAGGAATGGCTTGCAGCTCCAGACGCCGCCGCTGTAATCAGCGCACAGGCGATCCATCCAGCCGAAGATTTGGGGCTCAAGGGTTATCCATTGTGGTATGGAGCCAAAGTGCTGCGGCCAGAAGCCGATGCGTAACTCGTCCGGGACCACTGAGGCAGTAATTGCGGTAAGCTCCGCGAACTGATGATTTTGTGTATTCATTAAACTATCTCCTTATGCCGGAACGGTTGTTTAACGCTCGAAAAACGCGAGCATGTTTTCTGCCATTACCCACAGGGCGCGATTGAGCTTCACATCGCCATCAATACCGGTAACAGCACGGGTGCGGCTGCTTTTCCCCTGAGCGGTTCGCCCTGACAATCCACCTTTCATCAGGTTCTCCTGCACGCGCTGGTAGACAGTCCACAGGTCATCGCTGTAGTCCTCCCGGCGACGTGGGGTCAGCAACTGCGATACCGTGACCGGCTGGTGGTCTTCACCAAAGCGATACTTCAGCGCGGCATTCGCCAGGGCGTTACGGGCTGGTTCTGGCAGTGCCAGTGACTGCATTGCATCGCGCTTCTCCTCCACCCAGTCAAACACCCCGAGCACTTCGTAAGCCCCTTCAATCACCTTCTCAACAACATTCCCTTTATGTGGTACCCGCACTTCGCCAAATGACTGTCCGCAGACCAGACCGTTGGTACAGACGCCACGAAACAGTCCCGGCAGCATCTGATAGCTTGATGAACCGTCATGGCTGTTGAGCAAAATGATTTCCGGTACCTGATG
>ERZ773108.3464-NODE-3464-length-12054-cov-37.553296_pt1 | contig 12054 bp, 10 predicted proteins | sample MGYA00580570_ERZ773108 | MGnify/ENA primary metagenome ERZ773108 (study PRJEB29015, sample SAMEA2737840) | human gut metagenome | biome: human gut; feature: human-associated habitat; material: faeces | place: China | collected 2012 ...
AGGTGCTGAGCGACAAGCCGCTCTTCTTTGCGGTCAACAGCTACACCACCGGCCTTTCGCCCGCCGTCATGGAGTATATGCTCAAGACGACGCTGATCCCCCGCTTTGGCGGAAAGACCAGCTGCGACGAGATCGGCCTGCCCGTCTCCGCCACCGGCGGCGTCGTCCCCTGCGGCGCGACGGCGATTTGGGAAGAATGACCCTCTCAGTCACCTTCGGTGACAGCTCTCCCAAAGGGAGAGCCATTGGCAGGCCGGGCAGCTTTGTGCTGCCTGCTGAGGGCATATTATGGCGCAGAAGAGCGGGCCTTGCTTACGAGGTCAGCGACTTCTGGACAAAGCATCTTGCAGAACGGCTGCTGGCCTCTATAGCAGGGCGATGCAGCTTCTGAATATTGGAACTCTGCTCGTCTTGTGTAGACTTGACCGACACGCCAGTGGCTCGCCCTTTGGGAGAGCTGTCGAGCGAATGCGAGACTGAGAGGGTATGGGGTACAGCCCCTTTCAGAGGGGCGCACCACCAGAAAGAGAAAACAAATGAGTGAAACGATACTGACAGCAGAAAACTTAAAGTTCCGCTACGACTCGGAGCAGCCCGGCTACGCGCTCAACGGCGTCTCCATGCAGGTCAAGCGGGGCGAATTCGTGGCCGTGCTGGGCGCAAACGGCTGCGGAAAATCCACCCTTGCCAAGCACTTCAACGCCATCCTCCTGCCGGAGGAGGGCAAGGTGTACGTCGAGGGCATGGACACCGCCGATGATGACAAGCTCTATGACATCCGCCAGACCGTGGGCATGGTGTTCCAGAGCCCGGACAACCAGATCGTCGCCACGGTGGTAGAGGAAGACGTGGCTTTCGCGCTGGAAAACCTCGGTGTTCCGCCGGAAGAGATGCGCCGCCGCGTTGATGACGCCATGAAGATGGCGGGCATCTACGAGTTCCGGGAGCGCGCACCCCACAACCTCTCGGGCGGCCAGAAGCAGCGCGTCGCCATTGCGGGCGTCGTCGCCATGCGCCCCGACTGCCTCATCCTCGACGAGGCCACCGCCATGCTCGACCCTCGCGGCCGTGAGCAGGTGATGCAGACCATCCACCACCTCAACAAGGATCTGGGCATCACCGTTGTGTCCATCACCCACTACATGGAAGAGGCTGCGCAGGCCGACCGTGTTCTGGTGATGAGCCAGGGCAATGTGGTGATGGAAGGCACCCCGAAAGAGGTGTTCAGCCAGACCGAAAAAGTCCGTTCTCTCCGCCTCGACGTGCCGCAGGCCGCAGAGCTGCGGGATGAGCTGGTCAAGGCCGGCATCCCCATGCCCGAAGGCATCATCGACACCGGCGAGTGCGCACAGGCTCTGTATGAGCTGCTGAAGTAAGGGGGACGGAAACATGGCAAGCATTATCAAAGTAGAACACCTGAGCTATGTCTACAACCCCGGCATGCCGAACGCAGTCACCGCGCTGGACGACGTGAGCTTTGAGGTGGAAGAGGGCGATTTCGTGGGCATCATCGGAGCCACCGGCTCCGGCAAGAGCACCCTCATCACCCACATGAACGGTCTGAACAAGCCCACCAGCGGCAAGATCATCATTGATGGCCGCGACCTCTGGGCCGAGCCGGAAAAGATCCGGGATTTCCGTTTCCTGACGGGTCTGGTGTTCCAGTACCCGGAGTACCAGCTCTTTGAGGAAACATGCTATAAGGACATCGCCTTCGGCCCGAAGAATATGGGCCTCGACGAGGCGGAGGTCGATAAGCGCGTCCACGAGGCGGCAGAATTCGTCGGCCTCGATGAAGCGCTGTTGGAGCGCAGCCCCTTTGAGCTGTCCGGCGGACAGAAGCGCCGCGTAGCCGTGGCGGGCGTCATGGCCATGAAGCCCCGTATCCTCGTTCTGGATGAGCCTGCGGCCGGCCTCGACCCCGAGGGACGGGATGAGATCCTGTCCGAGGTGAAGGACTACCACAAAAAGACCGGCACCACGGTGCTTCTGGTCTCCCACAGCATGGAGGACATTGCCAAGTACGCCGACAAGGTGCTGGTGATGAGCCGGAAGAAGATCGCCATGTACGACACGGTGGAGAAGGTCTTTGCCCGCGCTCCCGAGCTGCTGGAACTGGGTCTCTCCGTGCCGCAGGTGACGAAGATCTTCCTCAAGCTGCGGGAGATGGGCGTGGACGTCCCGGCGGACGTCTACACCATCCCCTACGCCGTCAAGATGATCCTGGCGGCAAAAGCCCGGCGGGATGCAGGGGAGACCCTCGTCTTACCCCGGAATAAAGAACAGAAAGGGGGTGCAGCCGGATGCTGAGAGATATTACCATCGGCCAGCACTTCCCCGGCAACAGCCTCGTCCATTGTTTTGACCCCCGGCTCAAGCTGGTGCTGACTATCCTGTATATCGTTCTGCTCTTTGCGGCGTCCAACCCGCTGGGCCTTGCGCTTTCGCTGATTTTCCTCGCCGTGATGTACGCGGTGGCGAAAATCCCCTTCAAGCTCATCCTCAAGAGCCTGAAGCCCATCTTCCCCATCATCGTCTTTACGGCGGTGCTGAACCTCTTCTTTGTCTCGGGCGAGGGAGACCCGGTGTTCAAGCTCGGATTTCTGACCGTTTACGCGGAGGGCATCCGGTATGCTGTACTGATGGCGGTGCGCGTCATGGCCCTCATCGCAGGCACGAGCCTTTTGACCTACACCACCAGCCCCATCGTCCTGACGGACGCCATCGAGCAGCTGCTCAAGCCTCTTGGCAGGCTCCACTTCCCGGTGCATGAGCTGGCCATGATGATGAGCATCGCGCTGCGGTTCATTCCTACCCTCATCGAGGAGACCGACAAGATCATGAACGCCCAGAAAGCCCGTGGTGCGCAGCTGGACAACGGCAAGATGACCGAGCGCATCAAGGCGCTGGTCCCGGTGCTGGTGCCGCTGTTCATCTCGGCTTTCCGCCGCGCCGACGAGCTGGCCATGGCCATGGAGTGCCGCTGCTATCGCGGCGGCGACGGACGCACCCGCCTCAAGGTGCTGCGGTGCGAAAAGCAGGATTACATCGACCTTGCAGTGTGCATTGCGTGTTTTGCGGTGATCCTCGCTTCGAGATTGGTGTTCCCGAATTTCTAAAAAAGAGCAAAGCCTCTCCCTTTGGGAGAGGTGGCATCGCTTGCGATGACGGAGAGGGCAAGCCAGGAGCGAAAGTGCCGCTATGCAGCGATAGACAGAAGCCTTTGGCAGAGCGATGTTATCGCAGGGCTTATGTATCTTTGTCAGCATCCTTGCCCTCTCAGGCGCTTCGCGCCAGCTCTCCCAAAGGGAGAGCCTTTATGAGGAGAGCCAGAATGAATTATCTCTTAAAACTATCCTACGACGGCACGAACTACTGCGGGTTTCAGGTGCAGCCAAACGGGCGGAGCGTAGCTGCTGCGTTTCAGGACGCTTTGGAGGCGGTGCTGGGCTGTCGGCCCGACATCAAGGGCTGCAGCCGCACCGACGCCGGCGTCCACGCGCTGGGCTTCATGCTCAACTTCCACGCCGACACCCGCATCCCGGCGGCAAAGCTGCCGCTGGCGCTGAACCAGCATCTGCCCCCGGACATCCGGGCGCTGGAAGCGCGGGTGGTGCCGGACGATTTCCACGCCCGCTATGCGGCCCACACCAAGACCTATCTCTACCGCATCCACAACAGTCCCATCGACTCGCCCTTTGCCGCGCGGTATTACACCAAAGTGCCGGGGCGGCTGGACGCGGACAGGATGCAGCAGGCGGCGCAGTATTTTGTGGGAAAGCACGATTTCCTCGCCCTCTGCGCCTCGGGCAGCTCGGCTGCGGCGCACGGCGACACCGTGCGCACCATCACGGCCTGTGACGTCCAGCGCAGGGGCGACGACATCGACATCACGGTGACGGCAGACGGCTACCTCTACAACATGGTGCGCATCCTTGCAGGCACCCTCTGTGAGGCCGGTGCGGGGCGTCTTGCGCCTGAGGCCGTGCCGGGCATCCTCGCCAGCCGTGACCGCAAAAACGCCGGGCCGACGCTGGCAGCGAAAGGGCTTTTCCTCAAGAGCGTGGACTACGACACGCCCATAGAATAACGCAAACACGACCGATGCTCCCGGAGGGAAAACGCCCCTTTGGGAGCACTGTCATTGCACGAAGGGACAGGAGAGTATGAGAAAAAGACAGCGCGGCCCCCGGCCTGTGTCGGACGAGCCGCTTTCGGCGGGACGGGTCGAATACCTCGAGCAGGCCCGCGAGCGGGTGCGGAACCGGCGCATCCGCCGCACGGCACTCATCGTCGTGGCGCTGACGCTGGTGGTGCTGTTCACCACCGGCATCGTGGGCAGCTCTGTGGCCATGGCCAAGGACTGGGCCGATACCGCCCGCATCCTGCTCTTCCCCGGCACGGGCTGGCCCCAGCAGACCGGCGTCATGGAGGTGAAACAGCTTGCCGCCATGAACAGCAGCTTTGTGGAGCTGGGCGAGGAAGGGTGCGTGGTCTGGTCCCGCACCGGCACCCGGCTCAACTCCATCCAGAGCGGCTACGCCCGCCCGGCGCTGGCTGTGGGCAAGAACCGCTTTGTGCTCTACAACCGCTCGGGCAATGAGCTGCGGGTGGAGAGCCGAACCCAGAATCTCTACACCAAGACGATGGAGAACAGCATCACCCTCTGTGCCATGGCCGACAACGGCACGCTGGCCGTCGTCACAGAGGACCCCGGCAGCGCGGCCCGGCTTCGGGTCTACTCGTCCTCAATGGAGCAGCTGTTGAGCTGGAGCCTCACCATCGCCGACGGCACCCCGCTGCGGCTGGCCTTTTCGCCGGATGGGCGGCGGCTGGCAGTGGCGGCGGTGACGGTGAACGGCGGCCAGATGGTCACGAATTTCTATGTCGTCACCCTGGCGCAGGGCGACCCCCTGCTGGTGGGCAGCGGAAGCGGCGCGGCTCAGTGGCTGAGCTGGACCGGTTCCCAGAGCATCCTGGCCGTCTGCGACAGCCGCGCTGTCCTCTACAACGCATCGGGCGGAGAGCGGGCAGCCTATGACTTTACCGGGCAGACCCTCCGGGACATCTCGGTGGACGCTTCGGGCAATACTGCCCTTCTGCTGGCCTCCGGCCAGCTCTGTCAGGCCGTGATGCTGGGCCGTGACCTCGGCGTCGAGAACACCACGCAGGTGCAGGCGTCCAACCGCATCGTCCGGGCAGGAGACACCTTTTATCTGCTCACCGATACAGGGGTGGAGTGCCTTTCCACCGACGGCACCTCCCAGTGGACCCAGAGCCTTTCGGCCCGCCCGCAGGGTCTGCTGGCCGACCGCAGGCAGCTGCTGGTCTTCTGCGGCAATACGGTGCAGGGATTGACCCCGCCTGCGGCGGAAAACAACGCTCAAAGCAATACATAATAAGGAAAACAAGATATGTTCAAGAATCCGTCATTTCTTTTTGATATAGTATGTACCGTGGTCTGGCTGCTTCTGGCTGTGCGCTATGCCCGCAAGGGCTTTCTCGCATCCAGTGTCCAGCTGGGCGGGAATGTCTTCAGCCTCGTGGGCGCCCGGGTCTTTTCGGGCTGGGCCGCTGCCGAGGTGTTCCAGCGCTTTCTGGCCGGGAGCTTCCGTACCCAGATCGCCGAGAGCATCTCGGCCGGAGGGGTCGTGGACCTGACCGGCATCGCGGACAAGTACGCGGGCTTTCTGCCCGAGAGCTTCCGCGCCTCCATCGTGGAGACCTGCGAGCGCTCCATCTCGGCTGTGCTCAGCGACAACGCCGTGGTGCTGGCGGACGCCATCGTCCAGAAGGTGCTGGCTCCGCTGCTCACGCCGGTCATTTCGATCGTGCTCTTTTTCGTGGTCTTTGCCCTGCTGCGGATGCTGGTGAGTATGCTGGTCACCGTGCTGGGCCTCGTCAACCGGCTGCCGGTCATCGGCACCGTCAACCGCTGGCTGGGCTGGGTCACCGGCTGTGTCGCCAGCACCATGGACATCTATCTGATGCTCTGTGTGGTGTGGGCCGTCATCGTCATCACCGGCGGCAATCTGACCGTCCTGAACGATACGGTCATGAGCAGCAGCCTTTACTATAAAGCATTCAATCTGTTCAACCCCTTCCTGTAAAGGGGAGCTTTAGGAGGAACCTATATGGTCTGCAATCGCTGTCAGAAACGTCCGGCCATCATCTTCGTCCAGCGGATGGAGAACGGCCAGATGAAAAATGAGGGCTTTTGCCTGCACTGTGCGCGTGAGCTGCACATCAAGCCGGTGGAAGACCTGATGAAGCAGTTCGGTATGTCCGACGAGGACATGGATAACATGGAAAACCGGATGGAGAGCATGATGGATGAGATGGGAGACGCGAACCCCCTCTCCCTCATGATGAATATGGGCCAGCCCATGGACGGCGAGGAGAACGAAGGGGACGACGACCTTGTCCCCGGCTCCAGTGCTACCTTCCCGCTGGGCGTCAAGGCGGAGGGCGACGCCGGAAACAGCAAAAAGGCCCAGAAGAACGGCAAGAAGCCGCCCCGCCGCAAATTCCTCGACACCTACTGTGAGAATCTGACCCGCAAAGCCCGGGAGGGCAAGCTCGACGACATCGTGGGCCGCGACCGCGAAATTTACCGCACCATCCAGATTTTGAGCCGCCGCCAGAAGAACAACCCCTGCCTCATCGGTGAGGCAGGCGTCGGCAAGACGGCCATTGCCGAGGGCATCGCGGAGCGCATCGCCAAGGGCAATGTCCCTGTGGGCCTGAAGGATAAGGAGATCTTCCTGCTGGATCTGACCAGCCTCGTGGCCGGCACCCAGTTCCGCGGCCAGTTCGAGCAGCGGGTCAAGGGCCTGCTGAGCGAGGTCAAGGCCGCCGGCAACATCATCCTGTTCATTGACGAGATCCACACCATCACCTCCGCCGGTGAGAGCGAGGGCGCCATGAACGCGGGCAACATCCTCAAACCTGCCCTCTCCCGCGGTGAGATACAGGTCATCGGCGCCACCACCTTCAACGAGTACCGCAAGTATATCGAGAAGGACCAGGCTCTCGAGCGCCGGTTCCAGCCGGTGCGGGTGGAGGAACCCAGCGTGGCCGATACGCTGGCCGTCATGAACGGCATCAAGAAGTATTACGAGGAGCACCACCATGTGCAGGTGGATGCCGATGTGCTGAGCGCCATCGTCACCCTCAGTGAGCGGTATATCACGGACCGCTACCTGCCCGATAAGGCCATCGACCTGCTGGACGAAGCCTGCGCCTGCTGCAATCTCGCCCACCCGGTCATCTCGGAGTATCTCGAGATGCAGAAGGAGCTGGACGGCCTCAAGCAGGAAGAGGCGGACATGGAGTCCTCCGACGTCAATGAGGCCATCGACTATGAGCAGGTGGCCCAGCGGAAGACCCGCATCGCCAAGCTCGAGGCAGAGCTGCCCGCAAAGCAGGCTGCTGCCAGCGAGATAAAAGTGACCATGGACGATGTGGCCAAGGTCATCGAGCTGTGGACGGGCATCCCGGCGGTGAAGATCCAGGAGACGGAGTTCGTCAAACTGGCCGGGCTGGAAGCGGAGCTGAAAAAGAAGATCATCGGTCAGGACGAGGCTGTCCATCTGGTGGCACAGGCCGTCAAGCGGAGCCGCGCCGACCTGTCGGGCCGCCGCCGTCCCGCAAGCTTCATCTCCGTCGGCCCCACCGGCGTCGGCAAGACGGAGCTGGTCAAGCAGCTGGCAAACCAGCTCTTCGACGGCCCCGACCCGCTCATCCGTCTCGACATGAGCGAGTATATGGAGAAATATGCGGTGTCCCGCATGATCGGTTCGCCTCCGGGCTATGTGGGCTACGAGGAGGCCGGCCAGCTCACCGAAAAGGTGCGCCGCCGCCCCTACAGCGTGGTGTTGTTCGATGAGATCGAAAAGGCCCACCCCGACGTCATGAACATCCTGCTCCAGATCCTCGACGAGGGCAAGATCAACGATGCACAGGGCCGGACGGTGGACTTCTCCAATACGGTCATCTGCATGACCTCCAACGCCGGCAGCAGCGACAAGACGACCTCCGGCCTCGGCTTCAACAAGAGCGAGGAGCAGCTGAGTGAGGAAAAGACCCGCAAGGCTCTGAGCCAGTTCCTGCGGCCTGAGTTCCTTGGCCGTGTGGATGAGGTCATCGCCTTCAAGCCGCTGAGCCAGCAGACGCTGGAAGGCATCGCGGCTCTCATGCTGGATGAGTACAAGCCCAGCATGGAAGCCAAGGGCATCGCCTACAGCTACACTCCGGCGGCTCTCTCTGCCCTCGTGGCCAAGAGTCAGGGCGGCAAGTTCGGCGCCCGCGACCTGCGCCGCGTCATCCGCAAGGCTGTGGAGGACCCCGCCGCCGAGCGCATCATCGACGGCACCCTGAAAGCGGGCGGCAGCCTGACGGTGGATGCCGAAAATGGTGAAGTTATCTTGAAGTGAATGCTTGACTTTTCTGTACGATCGCATATAATAAAGACAGAAAGACAATGAATTCGTGCATAGAATTCACATCAAAAGAAGAAAACCCCTTCCTGGAGTTGCCGCTCCAAAGAAGGGGTCTTCTTTTTAGTGCTTACAGTCCTTGTTCAGCATTCTGTCAAGCCACTTGCTGATGAGATTCGAAGTCACACCAGCTGCGACAGATACCATGAAAGACAACATCTCGTGCATAGGACACACCTCCCTTCCCAATGAAATTGGGTCGGTAAGGACCGTGAGACAATTATAACATATAATTCGACCAAAAGATACAGTAAACGGCACTCCGAAGCAGTTCGGAGTGCCGTTTGTCATAGGCAGACTTAGTCGAGAGAGACCGGGAACTCGGGCTTGTTGACCATACGGGCATTGGTGCGGCCCTCGGGGATGATCTCGCCGGCGGAGGTCAGCGCCAGCTTGGTGAGGGTGGGGCCTACCAGCTCATACACCAGCACCGAGAAGAGCACGACGTTGCGCACCATGTGGCCGTCGGAAAGCTCAGCGGCCTCGGCTGCCATGCCCAGCGCCACGCCAGCCTGCGGCAGCAGGGTGGTGCCGAGATACTTCTGGATGTTGTGGCTGCAGTGGGTGGCCCGGCCGCTGACGAAGGCGCCGGAAATTTTGCCCAGAGAGCGGAAGGCGATGTACACCACGCCGATGAGGAGCACCAGCGGGTCGGAGAGGATGTTCAGATCCAGCTCTGCACCGCTGAGCACGAAGAAGAGGATGTTTACCGGCGACACCCAGCGGTCGAGGCGGTCCATCAGCTCATCGGAAGTGGGGCAGATGTTGCAGAACACCGTACCGGTCATCATGCAGACCAGCAGCAGCGAGAAGCCGCAGTGCAGCGGTCCGATGTCGAAGGTGACCATGGACAGGCCCACCGTCAGCAGCACGAAGGCCACGGAAAGGCTCATGCGCTTGGAGCGGGAGTGAAAATAAATTTCCAGCTGGTTGAGCGCGAAGCCCGCCGCAGCGCCCAGACCCAGCGAGAAGACGATCTCCACCACCGGCTCCACCAGAACACTGATGGCATCGACGCGGCCCTGCTCGAGGGCGTTGGCAATGCCGAAGGAGGCGGAGAAGAGCACGAGGCCCACGGCGTCGTCGATGGCGACCACCATCAGCAGCAGGCGGGTGAGGGGGCCGTCGGCCTTGTACTGCTTGACGACCATCAGGGTGGCGGCAGGGGCCGTGGCTGCTGCGATAGCACCCAGCGTGATGGCCGAGGCCATGGAGATGATGTCGGGCCGGATGAAGTGCAGGATGACCAGCGCCGCATCCACGAGGGCGGTGGTCATGACAGCCTGTAAAATGCCGACCGTGATGGCCTGTTTGCCCATGCTCTCAAGAGCCGAGAGACGGAACTCATTGCCGATGACGAAGGCGATGAAGCCCAGCGCCACCTGGGTGATGATGGACAGGCTGTCCACCTGCTCGAGGGTGCCGAAGCCGATGCCAAAATGACTCAGGCCCAGACGCCCCAGAAAGAAAGGCCCCAGCAGCAGGCCCGCCAGCAGATACGATGTGACCGCCGGCAAATGGATCGCCTTTGCGAGGCGCGACATCAAAAGACCTGCGATGAGCGCCGCGGAAAGGCAGATGAGAAGCTGTTCCATGCGATATTGCGGGCAGCAGCACGATACCGACGCGCAGCCGCCCTTTCCTCCTTTTTCTCAGTCGGGCGCGTTTTCTTGCTGCTTGCCAAAAGCCCAAAAAACACAGCACAGTAATAAATTATACTATTCCACTTTCTAAAAAGCAACATCTTTTCAGGCGTCAAAATTGAAGATTCCTTAACAAATGACCGAAAAAGGCAAAAAAACAGGGCCGCTGCCTGCGTAGCGACCCTGTTGTATGCAACAATCGTGAATTTAGTTGAACTTGAAGATCTTCCGTGCGATGCGGTAGCCGCCCACCACGATGGCGTCGCCCTTGGGGAAGGGCAGGTTGGTCACGCCGCCAAAGCCGAAGCGGATGGAGCGGTAGACTGCGGCGCTGGTGTGCTCGCGCAGATACTGCCACAGGCCCTTCTGCTTTTCTTTCGCCTCGGCGCTGCCGTCCAGCAGCAGGAAGATGTCGCTGACGGCCATCATCATGGAGAGGTAGTGGAGCATATAGGCCCGCAGCTTCTTCTCGCCCTTGAGGGCGTCGAGGTCCTGACAGTCGATCATGTGCCGGGTGACCCGGAGCTGCTGGTCCACGCGCTTGACCATGACGCTCTCGTTGACGCTCTGGTCGGCGCGGCCGATGAAGTAGCGGTAGAGGTCGAGGTCCATATAATACATGGTCTTGACGAAAGGCAGAGGCTGGTAGACGAAGATGTTGTCCACGTAGAAGGTATGCTTGGGCAGCACCATGCCGCACTGGCGCAGCACCTCAGTGCGGTACATGACCGAGTGCATCAGCAGGTTCTGGTCGGGGCGGAAGTGGCCGACGTGCATCCAGGTGAACAGGCGCTCCTGCGGGAAGATGTTGGTGTACCGCACGGTGTGGCTGGTGCCGTCCTCGGTGTGCTCGTAGACATAGTTGCAGATCATGAGGTCGGGGGCGGTGCCGCGGGTCACGAGGGTGTGCAGGCGGGCCAGCACCTTCTGGAGGGCGTCGGTGTCCAGCCAGTCGTCGCTGTCCACGACCTTGTAGTAGAGGCCGGTGGCGTTGCGGATGCCCTGATTGACGCCCTCACCGTGGCCGCCGTTCTCCTGATGGATGGCCTTGACGATGGTGGGGTACTTGGCAGCGTACTCGTCGCAGATGGCCGGGGTCTCGTCCTTCACGGAACCGTCGTCCACGAGGATGATCTCGGCCTGCTCCCCGGCGGAGAGCAGCGTTTCGATGCAGTGGCGCATATATGCCGCCGAGTTGTAGCACGGGACGGCAAAGGTGATGAGTTTCTGTTGCATAAAAATAAGCTCCTTATCGTGCTTGCCCGGCCATGTTCAGAACAAAATGGGCCGGAGATGGAGATATGTATTCTTATTATAGCATTTTCGCGCACAAAAAGCTAGGAACACCAGCAAATACCTGCCAAAAAACGACGACAGAAGAGCGATCTGATACCATTTCGGGCCGGGCTGTGCTATAATAATACGGATACAGATTTGAAAAACGCAGGAGGCACCCATGGCAGACCCGCATTCTATCTTAAAAAAAGTTTTTGGCTACGACAGTTTCCGCCCCGGGCAGGAGGACATCGTCCGGCGGCTGCTGGACGGGCAGGATGTGCTGGCGGTGATGCCCACCGGTGCGGGCAAATCCATCTGCTATCAGGTGCCGGCTCTGCTTCTGCCCGGCATCACCATCGTGGTGTCGCCGCTGGTCAGCCTGATGAAGGACCAGGTGGGGGCGCTGGTGCAGGCGGGGGTGGCGGCGGCTTTCCTCAACAACAGCCTCACCGACAACCAGAAGGCCCTCATGCTCCGCCGCGCCCGGGAGGGATGGTATAAGATCATCTATGTGGCTCCGGAGCGGCTGGAAATGCCGGGCTTCCAGCGCTTCGCACAGGAAAAGCTCATCAGCATGGTGACGGTGGACGAGGCCCACTGCATCAGCCAGTGGGGGCAGGACTTCCGCCCCAGCT
>ERZ773108.3472-NODE-3472-length-12030-cov-4.105553_pt1 | contig 12030 bp, 9 predicted proteins | sample MGYA00580570_ERZ773108 | MGnify/ENA primary metagenome ERZ773108 (study PRJEB29015, sample SAMEA2737840) | human gut metagenome | biome: human gut; feature: human-associated habitat; material: faeces | place: China | collected 2012 ...
TGCGCATGGGCGGCTCCATCGTGCCTTTCGTCAACACCATTCCGAGGGATACCGAACTGTACAAATTGATGACAACGACGCCGGGAGAAAACCTGACATGACGATCACGCTCGGAAGTCTGTTTGACGGGATCGGCGTGTTCCCGCTTGCGGCAAGCAGACATGGCATCACTCCGGTCTGGGCGAGTGAGATCATACCGGACGCAATCTCTATTACAAAGCGCCACTTCCCGGAGATGGAGCATCTTGGCGATATAACAAAGCTGGACGGCAGAAAAATTCCTGCCGTCCATGTCATTACGTTTGGCTCTCCCTGTCAAAATTTATCACAAATTGGAAATAGAACCGGCTTAAATGGTGCAAAATCCAGCCTGTTTTATCAGGCAATTCGTATTATTGAGGAAATGAGGGATGCCAGTGGAGGGCTGTATCCAGCTATCGCTGTTTGGGAAAACGTCGTTGGAGCTATGCTATCAAGCGATAAACGCGACTATCTTGCCGTACTCAAATCCTTTGCGGGCACCGAGGTTTCAATGCCTGATTCTGGACACTGGGCAGATGCCGGAATGGTGCGAGGGCGACGGTGTGATCTGGCATGGCGTGTCCTGGACGCCCAGTATTGGTCGAAGCCCAAACTCGCGCACCGAGAAAGAATCTTTGTTGTGGCAGATTTTACAGGACAGCGTGCCGCAGAGATATTATTTAACACCCGGTCAATGCACACGGATTCTCGGCTTTGCAGCGCGAGTGGGCTGTCCGCCGCCGAAGATCGTAGAGATGCTTCTTTTGAAGCAGGGCGGCAGATACCCGTTATCCTACCCTTTTACGGATTCAAAATGCGCGGAGCAGCCGCAAACCGAAATCGGCAACAGTTCATCCGGAGCTTTGGAAAGCGGACAGATGTGTTTCCGACTATTCTAGCGTCCGAACAGGCTGCGTTCGCGTATTATTATGAGGACGATCCGCTTGCCGGCTGCATCCGTTACCCGACCGAAGCGGAAAGCGAGCGCCTGATGGGTTTGCCGCCAGACTGGACGAAGTATGGCGCGGATGGCGCAGAAATCCGAAGCTCCAGCCGCTATATGGCGCTCGGCAATTCTATCGCGCTGCCCTGCGCTGAGTATATCATGGAGGGAATCGCAGAAGCATTGCAGAAATAGGTCTCACGGTGAGATGTATTTCTGCAATGCCTGCTTTTACAAAGCCAATTTCAAAATTCAACATTAAATGCGTCTCACCATGAGACGCATTTCGGAGGTGAATACCATTCCAGACATTCGAGAACGAAACGACCGGCCAAGGGACAAGCAGCCAAAACATCAAGTCACATCCACCGTCCAACGCCAGATGGTGCAGAAATTTGTAAAAGAGTTGAGCGACAGCGCGAAGCAGCCTGACCGCTCGGACAGCGCGGAACGCACGGCGACCGAACAGGTGGAAACGACCGTCCGCGAAATCGTCTATGAAGCTGTCCAACTGCCGCGTCGTGCGATCCAGCACCCAGCCCGCAAAGAATCAGCGGATTCTTCTGCGGGTGTGCAGCCGGAGCAGTCCGACCAGCCGCACCATGCGCCGGAATCACCGCGAGAACGAACAGACGCGCCGCGTACCCGGTCAGATGCAACGCCGCCGCAGAGCACATCGATACCCGCAGCGCAGGAACAGGCCCGACGTGCTTATGTTCAGCAAACCGCAAAAACGGCCACGCCAGCGCCGCCGATCACGTCGGAGCAGCCGCAGCATACCACAGTGACCGTGCCATCGGCAGAAAATGCACCGCGTCAGCGCACGGAGGATGTACGCACCCGACCAGACCCGAAGCAACCACAGAGCGCATCGGCACCCACACCGCAGGAGCAGGCCCGTCGCGTCTATGTCCAGCAAGCCGCAAAGGAGGGTGCCCCAGCGCCATCGATCATGCCAGAGCAGCCGCGAGAGCGTCATGTTGTGCGATCCGCGCCGTTGACAGAGAATACGCCACGCCAACGCACGGAGGATGTGCGAACACACTCTGCGCTAAAACAACGCCAAAGTGCGCCAACCGCACAGGAACAAGGCCGTCGCGCCTATGTAAAGCGAGCAAAGAAATCCCGCACAGAAAAATCGTCTGCGCGGGATCATCTTCATACAGAGCAACCGGAAATCCGGCTTGCGGACGATATGCCGCAGAACGCATCGCCACCGATCCGCGAAAAGCCAACGTTTACAGGGCTGCGCAGTGAACCGCCTCCCGAACCGACACCAGAAAATGCGTCGAACGTTCAGCATATCAAGCAGACTGGTACATGGACGCCGCGCGGCACTGAACCTTATAGCCGCGGCATAGAGCAGCCTATTCGTGAGCGGTCAGCAGTCACATCGGCGCACGATTTACCGCCCGCGCCGCAGGCGCAGGCCCAGCAAGCCTTTGCGAAAAAACAAGCGCAGCTCTCTAAAAATCCATCCATCGAATCGATCTATCCACCCGAACCAGCTGCCCCCACAGCACCGCAGCCGCCTGTTTTGGACACACCTACGACCACGCCGGAGCGCCAGTCGGTCACAACTGGCAGCAAACCGGCCCCACCTGTCCAGCCACCAACACCAGCGCACACCCCACCAGTGGAGCAGCTGCCCGCCATCCGCGAGAAGCCGAAGCCAAACGCCGCACCGAGAGAGAAATCCCGGCGCGGCGTTGATATTCGGACGAGAGATACAGAGCAGATCAGCACCCCAAAGAAGCAGTCAAAAACGTCTGTATCAAAAACTGCGTCAAAACGTGCGCGAAAAGCAGCTACACAGGATGCACAGAGAAAAATGCTTAAAAAGAGCAACAACCGCGCGTCCAGAGCAGCCGCTGCAGCCGCGAAAAAGCTGGCCGAAGCCGCAGCGAAGGCCGTCAAGGAGCTGATAAGCACCCTCGCCAGTTTGGGCGGCGGCACGGCGCTTTTCGTCGTGTTTTCCATCGTCATTGTCGCGAGCACGTTTCTTGCATCGCCGCTGGGGATTCTCTTTGCGGACGAACAGGAAAGTGATGATACCGTTCCACTGGCGACAGCCATTGCGGAAATTCAGGGAGAATATCATGCAGAGCTGGAGCGTCTGCAAAATGGAGATTTTGTATCCGTTCAGATCATCGGGCAGGCTCCGGATTGGCGCGAGGTTGTAGCCGTTTTTGCGTCCAAAACAGCGGGCGCGGAGGACGGCGTGGACGTGTTCACGCTCGACGAAGATCGTGTGGAATTATTGCGTCAGGTGTTTTGGGATATGTGCGAGATCACGACGGCAACGCAGACCGTTGACGTTCCAGACAGCGATCCGACCGACGATGTGGACGACAGCCACACGGGGATTGCGCTGGCCATCACGATCACAGCCAAGACCGCCGAGCAAATGCGTCTGATATATGCTTTTACAAAATACCAGAACGATGCGCTGGATATTCTGCTTGAAAATCTCGGCAGCTTAAATATCCCGATGGGGTCGCTGACCATTTCGCAGGAGGACGCGATTGCACTGCTTGAAAATCTGCCTGATGATCTTGACCCGGCACGAAAGGCCGTCGTGGAAACGGCAGTGCAACTCGTCGGGCGCGTGTCGTACTTCTGGGGCGGGAAATCTCTGACCCTCGGCTGGGATGACCGCTGGGGAGTTCCAACGGAGGTCACAGCGGCGGGCAGCGGCTCCACCGGCACGGTGCGTCCGTTCGGTCTTGATTGCAGCGGTTTCGTCGATTGGAGCTTTTACAACGCGACGAATGGCAGCTACTATCCGGGACGTGGTGGCGGTGCAGCGACACAGCACAGCTATTGCACGAACATATCATGGAGCGACGTGCAGCCGGGCGACCTTGTATTCTATCCGGACGATTCCCATGTCGGTATCGTCGGCGGTAAGGACGCAGACGGCAATCTCCTGATCGTCCATTGCAGCGGCGGCGCAAATGGCGTTGTTATCACCGGTTCGGCAGGCTTCACAGTTGTTGCAAGGCCGGACTGCTTTGCAGACTAATACATATAAAGGTCATGGACACGCTATGTCCATGACCTGCTTTTTTTGCGTCCCAAATTGGGACAGATTGTTTATCGAGTATTCGTTTCAGCGGCGAAGCAAACTACATCATACATATCATAATGTAGAATCCTGACGAAATGCGTATCACGGTGAGATTTATTGTTTCCGCATGATTCGATCCGGGAAAACGGAGGCATCTATCAAGTCTGCGGGATCAATGTCAAGCGCGTCGGCAAGATTGAAAAACACATCCAGCGAAAAACTCTTTGCCACGCCCGGCGCTTCAATGGCGCTGATAAGGGAGCGGCTGATTTCTGCCTTTTCTGCAAGCTGCTCCTGCGACATTCCGCGCATTTTGCGGAGCGCAGCGATAGCAATGCCAAGATGAATAAACCGGTCGTGATTTTTGAACGTAACTTCTTTGCCCATACACGGACACCTCCTGCGTATAAGCAAATTATACGGGTTCCGTGAAAATCTTTCTGTCTGAAATGGTGCCGTATTGATTTAATCTGTAAGTAATACTATAATGTTCAAAAGCAAAACAGCTTATACGAGCGTATTTGCACACAGCTTGCAGAGAGAAAGAAAGCGGGTCTCGGAATAGAAGCATCAAATAGCCATGCAACTTTTGGACATAATCCCATGCGCTTTGCATGGGGATTTGATGAAGAAGCCGACGAGTGCAGGGAAGCAATGCGTCCGTAAGCACATTGCTGCTTCCGGATGATATGATGGCATATCCGAAAAAAGCTGTTTCTGGTCTGCCGAAAACGCCTATGTGCTGACGGGTAAAACGGACAAGCCAATGGAGCTGCGGACCTATCAGTATTATTTTGAATCCATCCTGCGTCGATGTGGTATCCGAAAGCGGAGCTATCACACGCTCCGGCACAGCTTAAAAAGAGAACTTCAATACCCAGCACGGGTATTGAAGTTCTCATACAAAAAGCTGGTTTGTATTATTGTCTGCGTTATACCCACAAGAGAGTGCGTTGTGTGGGCGGATCACTTGGCCGAGTCAGCAGTGTATAGAACTTTCCATGTGTCAATCCGATGCTCATGGATCGCTGCGGTCATTTCAGGCAGCTCATCAAGAGAGCAGGTATGTGAGATCAGGTCTGTGCAGTCGAACGCACCGCTATCCATTTGATCTACTGTATATCGCCATTCGTTGATCGGCAGATTGCTATAGTGTGAATTCCAAATCGCGTGGATCGTTGCCTCTTTGCGCAAAAGCTGACTGTGGCAGGCCTTTGTAATTGTGGTATCGGCAGCAGGATTGCCAAGCAATGTGATTGTTCCGAATGGACGGATGCAGGTGATTGCCTGATTCAGCGCAGAGCCATAGCCCGTACCTTCAATCGCAATATCCGCAAGTCGACCTCCAAATGTCTGCCGAACAACCTCTTCCAGTGGCTGTGTCCGAGAATTGACTGCATCAAAGCCGCACTTTTTGCAGAACTCGACCTTTGCGTCAACAACATCCGAGAATAAGACCTTCGCTGCACCGGCCAGCTTCGCCCACCGGCCTGCCATAATGCCGATCGGCCCTGCACCGAAAATCAACACATTTGCGCCGAAGTAGACGCTGCTTTTCCGGACAGCGTGTTGCGCAACGCAAGCCGGTTCAGCCATGGCGAGCATTGTCATCGGCGTATCCGTTTTGTGGGATTCGACGAAGTTCCATGCGCTAGGCACAAGGCAGTATTCGGCAAAGCCGCCGTCTCTGCGCGAACCCATGTAATCATAGTCTTCGCACATAGCATAATTACCGGACAGGCAGCTATCACAGCGGCGGCAGGGAATCAGCGGAAAGAACGCGCCGCGCTTTCCAACCAAGGTCGGATCCGCATCAGCTCCAACCGCAACGACTGTACCGGAGAACTCGTGACCAATCGTCAACGGATATTTTTGCTTACTGGTGCCGCTGACATAAATGCGCGGAATATCAGAACCGCATACGCCGCAGGCCCCGATGCGAACAAGCAGTTCTGCGCCATTCGGGGTTGGGACCGGGACGGTATCTACGCGAAAATCACCGATGGCATGCAGCCGAGCGGCTTTCATAAAATTGTCATTCATTTAACAAACATCTCCCTCTATTGAATGGCCGCCTGAAGGGTCGCAATGTTTTCAGAAAGCGGGGCTGCAGGCGAGAAAATACTTGACGATCCCGCAACAAAGATATTGGCACCGGCCATGCGCATCCGCTTGGCATTCTCAAAGCTGACGTTACCGTCAACCTCAAGATCGACATTCGAAAATCCGCGTTCATCCAGATAAGCGCGTGCCTGTGTAATCTTTTCCAGCATGGACGGAAGCAGCTTCTGCCCGGCAAAGCCGGGATTGACGGTCATGAGAAGGACACCATCAATGTCCTCCAATACATAATCCAAAACAGACAGCGGCGTTGCCGGGTTCAGGGCGAGCATGGGCTTTCCGCCAAGCTCACGAATTCGAGCTAGGACACGCGGAATATGCGGCGTACTTTCCCAATGTACAGAAACGTATTCACCCGGTTGAATCTGGAACCAGTCCAGCTTGTTATCCGGGCGTGTAATCATCAGGTGCAGATCCAAAGGAATCCGCGTCATTGTGCGCAGGCGGCGGCAAAAGTCTGTTCCAAGTGTATAATTCGGTACGAATTCTCCATCCATAATATCAATATGCAGATATCCGATTCCGTTTTTTTCGAAGGCTTCAATGACAGATGTCATTTCTGAAAAGTCGACGCACATCATGGACGGCGCGATTAAACCTTGTTTCATATATTCAGCTCCTCTCACATCACTTTTCTTTTGGTATATCATGCCGCCCATTATTCGGTCAACAGGTGTAGAAATATTGGAGGAGAACTTGGAAAACGCTAAAAGGAACGCAAGTAAAATGAGCAGAATCACGCAACAACGCGCGTAATCCTGCTCACATTTGAAATAGCAATGTTACACTCTATACACTCAGTAAATCAACTTGTCACCCAGAAGCTCGACATAGCCGGGATAGGCTGGACAGCAATCCGTAATGATATAGTCAATCTCGGATATGGAAAACGAGTTGAAGAAAAAGAGCTTTCCAATTTTTGTGCTATCACACAACAAAATACGGAGCTTGGAATTGCGGTAAAAAACACGTTTAACGGCGACATTATCATCGCTGAGTTCCATCGCCCCCTGTTCAACCGTGAATCCTGCGCAGGAGAAGAAAAAAACATCTGCATTCATGTTCTCAATACACTTGATTGCAAGGTTGCCAGTTAATTCATCCCATGGTGAACGAAGATACCCACCAGTTGAAAGTATCGATAACTTGTCGGTACTTTGCATATTTGAAAGAATCGCTACACCATTTGTCGCAATTTTGACATCCGGATAGTCTGACAATCTAGTAGCTAAAATTGAAGCAGTCGAGCTGGAATCAAAGAAGTATGTACTGGAAGGCTTCAAAAATTGCGACGCAAGCTCTGCAATCCGCTGTTTCTCGGCAAGCTGCTGCGTACGCCGGAGACTCGCCGGCGTGTCAAATGTGCTGCCGGCAGTTAATACGGCGCCTCCATGAATGCGCTTTACAAAGCCTTGCGCTTCCAGTTCTGAAAGATCACGGCGTATTGTACTCGAACTGGCATATAGTATATCTGTTAATTCTTGTACAGTAACTGTGTTCTTCTGTTCTAGGTACGAAATAATCTGGCGATGACGTTCATTGCTGAGCATTTCGCGCATTCCTCCTATGTGATGATTGATTTTGACGTTTTTTGCTCATCGCAGGCAATGATAGGATAACACATATCAATCTAATTGTCAATTTGGCCCGTAATATTGACGAATGCGGGCGTAAGTTATATAAAATAAACTATGAAGAATGCCCAATGACCACACACGCCGTGAAAATCTTTCAGCGTGTTATGGCGCTGCGGGTTTCCTGTGTGCATAAACGTGCAAAGCAGATTGCGTATTTACTCGTTTTTGCTTGGGAGCACAAATGTAGAGAAAGAAACAATTACTTTGGAGGGATAACATGAGCGTCAGTATTAACATCAAAGATGCTGTCAAGCGATATGGTAACAACACCATTATTCCGGATCTGTCTTTGACGATTCGCGAGGGCGAGTTTTTTACGCTGCTTGGGCCGTCTGGCTGCGGAAAGACTACGTTACTGCGAATGATCGCCGGTTTCAACAGTATTGAAGGAGGTACGTTTGCCTTCGATGACAAGGTTATTAACGACCTTGACCCGGCAAAGCGAAACATCGGCATGGTCTTTCAGAACTATGCGATTTTTCCGCATTTGACTGTTCGCAAGAATGTCGAATTTGGTCTTAAAAACCGCAAAGTTCCAGCGAATGAAATTAAGTCCCGCTGTGACGAATTTATGAAATTGGTGCATGTTGATGAATATGCCGACCGTATGCCAGACCGGCTGTCCGGCGGTCAGCAGCAGCGTGTAGCCTTGGCGCGCGCCCTCGTCATCAAGCCAGATGTGCTTTTGATGGATGAGCCGCTTTCAAACCTCGACGCAAAACTGCGCGTGGAAATGCGGAGCATCATTAAGAAAATTCAGAATGATGTTGGCATTACTACGGTGTATGTAACGCACGACCAAGAAGAGGCAATGGCCGTCTCGGACCGGATTGCAGTTATGAATCAGGGCGTGATTCAGCATATCGGTACACCGAAGGATATTTATCAGCGCCCGACAAACGCATTTGTCGCAACATTTATTGGCCGAACCAATATGCTGAAGGGGCATCTGCTGATGCAGGACGGACAATGCACGCTCCGTTTTGCGAGCGGCTATTGCGTACCGTTGAAAAACGTACAGAAACAGTTCCAGCATGAACAGGATGTTTTGATTTCTGTACGACCGGAAGAATTCATTGTTTGTCCTGAAAATGAACACGGTATCAAGGCCAGTGTGACGGACAATATCTTCCTTGGCTTGAACACGCACTATAATTTGGCTCTTTCGAGCGGCGAGGATGTTGACACGATTCAGGAATCGTCGATCGACTCCATCATTCCAAAGGGCGCAAAGGTATCCTTGCAGATCAAAACGGATAAGATCAATGTCTTTACCGCGGATGGTTCACAGAACATCCTCACCGGTGTGCGTGATGATAACAGGGGGAGCGGCGTATGAATCCCCGAAGAAGAAAATTTGAGATTTGGAGCATCATCTCGATCCTCCTGTTTTTAGCGTTCCTGCTTTTCTTCATCTACCCGATTTGTACTTTGCTGAAGCAGGCGTTCACGCTGGACAATTTCGTCAAGTTCTTCAGCAAGCCCTATTACTACAACACCATTCTGAACAGCTTTAAGGTTTCTATCGCCGTTGCATTGGTGTCGCTGGCACTGGGCATTCTGATGTCCTACTTCTACTCGTTCTATCGACTGAAAGGCGCAAAATTCATCCTCATCTCCAGCATTCTGTGCTGCATGTCGGCACCGTTTATTGGTGCATACGCATGGATTCTGCTTCTCGGTCGTTCGGGTGCGCTGACCACATTGCTGAAAAGCATCGGTATTAAAGTGGGAAGCATTTACGGCTTCGGCGGCATTTTGCTGGTTCAGGCAACAAAGCTCTATCCGCTTGTCATGATTTATATGAACGGTATGTTCTCAAATCTTGATAACAGCTTGATGGAGGCGTCCGCAAATTTGGGCTGCAGCGGTGTAAAACGGTTCTTGTCCGTGATTCTTCGCTTGTCCATGCCCACGATTCTGGCCGCAGCACTTCTTGTCTTCATGCGTGCGTTTGCTGATTTTGGTACGCCGCTGTTGATTGGCGAAGGCTACCGTACGTTCACGGTTGAAATCTACAAACAGTTCTTGAGTGAGACAGGCTCGGACTATGGCTTCGCCGCAGCGATCAGCGTAATCGCGATTATTCTGACCGCAGCAATTTTCCTGTTGCAGAAGTACGCGACGAAAAAATTCAGCTTCACAATGAACGCACTGCATCCCGTTGAAAAACGTGATCCGAAGGGCTTTGGCGGCGTGATGATGCACGTGTTCTGCTATCTGGTCATCGCTGTTTCGATGCTTCCGCAGTTGTACATCATCTACGTTTCTTTCCGCAACTCGAAAATGGGCGTGTTTCAGAGCGGATATTCGCTGGATAACTATCGTTCGGCCATCAACAACCTGCTGCTCCGTGCAACAGGCAATACCGTCATCATCGGCGTTGTGGCACTCGCCGCGATTATCTTGCTGGCCGTCATGATCTCCTATCTTGTCGTGCGCCGTTCCAATCCGTTGAATCATGCGATCGACACGATCTCGATGCTGCCGTATATCATGCCGGGTTCTGTTATTGCAATCGCGCTCGTAATCGGCTTCGGCAGAAAGCCCCTGGTTCTGACTGGTACGCTCGCCATCATGATTATTGCTGTGATTATTCGCCGTCTGCCCTATACCACACGCTCGGCTACGGCCACGCTGATTCAGATTCCGATTACCATTGAAGAGGCTGCCATCAGCCTTGGCGCTTCGAAGATGAAAACCTTCTTCCGCGTCACTGTTCCGATGATGTCCAGCGGCATTGTCTCCGGCGCGATCCTGAGCTGGGTTTCCATTGTAACAGAAGTCTCCAGTGCCGCAATTCTCTATAACAGTAAATCTGTCACACTGACAGTCGGCACATACGCGGCGGTCAACCGCGGCAACCTCGGCGAAGCTGCTGCATTCGCCGCTGTGACGACTGTGCTGACCACCATCTCGCTGCTGATCTATCTGCGTGTCAACCGCGGTAAGCAGCTGGAGCTGTAATGGTAGCTGCATCGTAAAGATGTTCTACAAGTATAAAAATAAAAAAGGAGAACAAATGATGAAAAAGATCTTAGCGCTGATTCTTGCAGCCCTGATGCTCTTCAGCTTAGTTGCATGCGCGGCCAAGCCCGCTGAGGAACCGAGCCAGACACAGGACGAGACGCCCGCTGCCCAGCCCGCGGAATCCACTGACGAAGCGACCCCCGAGGAACCCGAGACGGAAGAACCTGCTGAGACCACGGAAGCCGATCTGTCCGGCACTGTGACGATCTACAGCACCCAGACAGATGTTGACCACGAGGTATTCCTTCAGGTCTTCAACGCACACTATCCCAACGTTAAGGTTGAATTTATCAGCGGTTCCATTGGCGAACTGATTGCTCGTGTCGATGCAGAAAAAGAAAACCCGCAGGGCGACATCATCTTTGGCGGTCTGACGCAGACGGACGGCGACCAGTACCTGAATCTTCTTCAGGAGTACACGCCGAAGTATGCTGACGAGTGCGGCGTAGAGTCCAACGGCTACTACACCTATTTCACCTATCAGTACGTATGCCTGCTGAAGAACACCGCCCTGCTCGAAGAGCTTGGCGTTGATGTCAATGGCTATGCTGACCTGCTGCAGCCGGAACTGAAGGGCCAGATCATGCAGGCCGACCCGTCCGCTTCCTCCTCCGCATGGCGTCAGCTGCAGACGATGCTCTATCTCATGGGCGACAATTTCGGCGATGAGAAGGCATGGGATTATCAGCAGAAGCTGATGGAGAACTGCGACGGCGTTATCACTACCAGCTCCTCCACCTGCTACAAGAGCGTTTACAACGGCGAATATGCTGTTGGTCTTACCTATGACAACGGCGCGATCGGCCTGCTGATGAGCGGTGCTGAAGGCGTCGAGATTGTATGGCCGGAAGAAGGCAACACGGTCTGTGCGTTTGCTTCTGCTATGATCAAGAACTGCCCGCATCCCGAACTGGCTGCTGCCGTCCTCGATACGCTGTCCTCTGCTGAGTTCCAGCTTGCCCGTGAAAAGGTCAGCGGCTCCCGCGGCTCCAACACCACCTATGTCAACGACGAAAGCTACTTCCCGGCTGACATTGATGACGGTGTTGTCCCGATGGACTTCGATATGCTCGTCGAGCAAAAGTCTGCTCTGCTTGAGAAGTGGTCTGATATGTGGGCCACTGTCAACGGCTAACTTGTAAAGTATATTTTATCCGACTTGATATTCAAGAGGCGGTGTGCGTCCGCGCACACCGCCTTTTGCAATC
>ERZ773108.3490-NODE-3490-length-11983-cov-4.918763_pt1 | contig 11983 bp, 10 predicted proteins | sample MGYA00580570_ERZ773108 | MGnify/ENA primary metagenome ERZ773108 (study PRJEB29015, sample SAMEA2737840) | human gut metagenome | biome: human gut; feature: human-associated habitat; material: faeces | place: China | collected 2012 ...
AGCCGACGGTGTAGCGCCCCTCCCAGCGGCCATCGCTGCGCTTGCGGATGCTGCCTTCGCCGTTTGCTCTTTTCTTTGCCATGTTGTCACCTCTTTCGCAGAAAACACAAATACCACAAGTTCTCGGAAATAGCTATAGAAACTTTTCGGAGCTTTTTCTTTGTATATTGCGTTGCAAATTTTAAGCTCTGGTGTTTGCATTTATCCAGTCTATAAACTTTCCTTTTGGCACGACGATGCGGGAGCCGGATTAAGAAGCTGCCCATCCGACGAGGCATGTGCATGCGTTAAGAAAGCCGATCATGAAAAAACTACAAAAGAACGGATGGCCGTGTGAAAAATAATAAAAATCAGGTTTGGCGACAATCCACAAAAAATGTTGGAAAATTGAGAAAAAATACCAATTGACAGGGCAATTCAATACAGGTAGTGTATTTATAGTTAAGATAAAAGCACGTCGGCACATGATGTGCGGAAACACGGTTAATAAAAGCGCAAAAGGAGAAGGTATGTACACAGAGTATCTGGAGCATTTCAAAGAACAGATCACCGAAAACGGACACCTTGTGGGCGTGGCCGTCGGAAGCGGAATGACTACGAAATATGCAATAATGGGCGGGAGCGATATGATCATGGCACTCAGCTCAGGAAAATACAGGTCCATGGGCCTGAGTTCCATGGCGGGCTTCATGAGTTATGCGAACAGCAACGACCTCGTCATGGAGTTTGCCTGCAAGGAACTGCTGAAGCAGGCGGGAGAGATCCCTGTTTTCTTCGGCTATAATGCGACAGACCCGACAAAGCGTATGTACGAATACATACAGGAAATAAAATCCCTCGGTTTTGCCGGAATCAACAACTATCCGACGGTCGGCATGATAGACGGGAAATTCAGGGAAGCGCTGGAGGAGGCAGGACTCAGCTACAGGCAGGAAGTAGAAGCGATACGCTTTGCGCATTACTGCAGGATGCTGACGGTCGCGTTCGTGTTCACGCCGGAGCAGGCGCGGTACATGGCAGATGCCGGGGCGGACATCATATGCGCGCACTTCGGCCTGACCTATGGTGGATATCTGGGGCCCAAAAAGGCACTTACACTGGAGAAAGCTCGGCAGACGGCAGAGGAGATATTTGAATCGGCGAACAGCGTGAACCCGAACGTCGTCAAGATGATCTACGGCGGGCCGATAAAAACGCCGGCGGACGCGCAGTATATGTATCAGGGCAGTGGATGCGAGGGCTTTATCGGAGGGTCAATCTTTGAGCGCATCCCGGTCGAGAAGGCTATACTTGAGGCCACGCAGAGCTTCAAGGAAAACAGCCCCGTCGTTCCCAACTCTGAGCTGGAGAACATAATGTTCAGCAATCCCGGGCATTACAACTATGTCGACTTCATCAAGGAATACATAAACGAGAGCTACATGACGGACATAAAGCTGAGCGAGCTGGCAAAGATGGCTCACCTTTCAACCTCGTATCTGTCGACGCTCTTCAAGAGAGACATAGGCTGCAGCTTTCAGGAATATCTTATAAAGATCAGGATAGGCAAGGCGCGGGAGCTTATCCATGACGGCATTCCACTTGTCATGGTAGCTCAGCTGGTCGGCTATAAGGACTATGCGCAGTTCAGCAAAATGTACAAAAAGCACACCGGATTTTCGCCGAGAATAGATTCACAAAATACAAAACAAACACAAGACCCTAAAAAGGGCACAAACACAAGACATTAAACAAGCACAAAAACAGGAAAAGAAACTGTATGGAAAAAGTACGCGGAATAGGCTAGAATTTTAGACACAGAGGTGAACACGGGCAGACCCGATGTTCACGTTAAGAAAAACAAACACAAGAAGGGAGGACAGCCAATTGAAAACAATAGCAATTATTGGCACATTTGATACGAAAGGCAAGGAGTTTGCATTCCTGCGCGATCTGATCAGAGAGCAGGGACTCGAGACACTGTGCATACACACAGGCGCATTTGAGCCGAGCTTCGAGCCGGACGTTACCAATGAAGAGGTCGCGGCGGCAGTCGGCGCTTCAATGAAAGAGATCGCCGAGAAGAAGGACAGGGCTTTCGCGACGGACACCATGAGCCGCGGCGCGGAGAAGCTCATCCCGGAGCTATACGCGCAGGGGCGGTTTGACGGCATAATTTCCGTGGGAGGCTCCGGCGGCACATCCATGGCGACCCCGGCGATGCGCGCGCTGCCGATAGGCGTGCCCAAGGTGATGGTATCCACGATGGCATCCGGAAACGTGTCCCAGTATGTCGGAACGAGCGACATAGTGATGATTCCATCGGTGGTCGACGCTGAAGGCCTCAACGCGATATCAATGGAGATTTTCTCCAACGCGGTCAACGCCATAGTCGGCATGGTGAAGAACAAGAAGCCACGTCAGGATTCGGGCAGGCCGCTGCTGGCAGCCACGATGTTCGGCGTGACGACCCCCTGCATAAAGAAGGCGGAGGAGTATCTGCAGAGCAAGGGCTATGAGGTCCTTGTTTTCCACGCGACCGGCACCGGCGGAAAGACAATGGAAGCGCTGGTCAAGGGCGGGTTCATAAAGGGCGTGCTCGATATCACGACGACTGAGTGGTGCGACGAGCTGTTCGGCGGAGTGCTGAATGCCGGATCCGAACGCCTTGAGGCGGCAGGTGCCTGCGGCGTGCCGCAGGTCGTGTCGGTAGGCGCGCTGGACATGGTAAACTTCGGGCCCATGGACACTGTTCCCGCACAGTATAAGGACCGCAATCTATATAAGCACAACCCGACGGTTACGCTTATGCGTACAACCGTGGAGGAGAACCGCAAGCTCGGCGAGGTGATCGCCGAAAAGCTCAATAAAGCAAAGTCCGCCACCGTTCTGATGCTGCCGCTCAAGGGCGTTTCCGCGATAGACGGAGAGGGTCAGCCGTTTTACGGCCCCGAGGAAGATAAGGTCCTCTTCGATACCCTGCGCAGCAACGTTGGCTCAAACGTCGAACTCATCGAAATGGATAACAACATAAACGATGACGAGTTTGCACTGGCCGCGGCAAAGAAGCTTATAGAGCTTGTCGAGAAAAACGGCTGAATCGATCCCAGCAAAAAGATTCTGAAAACAGAATTAAAATAGAAAAAGGAGAAACAAATGAAAAAAGCAACAAGAATCCTTGCGCTTGTCCTTGCAATTGTCATGTGCATCGGCTGCCTCGCCGCCTGCGGCAGCAGCTCCAACTCCGGCACCACCACCGCCGCATCCGACTCTGACAGCAGTGTTGCAGCACCGGCGGCATCCGCACCCGAGTACACCATCAAGATCGGCTTCATGTCCTCGAACACCCACCCGTGGACTACCGCGGCAAACGACTTTGCCGCAGCGGTCGCAGAGCGCACCGAGGGCAAGGTAAAGGTCGATGTGTACCCCGCCTCCACGCTCGGCAACGGCACTGAGCTGCTCGAATCCACCCAGAACGGCACGGTCGAGATGTGCATCGTCGCAACCATGCAGATGGGCGCATTCGTTCCCGAGGTCCAGGTCCTTGACATGCCCTACCTGCTCCCGACCACCGCGATCGCCGAACAGGTCCTCGACGGCGAGGCCGGCGACATGCTCCTCGAATATGTCAACGCAGCTGGCTACAAGGCCATGTGCTGGACCGACAACGACTACCGCTGCTTCTCCAACAATATCCGTCCTCTGGTCGCTCCCGAGGATCTGTCCGGCATCAAGATGCGTATCCCCGAGACCGCAGCTCTTGTTGAGTGGCTCAAGGAGCTCGGCGCTATCCCCACCATCATGCCCGCAACTGAACTTTACACCTCCCTGCAGACCGGCGTTGTTGACGGCCAGGAGAACGGCGCAATGCTCACCATCACCGATAACTATTACGAGACGCTTAAGTACTTCACTAACTCCAACCACCTCTACGGCGCATCCCTCGTCCTCATGAACGACGATTACTGGGAAGCTCTCCCCGAAGAGTACCAGACCATCATTCAGGAAGAGTGCTACAACATGAGAGATGAAGCACGCGCCCTGATCGCAGAGCAGGTCTCCGGCTGCATCGAGCAGATCAGAGACTCCGGCGTTGAAGTCACCATCCTGACCGACGAGCAGCTTGCAAAGTGGGTCGAGAGCGGTCGCACCGTGTATGACAAGGTCGACGGACTCAACCAGGATCTCGTTGACGCATTTGTCAAGGCTGTTGACGAACTGATGTAAATACCCACCGCGTACCGTGCCACAGCGCGAATGCGCTGCGGCACGGGTACACGGCGAAATACTCCTGTCATTTTGAATAGGGTACACGCGGCTGCGGTTTCGCGGCCCTGCTCAAAATGACAGGATTTATATATTCACATACGGAAAAGCTTGAACTTTCCGGTACATAAATACTAAAAGGGAGGCTGCCGCAGTGCTTGAAAAAATCTGCTCAAAGCTCGAGAAGGGCGAGCACTTCATAATCGCTGTTCTTCTTTTAATAATGACGGTCATGGCCTTTACTCAGGTCATAACAAGATACGTTTTTTCTTTTACCATAATCTGGCTTGAGGAAGCCACAAGATACTGTATGATCTGGATGTGCTTCATCGGCATGGCGCTGTGCGTCAGGAAAAAGTGCCATATAACGATAGACCTGTTCCCGGATATTTTCAGGGACAAGCTGCACTTCAAGGCCTATGACATCATCATCAACGTGCTGGTCATTGCCTTTTGCACCTTCCTGCTCCACTATGCTTGGGGCCTGACGCGCGATGCTTTTGTGAACCACCAGCTCTCCAGCGGCCTTAAGATGCCGAAGTGGATAATGTACAGCTCAATGTGCATCGGCAGCGTGCTCTCAATTTTCCACGCCGTCACCGAAAGCATCTTCCAGATAAAAGGAGGTATGGGTAAATGACTCTCATCGTTATCCTTCTTATACTGATCTTCCTCGGCCTGCCGATAGGTATGTGCTTCGGACTGGCCGGCATCCTGTACCTCACTGGCACCGGCTCCAATGCCGGAAGCCTTATGGCTCAGGCCTCCTTCGGCGGCATTGACTCTTTCACGATACTGTCGCTGCCGTTCTTCATGTTTGCCGGCGACATAATGCGCTACGGCGGCGTTTCCGAGAAGCTCGTAAACTTCGCAAAGCGCTGCTTCAGAAACTCCATCTCGGCCCTCGGCAACATAACCGTTCTTGCCTGCGCGTTCTTCGGCGCGGTCTCCGGTTCCTCCGCTGCCACGGTTTCCGCAATCGGCGGCATCATGGTCCCTGAAATGAAGAACCATCACTATAAGCCCGAGTATGCCACGGCACTGGCAAGCGCTGCGGGCTTCCTGGGAATACTCATTCCACCCAGCGTCCCGGCCGTCATTTACTGCTGCGCCGCAGGCGTGTCGGTAGGCAAGGTCTTTCTCGCAATCATCGGCCCCGGCGTGCTCACCACCATTGCCTTTATCATCCTCAACCGTGTTCTTATAAAGAAGAACTATGATTATGAGGCCGCAAAGAAGCTGGAGGAAGCACAGCAGTATGCCACGGAGAAATCCTTCTTCAGAGCGTTTATCGAGGCGCTGCCCGCATTCCTGATGCCGGTCATCATCCTCGGCGGTATCTACTCCGGGATTTTCACTGCGACCGAAGCCTCTGCCGTTGCCATTATATACGGCCTTGTCGTCAGCATGTTCGTGTACAAGAAGATCGGCGTAAAGGATATCATGCCTATCGCCAAGGAGTCCGCCCTGACCGCGGCAAAGATCCTTCTTATAATGGCAACCGCGACCTTCTTCGGCAGAGTCATGACGCTCCTGAGCCTGCCCCAGACCATCGCGACGGCTATCACCGGCATATCCAGCAACAAGATAATCATCCTGCTGCTTATAAATGTCGTCCTGCTCATCCTCGGCATGCTCATGGAGACCGGCGCTGCGATACTTCTCGTCACGCCTATCATCTACCCCATTGCAAAGGCTGTCGGCGTGGATCCGGTACACTTCGGCGTTATCATGACCTTCAATCTTGCGGTCGGGCTTATCACGCCGCCGATGGCGCTGAACCTCTTTGTCGGCTCGCAGGTGGGCAAGCTGCCGATAGCGAAGATCATCCCGCCTATCATACCGTATTTGATCGTATCGCTTGTTATACTTGTTCTGATAACCTACTGCCCCGCGATCAGCGTCGGGCTGCCTAACCTGCTGTACTAAGGAGACGGATATGAACGCAGCAAAAAAATTCAGAGAACTGATGAGCCGCCCGGGCGCGGTCATTGCGCCGGGAGTATATGACGGAATAGGCGCGCGCGTCGTCGAGCAGACCGGCTTTGACGCAGTGTATATGACCGGCAACGGCTCGATGGCGAGCCTGCTCGGCAAGCCCGACATGGGCCTTGCCACTATGACGGAAATGGTGATGCGCGCCCATCAGCTCGCAGCGTGCGTGGACATACCGCTTATCTGCGACGCGGACACCGGCTACGGCGGACTTGGAAACGTGCGGCGCACGGTCGAGGAATTTGAAGCGGCAGGAGTCGCGGGGATACATATCGAGGACCAGATATGCCCGAAGCGCTGCGGCGCGCTGGGCGGGGTGCAGGTAGTGTCCCGTGAGGAATCCGCCGCCAGAATAGAGCTCGCACTGAAGTCGAGACGCAGCGATGACTTCTTCATCATTGCGCGCACGGACGCAAAGGGCGCGATCGGATTTGATGAGGCCATAGAGCGCGGGCGCATCTACGCCGCTGCCGGGGCGGACGCGATTATGATAGAGGGTCTTGATAACCTCGACGAGATAAAGCGCGTCGTCGACAGCATCGACGCTCCCATCCTCTTCAACATCTTTGAGCGCAGCAAGGAAGAGGCCTACAACGTGCGCGAGCTTGAAGCCATCGGCGTGAAGATAATCATAAACTGCCTTACCAGTACGATGTATTCTGCGGCCGTCCTCAAGCATATGATGGAAACGTTCAAGGAAACCGGCACGACCGAGAGCTTTGTTGACGGTATGCTGTCAATGAAGGAATACACCCATCTTCTCGGGATCGAACGGGAAATGGAAATACTCGGCTGATGTGAGGGCAGGGCAATGACAGTATCGGAAACTCTTGCCGGATATATTGAACGGCTCGGTGACTGCGCGTCCAACGCGGAAGTGGCGGAGGCTGCCCGCATGCACTTTGCGGACACCGTCGCGTGCATCGCTGCCGGGTCGGGCTCGGCGGCGGCTGCCGCGGTGGCTTCGGCCGCGGCGAAGAAAAACGCCGCGCCGACCTCGACGGCACTGTGTTCAGGCGGCTTCAAAACGGGCGTGCACGAGGCGGCGATGATAAACACTGTTTCCGCCCACTGCCGCGATTACGACGATATGAGCATCGGACTCAACGGCCATGCAAGCGCGGTACTCGTCCCCGTGTGCATTGCACTCGGCGAGCAGCGGCACAGTTCCGGACGCGATGTACTCAATGCGTATATTGCGGGCGTTGAGGCAGACTCGCTGCTCGGTAAGATGCTGCACGGAAGCGGATACTATAAGGGGTGGAACACGAGTTGCACGGTCGGTACCGTCGGCGCGGCGGTCGCGGCGGGAAAGCTGCTGGGGCTGAATGAGGCGCAGCTTGTCGAGGCGATAGGCATGGCTGCCGGGGCCTCAGCCTGCGTCAAGGAAAACTACGGCACTGCGGCAAAGGATATAAGCCTTGCGATGACCGCCCACAACGCTGTCTTTGCGGCGGAAATGGCGGAGCTCGGCTGCAATTCAAACCACAAGGTATTTGAAGGGGAGAACGGCATATACAAGTCCGTCGGAATAGACCGCAGCGTCTCAGATTTTGAAGCTGTCTATGCCGGGCACGTCTCCGATTTCCTCGCACCCGGCATGATAATAAAGCCGTACCCGACCTGCCGCGGAAACCATAACGCGCTCGATTGCTTTATGACCATCGTCAGGGAGAACGCTCTGCAGCCGGAGGACATAAAGCGTGTGCGCTGCCGCGTCGATCAGGCCGCTATGGATACGGATAAGTATCCCTTCCCGACCGCTGCCGAGCAGGCGAAATTCAGCATGAGATACTGCCTTGGGCTCATGCTCTATAAACGGGAGCTGAGCACCGCGGACTTTGACGCGTCTGCTTCGCTGGATGAAAGAGCAGTGCGGTTTATGGACAAGGTCGATGTCAGCTTCGACCCGGAGATAAAGGACGCACGTTTCGGAACGGCGGTCACAGTCGAGACCGTAGACGGCAGAAGCTTTGAAAAGTCCGGGCGCTTTGCCTCGGGAGACCCGATGAACCCGATAAGCGGCGAGTCCATGCGTGCAAAGCTCCGCCAGTGCTTCGGCGCGCATTATCCGGCCGAACAGACGGACGCGATCATCGGATGTCTGGAGTCGCTTGACAGGCTTCGCGACATCAGCGAGCTGACTAGCCTTCTCGCGTGAAGGCAAACCAAGTGCGAAAGCAGTCAGGAAAGGCTGTTTGGCATATAAAATTTAATGTCTAAGGAGAAACAACATGAACACGCAGACCAGAAGTGAAATAATCGCTAAGTTCAAAGAAGAGATCGCAAACGGTAAGATACTCGTCGGCGTCGGCGCCGGCACCGGCATCACCGCGAAGAGCAGCGAAGCGGGCGGCGCGGATATGCTCATCATCTACAACTCCGGCCGTTACCGTATGGCTGGCCGCGGCTCCCTCGCAGGACTGCTGTCCTACGGCGATGCAAACCAGATTGTTGTTGAGATGGGCGCAGAGGTGCTCCCCGTCGTTAAGCACACTCCGGTCCTCGCCGGCGTATGCGGCACCGACCCCTTCCGCGTGATGGACATTTACCTCAAGCAGCTCAAGGATCAGGGCTTCAACGGCGTCCAGAACTTCCCGACCGTCGGCCTGATCGACGGTATATTCCGCCAGAACCTCGAAGAGACCGGCATGGGCTACGGCCTTGAGGTCGAGATGATCAGAAAGGCACATGAGCTTGACATGCTCACCTGCCCCTACGTATTCGATCCCGAGCAGGCAAAGGCCATGGCCGAAGCCGGTGCGGACATACTCGTTGCCCATATGGGTCTTACCACCAAGGGCACCATCGGCGCCAAGACCGCGCTCACCCTTGATGACTGCGTAGAGAAGATCAAAGCCATCATCGCCGCCGGCCGCTCCGTGCGCCCCGACATTATGGTCATCTGCCACGGCGGCCCCATTGCAGAGCCGAGCGACGCTGCGTACATCATCCATCAGATCCCCGAGATCGACGGCTTCTTCGGCGCTTCCTCCATCGAGCGCTTTGCGGCAGAGCGCGGCATAAAGGCTCAGGCCGCGGCCTTCAAGGCAATCACAAAGTAAGAAGCTAAAATAGCTGTCGGCACATTCTCGCAAATACCTATAATTTTCATTCATGCGCCGCCGAGCCGTAAGGTCCGGCGGCGCAGCCGCGCAATGCACGAAGGTCACCTATGTCATCCTTGAAGTGAGCGGCGATGACATACATCATCATGTTTGTCTCAACGCACAGCTTGAACAGCAGCGACCTCATGCGGTCATCGTTTGCGTCGAGCATACCTTGCATACTGGTGAGCAGAGCTTTGCTGAGATACTCAGTTGTATCGTCGGTGACAAGATAGCCCATGTAGAAATGCAGAGCTTTCTCAAGGTGCTGCTGCAGATGCAGCGTCCGGTCAATATATTGGAAGTAGGGACAGCAGTTGGATTTTCCACACTGCTGTTCTGTGAATATGCACCAAAAGAGGCCAAAATCACAACAATTGAAAAGTATGAAAAACGCATTCCGATCGCAAAAGAAAATTTCAGAAAAGCCGGGAAGGAGTCACAGATCCGTTTTCTGGAAGGGGATGCCACAGAGATTCTTGCAGAACTTGAGGGTTCTTATGATTTTATCTTTATGGACGCCGCTAAGGGACAGTACATCCACTTCCTGCCGGAAGTCCTGCGTGTCCTTGATAAGAACGGCGTACTGATCACCGACAACGTGCTGCAGGACGGCGACGTCATCGAATCCCGCTTCGCCGTGGAACGCCGGAACCGCACGATCCACAAACGGATGCGGGAATACTTATTTGAACTGACACATAATGAAGGGCTGCTGACATCGGTCGTGCCGCTGGGAGATGGAATTGCGATCACGATGAAAAGCCATGAGAAGAGAGAGGAAACAATATGAGAAAACTGGAATTACTGGTTCCAGCCAGCAGTCTGGAAGTATTAAAAGTAGCAGTGATCTTCGGCGCAGATGCCGTATATATCGGCGGAGAAGTCTTCGGACTTCGGGCGAAGGCGAAGAACTTTTCGATGGGAGATATGAAAGAAGGCGTGGAGTTTGCGCATGAGCATGGCGTAAAGGTCTATGTCACCGCGAATATTCTGGCACATAACCAGGATCTTGAGGGCGTGCGCGCTTACTTTGCCGAATTAAAAGAGATCGGGCCGGATGCACTCATTATTTCGGATCCGGGAGTGTATCGGATTGCGATGGAAGTGTGCCCGGAGATTGAGCGGCATATCAGTACACAGGCGAATAATACGAACTATGGAACGTATCAGTTCTGGTATGAACAGGGGGCGAAGCGCGTCGTGACAGCGCGGGAGCTGTCGCTGGCGGAGATCAAAGAGATTCGGGAGCATATTCCGGAGGAGATGGAGATCGAGACGTTTATTCATGGGGCGATGTGTATTTCGTACTCGGGAAGATGTCTGCTGTCCAATTATTTCACGGGAAGAGATGCGAACCAGGGCGCCTGCACCCATCCGTGCCGGTGGAAGTATGCGGTCGTGGAAGAGTCCAGACCGGGGGAGTATCTGCCGGTGTATGAGAATGAGAGAGGAACGTATATCTTTAACTCGAAAGATCTTTGTATGATTGAGCATATCCCGGATTTGCTGGATGCGGGGATTGACAGTTATAAGATTGAAGGAAGAATGAAGACGGCGCTGTATGTGGCGACGGTGGCAAGGACGTATCGGAAGGCGATTGATGATTATCTGGAGAGCCCTAAGAAGTATGAGGAGAATATGGAGTGGTATCGGGATCAGATCTCGAACTGTACGTACAGGCAGTTTACTACGGGATTTTTCTATGGAAAGCCGGATCATGAGAGCCAGATTTATGACAGTAATACGTATGTGAAGGAGTATACGTATCTGGGGATTGTTGGGGAGAAGAATGAAAAAAGCAGATATGCGATTGAGCAGAGGAATAAGTTTTCGGTTGGGGAAGAGATTGAAGTGATGAAACCGGATGGGGAGAATGTCTGCGTTACGGTGAAGGGGATCTGGGATGATGAAGGGAACCAGATGGAGAGTGCGCCGCATCCGAAGCAGAAATTGTGGATTGATCTTGGCGTGGAATTGGATAGGTTTGATATTTTGAGAAGGAAAGAAATGGAATAGGATAGGAAAATAAAAGGGATTAGGAACGTGTCATTTTCGAAGGGTTGCTAATCCTTTTTTTGCGCGAATAGAGATCATGTAAAATAATGGTAATGATAAAAGAAACAAATAGGAAAAAGTTCGACATTCTGTGAAGAAAGTTGCTTCATAATGTTTACAAACTGGAGCAAATAAGCTAGAATATACATGATATTATTGGACTAAGGCTAAATGCTGTTTTAATAGGCCATAAGTCACAAAAATATGTTAAGTATCATTACAAACGGAATGTATATAACTGGCAATGTCTAGGTCTAATTCTCCGGAAAAATAGAATGGTCAGGGGTGGAGTCATAAAAACATAGATTTTAGCAATACGTGAGCTTTTCGCTACACCCTGATACAGAAAAATGAGAGTTTGCGTAGAGATATGTATACCTCTAATTAACCGGAAATATTGCATGAGAATGGAGTGAAAAAATCACTTAATGAAATTTTTTTGTCATAGTAAACAACAAAATTTTAAAAATCACTCAATAAAATATACAAAATGCACTAAAAATTACGTTGCAGCGTCAAACAATGTCTACCTCAAACTTTCAGTGGCGGCATGATGGTCTACGGTGGCGTATAAA
>ERZ773108.3497-NODE-3497-length-11976-cov-2.892543_pt1 | contig 11976 bp, 15 predicted proteins | sample MGYA00580570_ERZ773108 | MGnify/ENA primary metagenome ERZ773108 (study PRJEB29015, sample SAMEA2737840) | human gut metagenome | biome: human gut; feature: human-associated habitat; material: faeces | place: China | collected 2012 ...
ATGGTTGGGTAAAAGAGAGTATATAAAATTTCATAACATGATGAGCGTGAAAAAAGGAGTGTGAACCGATTGAGCACAAAGGAATGGCTGTCTAGGGCATGGAAGATAGACAATGAGATAACAGCGTTGGAGCGGGAGTTATTATCCGCTAAGGAGCGTATGTTGTCCGTTACTGCACATTACAGCGACATCAAGGTACAGACATCTAAGAGTAATAAAACGGAAGACGCAACGCTAAAATACATAGAGTATAAAAACAAGTTGGAATGTCACATTGATGATTTGTATGCGGTTAAGTGTGAGATTGCCGATGCAATTTCTAAAGTGACAAATCCAACTTATCGGACACTTTTGGAGTTAAGGTATTTACGATATATGACTTGGGAAAAGATTGCCGTTGAGTTGGACATAACCTTTCAATGGGTGCATGTATTACACAAAAGAGCATTAAAAAAAATAAAGACAGTTGATTGAAATTGATACCCAATCTATGATATAGTTCAAAATGTAATAAAAGATAATCAAAGACGCTCCCTGTGGGGCGTCTTTTTGCGTGCCGGACATAATCGCCGGCGGATGGGTTGGAGGGTAAAAGTTAATTAGAAAAGAGGTGAGCCGCTATTGCAAAAGGCAAGTATCAAAAGTGGTTAGAGCCTGACGGATTGCTGCTTTTGGAAGCTTGGGCAAGGGACGGCTTAACCGATGAACAGATTGCGGACAAGATGGGAATCACAACATCTACGCTGTATGATTGGAAAAATAAGTATTCGGAGATTTCGGAGGCCCTAAAAAGGGGCAAAGAGGTTGTAGACGTTGAAGTCGAAAATGCATTGTTGAATTTGGCAAAATCAGGAAATATCACAGCCATTATATTTTGGCTGAAAAACAGAAAGCCGAATGTATGGCGTGATAAACAGAAAGATGTTGGTGATGAACACTTAGAAGACGTATCTGACGCGGAAAGCGAAGTGTTTGCTGATGATTAAGCGCACGAAAACGCTCCATTACAATTGGAGCGACAAACACAAAGAATATATGCGCCGGACACAGCACAGCGCCATGAACATTGCCGAGGGCAGTATCAGGAGCGGTAAGACCACTGACAACATTTTTTGTTTTGCACATGATTTAAAGCGGTCACGCGACAAGCTGCATTTGGCTACAGCCTCCACACAGCCCACGGCAAAGCTGATTATCGGCGACTGTGACGGTTACGGCTTAGAGCACATATTCCGGGGCCAATGCAAATGGGGCAAGTATAAGGGCAACGAGTGTCTTAAAATATGCGGCAAAGATACAAACTACAAAGAAAAAATCGTATTGTTTTGCGGTGGGGCCAAAGCGGACAGCTACAAAAAGTTTCGCGGCATGTCAATTGGCCTTTGGATTGCAACGGAGATTAACCTGCACCACGCAGACACCATTCGAGAGGCCCAGCGCAGGCAGATTAACGCAGACATAAAGCGGTTTTACTGGGATTTAAACCCGGAGAGCCCAAATGCCGAGATTTACCGGGAATTTATTGACGTTTACACCAAAAAGGACAAAGATGGTGAGCTTAAAGGCGGCTTTAACCTCGTCACCTTTAACATCTTTGACAACATCAATCTATCAAAAGAGAATCTCGACGCTGAAATTTCCAAGTATGAAAAGGACAGCGTGTTTTATAAGCGGGATATTTTGGGGAAGAGGTGTGCGGCAGAGGGGGTTATATACCGTCAGTTTGCGGACAAGCCTGACCGCTTTTTTGCAACAAGCGCGCCGGAGATTATGTTTGCCACTATCGGCGTAGACTTTGGCGGGAACCAGTCGGCACATGCTTTTGTGTGTAACGGGTACACAAAAGGCTTTCAAGAGGTTATCACGTTAGACGAGGTGTATATCAAAGAGAAAATAAGCCCGGAGCGGCTAAATAATGAATTTATCCAATTTGTGCGGAAATGCCTTGTGCACTACCCTGTTTATGATATTTTTTGCGACAGCGCAGAAACGACGCTGATACAGGGGCTAAAGGCCGCGGCGTTTGCCGCTAAGCTGCCTGTTAATATTCACAACGCAAAAAAGACGCGGATTACCGACCGCATACGCTTTTACAACACGATTATGGCGCAGGGACGATATAAGGTGATGCCGCATTGTAAGCACGTGATAGAGGCGCTCTGCTCCGCTGTTTGGGACGACAAAAAGCTGGAGGACACACGTTTAGACGACGGCTCGCTGAACGTGGACAGCCTGGACGCTTTAGAGTATGCCACAGAGCGGTATATGCGGGACATCATTAAAATCGGGGGTATTTTACATTGAGAGAATTATTAAAAAGACTTGGATATGACGTTATATCAGACCTGAACACGCAGCGTATCCATGATTGGCTGGCCTGGTATAAGGGATATGTGAAAGAATTTCACGATTACAGGATTTATAACGGCAAAAAGAGCGTTACACAGCGCAGGGCGTCACTCAATATGGCGAAAAAGGTTTGTGAGGATTGGGCCAATCTGCTGATGAATGAAAAGGTTATGTTTACTGTTGGGAGTGATGCGCAGACAAACCGCGTAAAAGAAATTTTAGAGCAAAACAAATTCCGTGTTCGGGCAAACCAGCTTATTGAACTCAGCTTTGCATTGGGAACCGGCGCTTTTGTGGAGTTTGCGGATGAAAACGGGATTAACATTGATTATGTAACGGCAGACAAGATTTTTCCCATATCTGCGGAAAATGGGCAGATAACAGAGTGCGCTTTTTGCTCTATTAAGCTGATTAGCGGCAAAAAACACTATTACCTGAATATCCATGTCAAAGATGGGAGCGGGTATAAGGTTATCAACCGTCTGTTTGACGAAAATAAGCGTCCCTGCCCTCTTCCGGACGGTTGCCAGGACGAATTTGAAACCGGATACGACAAGCCGTTTTTTCAGATTATTCAGCCGAACATTACAAGCAACATTGACATTGACAGCGTTATGGGTGTGTCGGTATATGCGAACTGCCTTGATGTGTTTCGCGCAATTGACGTTGTGTTTGACAGCTACCGCAACGAGTTCATTTTAGGCAAAAAGAGGGTTGTTGTATCTACAGCTATCGCAGATACCGGCATTGACGAGAACGGCAATCCCCGCCCGGTGTTTGACGCAAATGATGTGGCGTTTTATGCGCTGCCTGAGGGTGACGACGACAAACGGCTTGTGCAGGAACTTAACATGGAGCTTAGGACACAGGCCCACGATTCAGCTTTGCGGCAAAATTTAAATTTGTTATCTGAAAAATGCGGGTTTGGGCCGGGGCATTTTGATTTTGAGAAAAGCGGAGGCTTAAAAACCGCTACAGAGATTATTTCTGACAAGTCTGACTTGTTTCAAAACCTGAAAAAGCATGAGCTTGTTTTAAACGACGCCTTAACGGATTTAATCCGGGCAGTCATTTATATGGATTCAGGAGCCTTAAACATTCCTGTTGAAATTGATTTTGATGATTCCATTATTGAAGACAGAAAAAGCGAGTATCAGGAGCGCTCGCAGCTTGTGACCTCCGGAGTAATGTCAAAATCTGAAATGCGGCAGTGGTATTTTGGCGAAACAAAGGAACAGGCCGACGCTGTCATCGCGGCTATGACGGAGGATTATGTGCCCGAGGAGGGGTAAGCCTTGCTTGAACCTGATGTATTAGACTATATATTAAACAGCCTCAGTGTACATAAGCAGCTGCAGGAAAGCATCATTCGGGATATTGTGCGCCGAATTGTGAAAGGCGGCCTCTCCCCTGCTGATTCTTTAACGGAAACCGCGGCATATCAGGCGGAGATTTTGCAAAAGGCCGGCATTGTGTACGATGACATTATAAAGCTTGTTGCAGAAAGCTCAGACGCTTTATATTATGACATAAAAACAGCCTTTGACAGCGCGGAGGTTGAAATTTTTAATTTTGATGATGAAGTGCTGCTCTCAAACGGTTATGAGCCGGAGGCGGTGAAAAAGCTTTCTCCGGAGATGAAACAGATGTGGGAGGCTTCTTTATCCAAAACCTTTACCGAAGCAGAAAACCTGACGAAGACCATTGCCTTAACAAGCCAAAATGCGTATATATCCGCCTGTGATTTAGCGCATATGCAGGTTGCAAGCGGCTCCTTTACATATAGCCAGGCGATAGCAAACGCCGCAAAACAGGCGTCAATACAAGGTGCAAAGGTTTTATACGCCTCCGGTGCTGTAGCAAACTTAGATTATGCTGTTCGGCGCTCTGTTTTAACCGGTGTAAATCAGACTGCGGCAAACCTTATGTTTTCTAAGGCGCAAGAACTGGAACATGATTTGATGCAGACAACGGCCCACTATGGGGCGCGGCCGGAACATAGCCTGTGGCAGGGGTGCGTAGTTTCCCTTTCCGGGCGTGCAGGGTACCACTCCCTTGATTATGTTGGTTACGGCACTGTGACGGGCATTTTCGGCGCGAATTGCAAGCATAACTGGTATATGTACTTTGGGTTTTCGCCATATACGCCGGATATGTTAGAGGATATGAAAAACAAAACGGCGACTGTGGACGGGCAGGAAATGCCCATGTATGACGCGCTTCAAAAGCAGCGCAGGCTTGAACGGTCTGTAAAGGCAACGAAACGCGAGCTGGTGGGGCTGGACGAGGCGATGAAAAACGTTTCTGCGAAAGACGCGGCAGCTCTAAAGGCAGAATTTCAGGCGGGAGCCGTAAGACTGAAACGGCAGGAGGCGCGCATTGCTGATTTTTGCAAACAGACAGGTTTAAAACGTGACCGGTTCCGGGAACAGGTATTTTCTGCTGAAACAGAAAACGGCATTAAAAGCTGGACGAAATCAGTCAGCCAAAAGGCAGTTATGGCGAACAGGAAAGCGTTGACAAATGCGGTGAAAGGGGATATAATGTATTCATCTAAGAAATTTGAGGTAGCAGATGTGCATTATATTGGGAAAATTGATAGAAATATTTTTAAATGTATTACCGAAGATATTAAGACGAGCGATGTTATTATTAGTGACACTCAGATACAACATATAATAGACAGACATCCTGAAGATTATGAGCGATATTTTAAATATGCGGAAAAAATAATAACTTCACCTGATTATATACTTGAAGCCAATAAACCAAATACAGCATTTATTTTAAAAACTATAAAGGAAAATAACAAAAATTTTGAAATGATTCTACGGTTACAAACATCAAACGACCCTAAAAATTATAAGAATTCAGTAATTACATTTTTAAAGGTTGAGGAGAAAAGATATAGGCGGTATTTAAGGACCAAAAAGATACTTTACAAAAAAGAATAATTGTGATATAATATACATACAATAGGTGAGGGTATTTGAGGTGGTCAATTTCGTGGCAACCACACGCCGATGGTATGACAGGGGAAACCCGAGAGATGCAGGAGAATGCCACGCCTGCCAAATACCCAAAAAAGGGACTGCATATGCAGTCCCTTTCCTAAATAAAAATAAATAACATGTTAAACAAAGCATTGTGCAAATAAGCACAGTGCTTTTTTTATACCCAAATTGCCCCGGGCATGGCATTTAAACTGCCCCCGCCTTTAAGGAGAGACACCTGATTTAAAAACGTCGGCGGCAAGGAGTTTTATGGATTTTTTAAAGGACATTTTAGGCGAGGAGCTCTTTTCATCTGTTTCCGGGAAAATCAATGCGTTTAACAAGGCCAATCCGGATAAGCCTGTTAAACTTGCAGATTTATCCTCAGGCGGGTATGTTGACAAAAACAAATATGCCGACATGGAAACGCTGGCGAACGGATATAAGAGCCAAATTGCCCAGCGCGATAAGGACATTGCGGAGCTGAAAAAGCAGACAGGCAACGGGGAACTGCAAGGCCGGCTGGACGCGCTGCAAAAAAAGTATGACGACGACACCGCGTCTTTGACAGAGCAGCTAAAGCAGACAAAATTTAGTTCTGCTTTGGATTTGGCTTTGGCGGGGAGCGGTGCCAGGAACACAAAAGCTCTGCGCGGGCTTTTAGACATGGACAAAATTAAGCTGGAAAATGACGAGCTTACCGGATTTTCGGAGCAGTTAGAGCAAATTCGCGCCGACAACGACTATTTGTTTGAGACGCCCAAAACACCGGCAGGCGGCATGCGTCAGGGCAAAGGCAGCGCTGCGGCCGACGACAGCTTTATTTCGTCCATGCGGCGCGCGGCAGGGTTAAAAGACGAAAAAGGAGATTGATAATTTATGGCAAATTCTATTGCATTAGCACAGAAATTTGTGCCCGTGATTGACGACATTTATAAAGCGGGCTCTGTGACACAGATTTTGGACGCGCAGACGCAGAATGTTGATTTTGCAGGCGTTAACACTGTGAAGGTGTTAAAAGTGTCTACAACGGGACTGGGGGACTATTCCAGGACAACAGGCTATCCCAAAGGGGATGTAACCGCCAGCTGGGAAGCTTTGACACTTTCTGAGGAGCGCGGAAAAGAAATTTCTATTGACCGCATGGACGACGAGGAAACGCTTGGCATGGCATTTGGTGCTGTGACAGGAACTTTCATGCGTGACAACGTGATTCCCGAACTGGACGCTTACCGTTTTGCAAAATATGCGTCTACAAGCGGTATCCTTTCTAAAACGGCAACGGCAGCGCTTAGTAAAGACACCATTATCAGCGAGATTGACGACGCGGTAAAATCTATGGACGCAAACGAAGTGCCCGCAGACGGACGGATTCTGTTTGTAAACTCTGACTTAAAACCTGTTTTAAACAAGGCACTGTCGAGAGAATGGGGAAACGATACGGTGATTAACACCGGCATAACCAACTACAACGGCATGCAGATTGTTTATGTTGTTCCCTCTCGTTTTTATTCTGCCATCACATTAAACGACGGTGTACCTGTAACATCAGAGAGCTCCACAACGGTTTCCTGGGGATATGCGAAAGGCACAAGCGCAAAAGCGTTAAACTTCATGATTATTTATCCTCAGGCTGTTTTGCAGGCCAAAAAGTTTGCGCTTCCTAAAATCTTTACGCCGGACGAAAACCAGACCATGGATGCCTGGAAGTTCCAGTTCAGGCTGTATCACGACGCATTTGTTTATGACAACAAGGCAAAGGGCATTTTTGCCCACATTGCAAATGCATAAGGAGGGCGCCTATGTTAGTTGTAAAACCAGGCATTGAGCGCAATATCCCGCCGGACAAGCTGTCGGAATACAAGGACAAGGGGTTTGAGCCGGCAGAGGGAAATAAGCCGGAAAAGAAAGCAAAGACGAGTAAGCCGGAAAGGTAAGGTGCGGCCTGTGGAATATGTGTATATCGGCAATAAAATTCCGTCTGAGGAGGCCGCAGACTACATGCGCAAGGCTTATTTGTATCTGAAAAACATCACGCTGGGGAGAGTGGACGCCGCGCCGGAGGCCGAGGGCGTAAGCATTGCCGTTTCCGAAATTGCCGAAGCTATGTATATCACAGGGAACCGGTTGGGGATTGCCTCTGAAAACAATGACGGGTATTCCGTATCGTTTACAGGGGATACGCCCGGGCGCACGTTTTACCGCATTGCGGCGCGGTATCTTCCGCCGGGCATGTTGTCGCGGAGGTGTGACATGGTATGGTAAATTTAGAGGCTGTCACGCTGTATCACCTGACAGACGAGGACATAGGCACCTTTGTGCGGACGGTTTATCATGGGTCGGTGTATCGGTCGGAGGCCGTAAAGCCGGAAAAAGCCGGGTTTGTAAACGGTGACGTTTATAAAATCCGGATTCCCAGCACGGAACAGATTCCGGTTACCACATCAGACTATGTTTATATCGGGATTGGGCCTGATGTTCCCCAAACGGCAGAGTGCAAACGCATTCAAAAGGTGTGCAGAAACCTTCGCGGCGTGCTCCCCCACGTAAGAATTGAGGCGGTTTGATGGATTTTGAGTTTACGATGCATGCCGACGTCAACATAAATAGCCGCGGCGAAATTTTGAATAGACGCGGGCTTGAAAAAAACGGCATGGCCCAGCAAGTTTTAGATAACTTGGTATTGCAGACCTGCGACCCATATGTGCCCTTTGACACCGGAATGCTGCGGGATTCCGGTACAATCCACACCGTAATTGGCAGCGGCGTTGTGCAGTATAAAACACCGTATGCTCGCAAGCAGTATTATGAAAACAAAGGCGGCTTGGGGCTGCGCGGCAAGATGTGGTTTGAGCGGGCTAAAGCCGACCATTTGGCCGCATGGGGCCGTGCAGTGGAAGACGTTACAGGAGGAGAGGTGACGTTATTTTAATGATTATTGACGCAGTAAAAGAGTATATTCAAAAAGAATGCCCGTATGTTTCGGGCAAGAAGATTAAAGTAAACAATCTGGGCGAGAAGCCAGTTTCCATGTCGATTGAACAGGTGCCGGGCAGTCCGGTAATCAAAAAGTATGTAGACGGCGGGTCACAGCGGCAGATGATTTTTGTGCTTGCGTCTCGCGAGGAATATACAGAGACCGACTGGAAGCAAATAGAGGTTGCGCAGTTTTACGAAAAATTGCAGAATTGGTTTGAGGAACAAAATGCGAAAAAAACGTTTCCCGATATTGGGAACGGGCTGAAACCTTTGCGGTTTGAAGTGTCTTCCAGCGCATATCTTATGTCGTCGGATTACACGACGGCGCGGTATCAGATTCAGTGCAAATTGATTTACTACAAAGAGAGGAGATAAAAAAATGGGTTTTGATTTGACAAAACGCAGTGACGTTGTTGCGTTTTATGGCATTAAGGGTTCTGCCGACGCGGTGACGTATCACCGCATGAAAGGGTTTACGGAGATTTCCACCTCGCTGAACCCCAAAGAATATACAAGGCAGTATGTGGACGAGGACTTTGAAAGGACGGATATTACCGGGTATGGCCGGTCTATTTCATATGCTATGGACGAGCTGACAGACGACCCGGTACAGACAGACCTTATTTCCGTCGAGGAAGACGAGCTGACGGGGTCTGCCGCGGTGCGCGAAATTGTTATGGTTTATTTAAACAAACCGGTGTCGGGCAGCGAAGGCGCGTATGAGGCGAGAAAGCGGAGCTTTACGGTTATTCCCGATTCCTCCGGCGACTCATTAGACGCTATGACCCACAGCGGGACGCTTCGGGCAAACGGCGACATGGTAATCGGGAAAGCGACAACCACCGACGAATGGCAGACCATGACATTTACAGAAGACACAGAATAACGGGCGGGGCCTTGCGCCCCTCCCCTTTTGTTTAAGGAGTGTGTTGAAAATGGCAAAATTTAAATTTGGTAAATTTGAAACGGAAATCGACGCGACAGACGTTGATTTTATGGAAAAGTATGAAACAGAAGTGAAAAAATACACAGACAGCGCGGTTAAAATCAGCGAGAATCCGCCCGAAACAGATTCCGCCGGTTTAAAGCTTTTATGCGGCATATTTTTTACATTTTTCGACGCAATGTTCGGAGAAGATGCGCGCCAAAAAATGTTTGGTGAGAAACGGAGCTTGAAACTGTGCTTTGAAGCGTTTGGCACTCTGTCCGACTGCGTTAAAAACGATGATGCGGCTTTAAAGACCGCCAACAGATTCATAGGCAACAGAGTTCAGCGCAGAGCCAATCAATAATGGACTTATTTACAAATCCGCTTCCGCAGACGATAACCGTGAACGGGAAAGACTTTCCAATTGCCACAGATTTTAGGGTGTGGGTGCAGTTTGATTGCCTGACTGAGCGCAAAACCATGGGCCCAGATACATTGGCCGAGGTGTTGGCCCTTGTTTTCCCGGAGCGTGTTTTGCCGGAGCGTGTTTTGCCGGACAGCTTGAGCGAAACGCTCTCTGCGTTGTTTCGGTTCTATGCCTGCGGGGAGGACGGGAACAAGAAGCGTAAAAGTACACCCAGAAGCCAAAAGCGCGTTGTTTCTTTCTCCCATGATTCGCCGCTGATTTACGCCGCGTTTCTGGCGCAGTATGGAATTGACCTGACGCGCGAAAATCTGCACTGGTGGAAGTTTCGTGCGTTATTTGACGGGCTGAATGAACACCAGAAAATATGTGAGGTAGTTGGCTGGCGCGCGGCGGATTTATCTAAGATAAAGGACAAAGAACGCAGGGCTTTTTATCGTAAAATGCAGGAAATTTATAAGCTCCCCGACACGCGGAGCATTGATGAGATTGAACAAGATAACATAAAATGTTTGGCGGCATTTTTTTAAACGCCGCACGAAAGCAAGGGGGCGACGAGTATTGAAAAAATAAAATGCCCTTACTGCGGGCATGAATCTTCCGCTGTTATGGCGAAAAAGAAAGCCATATGCAGCGGCGTATTTATGCGGTGCAAAAACAAAGATTGTAAAAAAGTATTTGAAATAAAAATTAAATCCACCTAACAGTGCCGATGTGCCGTTGGATTCACAAGGAGTGTGATGACAATTGGCATATGACGGCAGTGTAAAATTTGATACAAAAATAGATTCGGCAGGGTTTCAGCGGGATTTAGGCAAAATGAAATCTGCCGCAAAAACAGCGTTTACGGCTATCGGTGCGGCGGCAGCAGGCGCGGTTGTGGCATCTGCAAAAATCGGAATTGGATTTGAAAGCGCATTTGCAGGTGTAAAAAAGACAGTTAACGCAACCGACGACCAGCTTGCAAAGCTGCGCGACGGCATTCGCGACATGGCGAAAGAGATACCGTCTTCTGCCAATGAGATTGCTGGGATTGCTGAGGCCGCCGGGCAGTTGGGCATTAAGACGGATAGTATTTTGTCGTTTACCCGCGTTATGTCAGACTTGGGCGTTGCGACCAACCTTGCCGGGGACGAGGCCGCTTCTACCCTGGCGAAATTTGCAAATATTACGGGAATGCCTCAGGAAAATTTTGACCGGTTAGGCTCAACAATTGTTGCGCTGGGAAATAATTTAGCGACGACGGAGGCGGATATTGCGGCAATGGCGATGCGCCTTGCCGGTGCCGGTACGCAAGTTGGCATGACGGAAGCTCAAATCTTGTCGTTTGCCGGTGCTCTTTCTTCTGTCGGAATTGAGGCGGAGGCTGGCGGCAGTGCGTTTTCCCGCGTAATGTCTGACATGCAGTTGGCGGTTGAAACCAACTCGAAAGACCTGAAAAAGTACGCCAAAGTCGCGGGAATGACAGGCGACCAGTTTAAAAAATCGTTTCAAAAGGACGCGGCCGGAGCGATATTAGAGTTTGTTAAAGGCCTTAATAACACAGCACGCAACGGTAAAAGCGCGACGGCTGTTTTGGCTGACATGGGGATTGAGGAAATACGGCTTTCGGACGCTTTAAAACGTGCCGCCGGTGCTTCCGGCGTGTTTGAGGACGCGGTTAAGCTTGGCAATGAGGCGTGGGAGGAAAACACCGCGCTGACAAAAGAAGCTGAACAGCGGTATGCAACTACGGAATCTAAGATTAAAATTCTTGGCAACAGCGTAAAGGATTTGGGGATTACTGCGTGGGATACCATGTCAGGGCCTTTCAACGGAGCACTTGACGCTGCCGGCGAGAAAGTTTCGGAACTTTCAAGCTCTATGATAAACGGCGAATTAAAAGGTGCGGTTGAAAATATTGGTGTGTTTGCCGGGGATATTTTAAATGGCGTGGTTAACCTTGCCGCCGGGGCGATTCCTGTTGTTTCAGATGTAATCTCCGGTATTACGAACATGAGCGGCTTGCTTATTCCTGCTGCGGCTGGATTTGCTGGATATAAAACGGCGGTGGGGGTTACAACAACAGCAGTCGGATTATTTGCAAAAGCGGAAACCGCTCTTCCAAAAATTCTTTCTTCGTTATCAAGCCCACTCGGGATTGCCGGCCTTGCAGTAGGCGGGCTTGCAACAGCATACGTTGCCGTTAAGACAGCCTCAGAAAAGGCGCGGCAGGAATTTTTTAACATGGGCGACGCTTTGGACACGGCATCGCAGAAATTTACTGATGCAAAAACAAAGGCCGACCTTACCGCTGACTATGC
>ERZ773108.3498-NODE-3498-length-11975-cov-9.003356_pt1 | contig 11975 bp, 8 predicted proteins | sample MGYA00580570_ERZ773108 | MGnify/ENA primary metagenome ERZ773108 (study PRJEB29015, sample SAMEA2737840) | human gut metagenome | biome: human gut; feature: human-associated habitat; material: faeces | place: China | collected 2012 ...
TCTGCCGCTTTGGCGGCAGGGCAAAATGACATTTACATATTACAGCGGGAGTGATAATATGAGTTTTAATACTAAAAAAAGCTTAAAGATTATTACATTTTGTATGGCGGCTGTATTGTTAAGCGGTACGGCTGCGGCAGCTGTACTTAGATATGACAAACCGCGAGAAGCAGAACCAAGAACAAGTATAAGTGACTATATAAACGTTAATAAAAGCGAGCTTCCGCTCGAAACTCTTGTAAGCGATGGAGGATATTGCGGTATTTTCCGTACCGTAGGAGTTATAGGCGACAGCCTGTCTTCCGGCGAATTCGAGGGTACTGACGAAAACGGAAATACTACCTGGACGGATATGTATGATTATTCGTGGGGTCAGGTTATGGCGCGCGATACAGGAAGAAAGGTTTATAACTTTTCAAAAGGCGGTCTGACAGCGGAGGGATTTCTCACCTGGACTTCGGAAATGGCTTCAAATCCCGATAAGCTTGGCTTCGGTGCATTTGACGATGATAAGAAGTGTCAGGCATATATTATAGCACTTGGCGTTAACGATTTATTGGTAAAAAATGAGCCTGTCGGAACCACAGCGGATATCAATATTAATAATCCGGAGCAAAACGCCAAAACCTTTGCGGGATGGTACGGCAAAATAATTTCAAAGCTTAAAGCAATACAGCCGGAAGCGCGGATTTTTCTTATGACAATGCCACAGGACGTAGATGATAGTGAAGCCGTCAAGAAATTGAAGGTAGAACACAAAAACTTGCTTATTGATATGAAGGATTTATTCGGTCAATATACCTATGTACTTGATTTCAATACTTATGCGCCTGTTTACGACAGAGAGTTTAAAAATCAATACTATCTGGGGAATCATATGAATCCTGCCGGTTATGTGCAGACGGCGCGTATGGTTGAAAGCTATATCGATTATATAATACGCCATAATTCTGCCGATTTTGCAAAGGTAGGCTTTGTGGGCAGTAATATCAATCACTGAGCTGTGGCGAAAAGAGGCGGATTATGAATATAAAACATAAAATAATTTCACTTTTAAGCATAGCTTTAACAGCCGTTTTACTTATTGTATCCGCAAATTCGGGAATTATTGCCTTTGCCGATGAGTCAATAGGCGAAAAACCGTTAGACAGAATTGTCACAGGTGGAGGTTTAAGCAGTATCTTCCATAAAATAGGCGTTATAGGCGACAGTCTTTCATCAGGCGAGTTTGAGGGCAGGGACGAAAAGGGTAACGTTACCTTTAATGATATGTACGATTATTCGTGGGGTCAGGTTATGGCGCGTGATACGGGTGCAAAGGTTTTCAATTTTTCAAAGGGCGGATTAACCGCTAAATCTTTTTTGGAGGATCAGAGCGGTTACGGTGCATGGGAAGAGGGCAAGCGTTGTCAGGCGTATATAATAGCGCTTGGTGTAAATGATTTGCTTAATCAGAATTTTAAGGTGGGTCAGCCCTCGGACGTTGATCTTGCCGACCCTCAGAAACAGGAAAATAATTTTGCTTACTATTATGGTGCTATAATTAAAAAAATAAGAAAAATACAGCCGGACGCGCGAATTTTTCTTATGACCATGCCGCATGATATGTATGACGGCAAATGGGAAATAAAGAATGCTCACCGTAATCTGCTTAAAGGTATGGTGGAGTATTTCGGCGGATATACCTATGTTATAGATTTACTTGAATATATGCCTATGCATGATGAAGCTTTTCATGATAATTTTTATTTAGGCGGTCACTTGAATCCAATGGGATACATATTGACTGCGCGCGTTGTGGAAAGCTACATTGATTATATAATAAGGTATAATCCTCGTGATTTTGATAAGGTGGGATTTATTGATACCGAGTCCGAGCAGGCGGGTGTATTTTCCGGCAGTGAACTGCCCGTTTACCTAAAGGTGTTGGAAAGCTACGATAATCTCGCGTCTGTAGACGGTGCGGTTAATTTGTGGGAACCCAATGCAGTTTCAAAGAGTCTGATGAATTATAACGGCGGCAAAGCACTTATGCTTGATGTAGCGCAGGGCAGTGGCTATAAAACCGCGCAGTTTAAATTCAATGCGGACCGATCATTCAGCCTTGCCGACGGTAAAGCACCGTATTTGGTATTCGATATGGATATACCGGACCTTCACGGCGGATATTTAGGTCTTTATTTTGAGGTCAATACTAAAAATGCAGGTGCTTTAAGAGCAAATGCCAAACTGGAATACTCTGAATGCTTTGCAGACCCGACTAAGCCGATATATATTAAAGAGCCTAATGAGTGGTCAGTTTATGAAACCGGTGACTGGAATAAAGGAAAAATGCAGTACCGTATAAATCTTAAAGAAGCGTTCGGCAATAATTTTAAAGAACTTGGCGAATGTTGGTCGTTCGATTTAAAGATAGCAAATTTCTCTGAAGATGCCGAAACACACTTTGTGTTTGATAACTTTGCACTTCAAGGTGAAACAAATGCAACCGTACTCAAAAAGGGCAGTGCGACGGTTATTTCAGCCGGCGGCGGTAAGACAGGCAGTATAGCGTTGTCGGATAGCGGAGCTGTAAACCTGATTGATAACGGCGCACACGATTTATATTGGTATATGGATGTTAATATTCCTGTAAGCAATGTTGCTAATATAGGCATAAAGCTTATGACCGACGGCTGGTCAGGCGATGAGGGACTTATAAAACTCGAAGGAGCACTTGCATGTTCAGAAAGTCTTTCCGAACTGGTTTCGGGCGGCGGAAGTACAGTGAAATTTTACAACAGTGGTTGGGAGGCACGAGTGCCAAAAGGTGGAAATTGGTACAGGCTTGATTTAAGCAAAGCGTTTAATCTGAATGACAGTGAAACGGTAAATCAGCTTAATAAGGCAGTGTCGCTTTGGCTGGCATATAATCAGTGGCAGTCAAATTCGGCGGACGGCGGTAATCCGAATATTGATTTTTCAGACAAGACAGGCAGTATCAGGCTTGAATGTATATTTTCATACTGTGCCGAAGCTCTATACGGCGATGTAAACTTAAACGGCAGTACCGATATTACGGATTTGGTAAGGCTTAAAAAATACATAGCGAATAAAAACGGAGTTTATGTATCTTCCTCAGCCGATATGAACGGCGACCGTGAAATTAACGCTTTAGATATTACGTTTTTAAGAAAAATGCTTTTAAAGGCAAAATAATTTTCCGCTAAGGATCTACGCGTATAATATAAATTAAGAAAGGGTAGAAGTAAATGTTTAAATCTAATTTAATAGGAAAAACAGTTAAAATAGTAGCAATCGGTACGATATGTTTATCTTTGGCGATTCCCTCCGTTGTTAATGCGGCGCATGATGTGTCTCAGCCGGAAAACAGAATAACACTGAATAATTTTGACGGCATTGCTGATGATACATTATCAAATTTTGCAGAAGTATGGTATAAAGACACTTCAGCGGCTGAAGTGTCACTTATTGATGAAAACGGGAATAAAAAAATCGGATTAAATTTTCCGGGCGGAAAAGAAAGAGAGGAATCTCAGCTTATAATTAAAATGAATGCCGACGGTGCATTTAATTTAAGAAATGATTTTATGCCTTATCTGGTATTCAATATGAAGATTACAGACATAGACTGGGGCGGCATAAAGGTTGCTGTTAATTATAAAGATGAAAACGGTAACGGAAAAGACATTTATGTAGCTGAAAATACTTTGTTACAGCGCTCAAAAGATTTTTCGGATCAAAACAATGCAATTGAAGAAATGCGCTTTAACCAATGGTCCGCATATGAAGCCGGGTCTTATGGTAATGGTTGGAAAGATGGCGAAGAATACGAATATCGCCTAAATCTTAAAGAAGCTTTTCCGAATGATTACGAGCAGATGTCTCAATGCTGGTCAATAAAAATTATGGCTTGGCGAAACAAACAAGACAAAGATATGAAAATGATATTCGATAATTTCCGTTTGGAATCCGGCAACGATAAGTATGCTTATCAGACATTTGACGGAATTTCAAATGCAGACGATGTGGCTTGGTATCATAATGACTTTTCTGCTTCTATCGAAAATCTTGGATATCTTAACAGCCCTGCGCTTAAACTTACCGGTATGGGTAATGCAAACACTCAAATTGTTTTTGACAGAGGGCATACAGTAAATCTTTTAGCAAACGGAAATTACCTTTACTGGTATATGGACGTTGATTATGATGCAACAAACCTGCAATATAAGCCCCAATTTATAAATATGGGAATGAAAATAATTACCGAGAATTGGACGGGAGATGAGGGACTGATATATCAGGATACTGCCATTACTTATTCTGAAAGTCTGTCCGGTGTTATTAACGGTGCGGGATACGCTTTGCCTGACTGGAATGCAAATGAATGGAATGTAAGAATACCTGTCGGTAAGCATTGGTTCTGTATGGATTTAACAAAAGTGTTCAAATCCGATTATTCGGAGGAGGATATTAAAACAAGTCTGAAACAGGCGAAATCGCTGTATTTGCAGTATAACAGCGATCAGGAAAATGCAGGCGGATGGAACTGGCAGTCTTTTGCCGATGTTGAAGCCACCTTTATTATCGACAGTATATCATCTTTTGTTAAAGAAATTACCGATGGTGACGCAAACTGCGACGGCACGGTAGATATACTTGATTTAATAAGAGTGAAAAAATACGCCGCAGGGATACAAACCGAAATTTGCGCAGCTGCCGATCTTGACGGTAATTCTGAAATCAATGCCGCAGATAGTATATTGCTCAGAAAAAAATTGCTCGAAAAGTAAGCCTTTAAAGCCGTAAACGCAAAAATACGGCATATGATAAGTATCGGGTCTGATATTATTCAGACCCGATATCAGAATAAATATTTGCAAAGCGTTTGAAAAAGGATATAGTTAATTTATGTCAATAGAGTTTAATGAATCAAAAAATCAATTTTACTTACACACAAAAAACAGCAGTTATATTATTGAACTGCTTGACGGGCGTATACCTCTGCACGCGTACTGGGGGAAAACGCTTAAAAATATGCCACCTATGGGTGAATGGAAAAGTACGCAGAATGCTACAATGACGCCGATGGACACAGGTATGCCGTGGGGTCAGTTTGCCTGTTCCGGCTCGCTGCCGTTGGAATATCCGGCATACGGTACGGGGGATATGCGCGAAACGGCGTTTCTGGCAAAATATGCCGACGGCAGCCGTACTACCCGATTTGAGTATGTGTCACATAAAATTATGCGCGGCAAGCCGGCTTTAAACGGATTGCCTGCAACCTACGGAAATGAAACCGAAGTCGAAACACTTATTATCACGCTTTGCGATGCCCATACAAAGCTTGTAACCGAACTTTATTACAGCGTATTTGAAAAATATGACGCAATTGCACGCAGTGTACGCCTTATAAATAATGGCAAAAGCAATGTGCTTATAAACAAAGCGGCAAGCGTAAGTGTAGATATTCACGGGGCAGACGGTATGGAGTTTATGCACCTTTACGGTTGGTGGGCAAGGGAGCGCCATATTGAACGCGCGCCGCTTATTGAGGGTATACAGAAGATAGATTCAAAGCGGGGTGCAAGCGGTCATCAGCATAATCCGTTTATAGCACTTTTGCAGAAAAATGCTAACGAGACCTACGGCGAAGTTTACGGTTTCAGCCTTGTATACAGCGGCAGTTTTGAGGCAGGTGCAGAGCTTGATATTTACCGCAATGCAAGGGTTACTGCGGGCATTAACAGCTTTGATTTCGGTTGGAATTTAGAATCGGGAAGTACCTTTCAAACACCTGAGGCGATTATGGTCTACTCTGCCGAGGGTCTCGGTAAAATGTCGCGCTGCTTTCACTCTCTTTACAGAAATAATCTTTGCCGCGGTAAATATCAGTATGCCGAACGTCCTGTGTTGGTAAACAACTGGGAAGCCACATACTTTGATTTTAACGAGGAAAAACTGCTTGCCATTGCAGAAAAGGCAAAACAGCTTGATATTGATATGCTGGTGCTTGACGACGGCTGGTTCGGCAAACGTAACTGTGATAATTCCTCTTTGGGGGATTGGTTCTGTAATACAGAAAAGCTTGCAGGCGGTTTAAAGGGACTCGGCGAAAAGCTTAACGCAATGGGTATGAAGTTCGGACTGTGGTTCGAGCCGGAAATGGTATCCCCCGACAGCGAGCTTTACCGAGCTCATCCGGACTGGTGTATTCACGCAGAGGGGCGTCCGCGCAGTCAAACGCGCAATCAGCTGGTGCTTGATTTGTCGCGCAGTGATGTATGTGATTATATAATAAAATCGATTTCCGATGTACTTAACAGCGCACCAATATCATACGTTAAATGGGATTATAACAGAAATTTCAGTGAAATGGGTTCGGCGGCGCTTACACCCGAATGTCAGCAGGAACAGGCGCACCGATATATTTTAGGCCTTTACAACATACTGGAAGAGCTTAATAAGCGATTCCCCGATGTACTGTTTGAGGGCTGCTCGGGCGGAGGCGGTCGTTTCGACCCGGGTATGCTTTACTATATGCCGCAGATTTGGTGCAGTGACGATACCGACGCGGTTGAACGCATATTTATACAGTACGGAACAAGTATTGTGTATCCGGTGGTTACAATTTCTGCTCATGTTTCAGCCTGTCCCAATCATCAGGTGGGGCGTACTACGCCGTTTAAAATGCGCGGCGATGTTGCAATGTCAGGTCAGTTTGGGTATGAAATGGATCTATCCGCTTTAAGCGATGAAGATTTAGCGTCTGCCAAAGAACAGGTGGCATTTTACAAAAAATACCGCAATGTTGTTCAGTATGGTGATATGTACCGTTTGGTATCCCCTTATGAAAACGACGGTGAATTTGCTGCGTGGCAGTTTATTAAGGATAAAACCGCAATTCTTTATACTTTTAATATTAAAGGTATACCCAGCGCGGCGCTCAGACGGGTTAAAATGCAGGGACTTTTGCCGGATGCTGTTTATAGGGAAGAAGGCACCGGCAGAGAATACAACGGTGAATTTCTTATGAATGTGGGCGTTGTATGCGAATGCAATCAGGATTATATCAGCACCGTATCGGTTTTTACAAAGCAGTAATCAATGTGCGGAAATCAGAGGATTAAGCTTATGAATACGAATGTAAAAGCATTTATTCTTGAAAATTGGGACAAAACCGTAAGGACAAACACCGCAGACGAGGGAGACCTTATCGGTCTGCCTAAGCCTTATACCGTTCCGTGTATCGAAGGTACTTTTCAGGAAATGTATTATTGGGATACCTATTTTACGAATATCGGACTGCTGTTATCGGGAAAGGTTGAACAGGCAATCAATAATACGGAAAATATGGCGTATCTGATAGAAAGATACGGTAAAATGCCGAATGGAAACAGAACATTTTATCTTAACCGTTCACAGCCACCGTTTTTTTCACAGGCAGTACGCGATATATTTGAAGTGACAGGGGATTCTGAATGGCTTTCCCGTATGTATTCTGCCGCCGAAAAGGAATATTCCTTCTGGTGTGAAAACCGTATGACGGAATCGGGACTTAACAGATATTACTGTGACGGAGGAGACGGGTTCGGTTTGGACGCGGCAGAATATCTGTGCGAGCGCTGCGGACTTGATAAGCCTGACGAAGCCGATATTGAGGAGTATTCAAAATGTCTTATGTCATTTTGCGAAAGCGGCTGGGACTGTACGAGCCGTTTTGATATGAGGGCGCACGAATTTAACGCGCTTGACTTAAATTCCCTGCTTTACGGTATGGAAAAGAATATGGAGTATTTCTCAGAGGTTCTTAAAAACGGTAAAAGTGGCGTTTGGCTTGCGCGCGCTGAAAAAAGAAAGCTTTTGATGAACCGCCTGATGTGGAATACGGAAAACAAAGCCTTCTATGATTATGATTTTAAAAAGCAAAAGGTATCCGACTTCTTTTCCGCCGCGTCCTTTTATCCTTTGGCATTCGGGCTTGCAACAAACGAGCAAGCGGAAAAAACCGTTGCCCATTTGCCGAAAATAGAAATGCAGCACGGAATCGCGGGCTGTGAGGAGAGAAGAGATAACAGGCACCTGCAATGGGATTATCCGAACGGCTGGGGCTGTCTTCAGTATATTGTAATAAAAGGTCTTCTGAATTACGGATACCGCGGCGATGCACTTCGTATCGCCGGTAAATATGCTTCGCTTGTTGAAAGTAACTTTGAAAAAACAGGAACACTTTGGGAAAAGTACAATGTTGTTACCGGTGAGGTTTCAACTGCAAGTGAATATAAAACACCTACTATGATGGGCTGGAGCGCGGGCGTATATCTTTATGTACTTAACTTGACTAAAAAGCTGAAATACAGAATTGATTATATATTTGAACAGCTTTAAAGCTATAAATAACGACAGTATCGGAGATATAAACGATAATATTGATAAGAATGGAGAAAACCTGATGAAAGAGCTTAAAAAACCGTTTATAGGCGTTGCTTATTATCCGGAGGACTGGCCGGAAAGTGAAATGGATTTTGATATTGCCAAAATGAAGGAAATCGGAATCGGCGTCGCACGGATCGGTGAGTTCGCGTGGAAGAAAATGGAGCCGGAGGAAGGCGTTTTTGAGTTTGGCTGGCTGCATAAGGTTGTGGATAAGCTGGGTGAAGCAGATATTCGTGTGATTATGGGCACACCCACCGCTGTTCCGCCGAAATGGCTTAGCTCGCTTGACCCTACAATGCTGCGGGAGGATGCCTGCGGTCATCAGTATGCGCACGGCGGCAGACGGGACGCCTGCTCAAATAATCCGACATATCTTGCACACTGCGATAGAATTGTAAAAAAGCTTGCACAGGAATTCGGTGATGATGAGAATATCGTCGGTTGGCAGATTGATAATGAAATTTATCTGCAAAGCTGCCATTGCCGCCATTGCGACAATCAGTTCCGCCGCTATTTAAAGCAGAAATACGGCACAATTGAGGAGCTGAACAATCGCTGGAATTTAAATCTTTTCAGTCAGGCATATGCAAGCTTTGATGAGATTGACACGCCGCGAATCGGCTGGTTTAACCCGCATTACCTGATGGAGTATATGAATTTTGACGGCGATAATCAGATTGCATTTGTGGCCCGCCAGGCGGCAATTTTAAAGCAGTATGTAAAAGCGCCAATCGGCACCGACCAAATGCCGATTAACGGCATAAACTACCGCGAAATGCACCGTCCGCTGGACGTTATACAGTTCAATCACTATAATACGCCGGACAATCTTTGGGAAACCGGACTTTGGATGGATTATTTCCGCTGCTTAAAGGAAACGCCGTTTTGGAATACGGAAACCGCAACCTGCTGGAACGGCTCCACTGCAATGCCCGGAAGTATTAAGCCTGACGGATTTTGCTATGTAAATACCTGGATGCCGATAGCGCTTGGCGGCGAGGCTAATATGTACTGGCTGTGGCGCACCCACTGGGCAGGACACGAGCTTATGCACGGCTCAGTTTTGGAAAGCAGTGGCAGACCGCAGTATAATATAGCGGAAGTTACAAAAGCGGCGGAGGATTTTAAAAAGGCGTCTGCCTTTGTGACAGGCACAAAGGTAGATACAAAAGCGGCACTGCACTTTACCGCACTAAATGACAAGCTTTATGCAAACCAGCCCATTGTTGAGGGATTTGTATATGACAGAGAGCTTAAAAATTATTTCTATAAACCGATGATAGACAGCGGCCTGCGCCCCGACGTTATAGACGCGGGAGCTGATATAGATAAATATAAGCTTATATTCTCGCCGCTTATGCCTATACTTGACGAGTACGGATTGCCCGAGCGTATAGCCGAATGGATTAAAAACGGCGGCGTATGGGTAACAGGTCCTATGACCGATATACGCACCGCAGACGGCACCAAATATACGGATAGACTGCACGGTATGCTTGAAAGCCTAACGCCTGCCTATTTGAACTGCTTTGTGCCCGATGCTGAAAAGCGTGTGAAAAGCGAATGGAAGGACGGCACGGAATTCGGCGGCAATATGTATTACGAGCTGTTCAAACCCGATAATAACGCAGATATTGCCAACGTGAAATTTGGCAGTAAATATATAGAGGGATTAAGCATTTTACAGCAATATAAGGTCGGCAAGGGTACGGTTATAATACTTGGTACTCTGCCCGATTATGACGATATGCGTAAGCTCATAACCTACGCCTGTAAGGAAGCGGAAATCCCATGCAACCGTACCGAGGGCAATTCAATAATGGTTGCCGACCGTAAGGGTGAAAACAAAAAGGGCGTTATACTGGTTGATATATGCGGAAACGGCGGTATTTACCGCAACGATAAACCGCTTTGCGATATACTTACAGGCAATAAATATGACGGCGATATAAAAGTTGAGCCGTACGGTGTGCTTGTTTTAGAGGAGTAAATATTTATTTGTTTTTCCTGTTCTGCCGATGGAATGGGAGGGGAAAGTATTTAAAGGAATATGTTGACCTACGGCTGCGCTTTTAAAGGTGCCGATTTAAAAGATTATTATAAAGATTCAGTGAAAAATCTAGGCTCTTTGTCAATAGTTGGGGTAAAGAGTTAAAATGAGAAATTGAGTGCAAGCAGTTTGCTAATAGGCGGCTGCTTGTTCTTTATTTTGTTGTTTATGAGAAAAAATATGTAAGATGCGGTTTCTGAATCTTCTGAAATTTTTGTAACCGTATGCATTTCTTTTAAGAACTTTAATTTTGTTATTACAACCTTCGGTAAAACCGTTAGTATAGTGTGACAGGACTCGAAACCGCGGCAGTTTCGAGTCCTGTCACACTAAGGCGATGAAAAAGAATTCAATATACCGGTGAGCCAATTTTGCATAGAGTCGGCACATTTCTCAAACTGCGGTATACCGCAGTTTGAGGCATTATAAATCCATTCCTGCATTTTTTCTTTGGCGGTTTCACGGCCGTCGCAGTCAAGTATTTCAAGGAATTTTTCCTTGTACCAATGCGACCTGCTAAGGTTAACAGATGTTTCTAACATAACTAAAACCTGCTGTTGCTGTTCGTTTTCTGATTTATTAAATCTTTTCGGCAATAACTTTTTAGAGTTTTTAAAATATCTTCTATGGGTTTTGGAAAATTTCTTCTGTTCTTCTTTTCTGACATTTTCAAAAGCTCATATTACCTGTCTTATCCAATGGTATTTATCTACTGTCCGTATTGCGTTTTTAAACCATATACCGGCGGTTTCATAATAAGTACGCCACATATCCGAAACAAAATATTTTACCTTTTCCCGTTCTTCCGTTGGATATTTACCGAAATATGTTGTTAAATACGGTTTGTATCTTTCGGGAAGTATATCTAAAACAATCTTGTTTTCGGGGTCGGTCAATATGCATTGGTATTTTTCTCCCCAAGTGTTGCCCTTGAATTCATCAATAGATAATACTTTGGGCAGTTCGGCTTTTGGATAGCTTACAAGGTCAAATACCCTGATTATTGTTGATACGGATAAATTTACTTTTTTTGCAACACTTGTAAAAGAGCGTTCATCGGTCAGGCGGTATAGTATAAATTCTACCAACCGTTTAGTCATACGGCGGCATCGAGGTAGAAAAGAATTATTTTCATGAAACCTTTTACCGCAATGCAGACAGCGGTAGCGCCTTTTTCGGAGCATAATTCCTACTTTCTTACCGAATGCAGGAATATCTTTTATTTTTTGCAGCCTGTAATCGTGTATAGTATCTGTTGCGGTTCCGCAACAGATACAATTATGTCTTTTTCTTTCCATTTCGAGATGAATAATTAAATTTTCTTCTTGTTCAACATTTGTTATTTTTACCCCTTGCAATCCAAGCAATTCTTCTGTAAAATGATTATAGAGCATATTGGAGCCTCCGTTTATGGTATCTACTCATTTCCATTTTAACGGTTTCTTTCCAAATATGCTCTACTTTTTTTCTTGTCTTTTTTGTAGGCTCT
>ERZ773108.3512-NODE-3512-length-11944-cov-3.224998_pt1 | contig 11944 bp, 7 predicted proteins | sample MGYA00580570_ERZ773108 | MGnify/ENA primary metagenome ERZ773108 (study PRJEB29015, sample SAMEA2737840) | human gut metagenome | biome: human gut; feature: human-associated habitat; material: faeces | place: China | collected 2012 ...
TGAATAGTAAACCGGGGGCTTTTAATTTTAACACACTTTCTCGCAGCAAATACCCTACGGCCATAAAAAACACAGCCACCATGCCGTCTGTGTAGCGCCAAAACATCGCGGCGGAGTCACGGAAAAAGTGCGCATAGGTATATCCGGCAAGCAGAAAAATCAGCGCAGCCAGAAACAGCGGCGTGCGCTTGCCTTTTGTCCATTTCAGCAAGAAGTAGAACAGGATCTCCGCCACAAAAAAGCAGTAGATAAACCAAGCTCTGCCGGTGTATTCATTCATATTCGGCAGTCCGCTGACAGCGCCCAGCAAGAACGATTTGACCGGAAATGCAACGCCTCTTATCACTTGCTTGGCCACGCCTACAGCAGCGCAGCACACCAAATACAGCAAATAGGGCAGAAGCAGATAGACGCATTTCTTCTTTAGAAAAGCACCGAATTTAGGCTGTTTGGCGCTGAAAGTCAGCCCGGAGGCAAAGAAAAACAGCGGCATAAAGTAGGATCCGATCCAGCCGTTCACCACGGTTGGCAGTGCTTCCGTATGGTACAGGATCACCGAGCAAATGCCCAGTGCCTTGAGTATATCTACGCTGCCGATCCGCTTAGCCATCCCGGTTACCTGCCTTTCTGCTTCCACTATACCATAAACGGCTGCAATTTCCAAGTGGTACAAGTTGCTTTTTTGCCTTGCCGTAAGGTCGGGGGTGTGCTATACTACTTGCAAAGATCAAAAAGGGGGTGTCTGCTTGCAGAACCCATTGTCTATATTGCCTGCCCGGCTGCTGCCCTGGTTTGCTCAGAACGCCCGCCCGCTGCCTTGGCGGCAGGACCGCCGGCCGTACCATGTGTGGCTGTCGGAAATTATGCTGCAACAAACCCGGGTAGAGGCGGTTTGGAACTATTATTTGCGTTTTCTTGCCGCTTTGCCTACGGTGGAGGATTTGGCTGCCGCAGAGGAAGACAAACTGCTCAAATTGTGGGAAGGTCTAGGGTATTATAATCGCGCCCGTAATCTGCAAAAGTGCGCCCGGGTGATCGTCAATGACCTGCACGGTGCATTTCCTACGGATTATGACGGCTGGCTGGCGCTGCCGGGAATTGGGCCGTATACCGCCGGAGCGGTAGCATCCATCTGCTTTGATTGTCCGGTGGCGGCGGTAGACGGCAATGTGCTGCGGGTAATTACTCGTTTTACGGAAAATGCGGCTCCCATTGACTTGCAGACCACAAAAGCCCGGATCAAAGCAGATCTGGAGCAGGTGTACCCGGCAGGGGCTTGCGGTACTTTCACGCAAGCGCTGATGGAATTGGGTGCCTGCGTTTGTACGCCAAAATCGCCGAAGTGTTCGGTTTGTCCCTTAGGCGATGTATGTGCCGCCAATACTTCCGGTAGCCAGACGGATTTTCCGGTAAAGTTGCCTAAGCGGGCAAAGCGGCACCAAAACCGTACGGTGTTTTTTTTGACCTGCGGAAACAGAGTGGCACTATCCAAACGCGGCGATAAGGGACTGCTGTCCGGTCTGTGGCAGTTGCCCGATACAGACGATTTTTTGAATGAAGGGTCCGCCATTGCTTACTTGCAAAATGTTGGTTTGGAGCCGCTGGAATTGCAAAAGATCGTACATGCAAACCATGTTTTCACGCATATTCACTGGGATATGCGCTGCTATTATATGACCGTGCGAGAGACCGCCGGGAGTTACACCTGGGTGCCGCTGGAGGAAGTGCGGCGGGACTATGCGCTGCCTACGGCATATCGCCAATTTTTTGAGGTAGAAGATGACCACTGATTTTATACACGGCAGACCGATGAAGCAGATCGTTCTGTTTTCGCTGCCGATTATGCTCAGCTCCCTTTTGCAATACACCTATAATATGGTGGATAACATTATTGTTGGGCGCTATGTGTCTACAAACGCGCTGGCCGCCGTGGGCAATATTGCGCCCATCAGCAGTTTTGCCATCGGCGCTGCATTCGGACTAACCGCCGGCTTTACCATACCGGTGGCGCAGTGCTTTGGTGCCGGAGATCAAGAGGAAACCAATCGCCAGGCCGGCAACGGTATCGGTTTGTCGCTGATTACAGGTGTACTGTTTTCCGCGCTGGCGCTGTTGGTTCTGCACCCGATGCTGGGGTGGATCCATACCCCGAAAGAGATCTATGACCTGTCTGTGCAGTACGCGGCAATTATGTATCTGGGTGTGCCGGCACAGCTGCTTTACAATGTGTTTACCGGTATTGCCCGCAGCGTTGGGGACAGCAAAAAGCCCCTGTTGTTTTTGCTCATCAGCGTGGCTGTTAATCTGGTGCTGGACCTGCTTTTTGTGGCGCATTTCGGTTGGGGCGTGGCAGGCGCCGCTTGGGCAACTTTGATCTCTCAAATCGTGGCAGCTGTGTCTGCCGGGATTTATGTGTTTCGGGGCATACCGGTTTTGCAGCTGAAAGCGCGTATGCTGGTACCTACCGCTAAGCGTACCCGCCGCCAGCTGGCGCTGGGCATTCCGGTGTCCTTGCAGTTTACCATTACCAGTATCGGCTCTATGATTTTGCAAAGTGCCGTGAATGGCTTTGGCGCCAATGTGGTGGCGGCGTTTACTGCTGCCGGTCGGGCGGAAAGCATCACCAATATTCCTATGAGCAATCTGGCGGTGGCCGCGTCTACCTTTGTGGCCCAGAATTACGGCGCCGGGCAGTATCGGCGAATTCTAACCACCGTGCGCAAGGTGTTTGTGGTGGATCTGGGGTTGTCTGTTCTCTGCTCCCTGGTGCTCTTTTTCGGCGGAGAGCAGATCGTGGGTCTGTTTATGACGGATTATAACAGCCAAATTGTGTACGCTGCAAAAGAATACCTGTTTGCCATCTCCCTGTGTTACAGCTTGGTAAGCGTACTGTTTGTGCTGCGTAATACCCTGCAGGGGCTGGGCTGTACCTACGCAAATGCAGTGGCAGGCGCCGGAGAGTTAATAGGCAGAATCACTGTTTCGTATCTTTTCACACCGCTGTTTGGGTTCAAAGCTGTCTGTTTTGCCGGTCCTGTGGCCTGGCTACTTGCAGACCTACCCCTAATTGTGCTATACTGGAGGAAAGCCAAGCAAATGCGTAAGTTGTCAAATCAATAAGGGGGATTCATAATGACTTATTACATTGCTATGGGCATCGGCGTAGCCGTTTCGTTGGCCTTCGTCTTTGTCCGCTCCGGGGGGAACTCTGTTCGAAACCTGATTTTCAAATCCGTGTCCAGTTTGTTCTTTATGCTGTCGGCGGTGTTTGCTGTGATCGAGAATTACACCAATGCTGCCCAGTATGGCTCGCTGATCATTATGGGCGGTGCCTTGGGACTTGTGGGCGACATTCTGTTGGATTTGAAAGGGGTTTACAAAAAGGACGCCAATAATTACCTAAAAGGCGGCTTTATCTTCTTTCTGATCGGTCATGTGTTTTATACCGCGGCCTTGATCCATTTTACCAAGCTGGATTGGTGGAAGGTTTTGATCAGCGCAGGTATTGCCGTTGTCGTCGGCGTGGTTCAAATTGCCACAGCCAATATAATGCGGGTGCATTTTGGCAAGTATCGCCGCATTGTGTTCTTTTATGTGTGCTTTTTGATCATGACCAATGTCACCGCTATTTTCGCCGCCTTTACTACCGGCGAAAAGTCCATGATCCTAATGGCCATCGGCGCCACGTTCTTTACCATTTCGGACGCGATTCTCAGCAATACCTATTTCGGTCGCGGGTTTGACGGCGGCATTTGGCTGTTCCTGAACCACTTTGCCTACTATGCCGGACAGTATTTGATCGCTTCCTCTGTATTCTTCTTTGGTAAATAATATCACGTTTTTCGGCTCCTCTTGTGTGCAAGGGGAGCCGTTATTTTCTTTCACGGGGCGGGGGCTTGCTCCCACTGTTATGCTTGCCGAATTTGGTGTGGTTGTGACCCTCCGATTTTGCCAAACTTGCATTTTTTCTTCAAATGGGGTATAATTCTATACGTTTGAGTAATCGCTCAAAGGGGGAACTTTTATTTCTATTCAAAAAAAGAAATTAGCTGCGGCTGCCGTTAGCGCTTGCCTGATCCTGGGCAGCACCGCGCCGGCACTGGCTTCGCCTGTTGCTGCCGCTACGGCGCAGACCCAGATTGCGCCCGGTCCTGCCTTGCCGGTGAACATTATGAATACCGAGCAGCAGACGAACGCGGTACACGCCAAAATCAAGGTCACCGACCTGACCGGCAAGCATGCCACCCTGTCCTGGGACAGCGGCAGTCCCTTTGCCATCTACAATGTGTACCAGTATGATTACATCCTCAAAAGCTGGAGCCTGCATACGCAGGTGCGGGTAAATACGGTGGAATTGACGGACCTGACCCCGGCCATGTTCTATAAATTCAAGATCACTGTGCCCGGCAGCGATGTTCTCCAGGAGAGCACCGTGGGGGAGACGGATTTTTATACCCGACCTTCTGCCAGTAAAATGGAGCTGTCTGTTTCAGGCGCCACAGAAGTGACCCTGAAATGGAGCACCAAGCATTCTCCGGCCTACTACGAACTGTACCGTGCGGAGAAGAACGGCAAGTACGAAAAAATCGCCAAAATCAGCGGCAAAAAGCGCACTTTTACCGATGTAGATGTGTCGCCCAAGACCGCGTATTCTTACAAGATTCGAGGCGTGGTGGAAAACAGGGAAACCAAGACCAAAAGTCGCTTTTCCCACCCGGTAACGGTGAAAACTGCCAAGACCCTGAAGCTGCCGAAAGTCTCCGGTGCCTGCAAAACCTACGCTTATTATGATGCGGTAACAGATAAAAAATCGCCTGCCTATGCGGTGCTGAATTCCGGCACCTACCGGGGCGTAACCTACAAGACCACCACCGACGAGACCACCGGTATTCGTATGGTAGGGGAATATTATTGCGCTGCACTGGGCACCTTTTACGGCACCACCAAGGGTACCAAATATAAGGTCACCCTGGATACCGGCAAAACCTTTAAGATCATTTTGTGTGATACCAAATCCAACCGCCATACGGACAAAAAGCACCAGTACGCCAAGAAGAATAAAGATGTGGTGGAGTTCTATGTGGACCGCACCAAGATCCCCGCAGGGGTCAACGGCAATTATAACCGCTTGGAGCCGTTTCACGGCAAAATTCAGTCCATCGAGCAGTTGACGGAATGGGATCGTGCGGAATCATAAAGGCATCAAAAAAGCACCCGATTGGGTGCTTTTTTTAGTGTTTAAGAAGGTGCTTGAATTACAGAATTTCCTAGCGGCCGGCAGGGTACACCCGTTTTAATCACCACTGTTTCGTAAAATGCCTATTCGTTGTAAAAAAGCTTGTATTTTGTAAAAATCGGTTGACATTCCATATATTAAAATATATAATACCCAATGGAAAAAGGAGGAGTGGGTGAATTATGCCCATTTCTCCTGCTTTTATATCCTGCGGCGCCGAGGGCGCTGCGCAAACTGGAGCGTGAATCTTTATGGCAAAAAAATGGACAGCTGTGCTGATGGCCATTCTCATGGTGCTTACCGCATTTCCGGTGACCACCGCAATGGCAGCCGGCAGCAGCGAGGCAAGTAAGCCGGCAGACGGTACGACTCAGGGTCGTCCCTTTGTCAGCGATAATCCGTCTCATTGGTACCGTATTCCCAGTATGGTTACCCTGGATGACGGTACTGTCGTTGCAGCTGCTGACGCCCGTTGGGACGGCGGTATGGACGGCGGCGGTAACGATGTGATCACCGCGCGTTCTACGGATAACGGCGACACCTGGTCTTACACATGGGCCGGCTATTACGGTGATAACGGCAATGTGTTTAACAAGGCGTCTACCAGTTATTGCGACAGCAATATTGCAACTGACGGCAAGAACCTGTATATGCTGTCTACCTTCTTTGCTTCCGGCGTTGCCATTAACGGCACTTCTGCGAACGCACAGCCTTCTAAGGACACCGGTTTGGACAGTCAAGGTCGTCTGCAGCTTGCCCGTAACGGCGGCGACTATGACTATTATGTGGGCGCGGTAGGTGCAGACGGGTATGCCAGCATTTATAGAACCAGCGACAGCACGGTCGTCAGCGGCTACAAGGTGAACGGCGAGTTTGAGCTGTTTAAGCATGACGCTTATGTTGGCTGCGTTTGGTATTCTAACTGTGAGTTCCAGGCCAAGAAGTGCCAGTACCTGTTTTTCCGTACTTCCACGGACGGCGGCAAAACCTGGAGCGCACCCTCACTGGTGAATGCCAGAAAGAGCGGCGAGAAGTTCTTGGGCGCAGGTCCCGGTCGTGCCATCGTAACGGATGACGGCACCATTTGTATGCCGGTTTATGTTTACGGCGACAATGCTTGGGGCTCCGGCGACGCTTCTCAGGCAACCAGCTTTATTTACAGTAAAGACCATGGCAAGACCTGGAGCCGTACGGCGAACTTTACCAGCACGTCCTCTTTTGGCGGCAGCGGTTGGTCCAGTGAGGCGCAGCTTGTAGATTTAGGTAACGGCGTGGTGCGCTGCTTCTACCGTAACGGTAAGAAAAAGATTATGTACTGCGACGCCACTTGGACCGGCTCTCTGTACAGATGGGGCGATGTGGTAGATACTGGTATTGACATTTGGGGTAACTGCCAGCTGTCTGCCATTATGTATCCCTATCTGATTGACGGCAAGCGTGCCATTTTGGTTTCTTCTCCCTCCTCAACAGAGGGTCGTAAAACCGGTGCCATCTTTACCTTGCTGCTGAATGACGACAATACTGTTTCTACCGAATATGCCAAAAAGACCATTACCGCAGAGGGCGCAACCTTTGCGTACTCTTGCTTGACGGTGCTGAAAGACGGCCGCGTGGCAGATTTGTACGAGACGGACGCATGTGATTTTACCTATAAAGTTTTTGATATCCAATCCCTCACCGGTATGGATGTGGATGTTCCCACCACAACGGATATTCAGATGAATGTGGGCCAAAAGAAGACCTTAACCTTCTCTGAGCAGAATGTGAATAACTCTGCAAGCGACATTGTGTCTTTGTCTGCTGCGAAGGAAGTACCCGGTGCCACTGCCAATAAGGCAACGGACGCCAATTACAGTGGGGATTCCGTTTCTGTAAAGCGCGCTTTGTACACCTTTACCTCTACCGGTACGGAATATACCATTGCCCACGCAGGTATGTACTTAAGCGTGGGTACAAACGGTAAGGCCGGCTATCCCGGTGCGTCTACGCCTGCCAATGTTACATTGCGTGCAGTAGACGGCGGCTTCCAGCTGTTGCAGGATGGCCATTACGGCCTGTATTTTATGGAAAAAGATTCCAAGGGCAATGTGGTGAACCACTTTGAGCGTTGGGATTTTGAGGGTAAAGATAAGGATACCAAATCAGAGGCAGAAGTACTGAAAGCCACCACCTTCCAGCTGTACCGCAGAATCCGCACCGGCGAGACCGGCAGCACGGAGCTGCCCGGCTACATTCAGGTGAATACCGTGGATGACGGCGAGGAATATTTGATTGTCTATCACGGTACGGACGGCTATTTCCTGCTGAATCCCTCTACTTCTACAACGAATATGTATGCCCATTGCTTGAAGGCAAACGGCGGCAGCACCGTTGACGGTTACAATGTTACCGTTACCGCCAACGCAGTCGGTAATGCTGTGGTACAGGCAGGGCTGAATACTTATAATATTACGGTTGTGGACGGCGACTTGGCTGTGACCGGTGTGGTTAAGTATGACCCGGTGATTTATACCCACGGCTCCTCTTCATCTGCAGATTCTGACTATATGTACTGCGGCTCTTTGATTTCCGACGGTACTGTGCGAGGAGAAAAGCAAACCAATTATACGATTACAGACTCACGCTACACGATTCAGTCAATTACCTGCTTTGAAGATCCAAATGCAGATATTAAATTTGATGGCAATAAACTCAGTGGTTCGTTGCATTTGGCTGACACTGCGGATTATGCCAGTCAAACAACAGGCGTTACGGCAACAATTATAACCTTGTTAGCTGATAATGACGGGAATGTCTGGAGCCAGACAGATAAATTATATGTTGCATCAAATCCAGTTGCCGGTAATATGGCACTTGGTGCTGCAACTTTTAAGCCTGCAGCTGGGGGCGACTACTATGCTCGGATGTCCGCCATATTTGTTGCAGACGATTCATATGGCGTAGTGCCTGCTGCAAAAGTTTCTGGCTATCAGTACAATGCTAAGGACATTTATACCGCTGATGCACTTTGGTATGATGGCACAATTCCAAGTCTGTTATCTTCTAGTTCCGATAAGCAAGCTGGTCGTGCAGAAAATCTATATAGAAAGGATATCTTTAGTAGTTTAGCGCAGGTTTGTGAGATTACTAATTCTACGAATATTCTGGCGTACTACTATTATGATAAGAGTGCGGATGTAAACCAGGGTATTACAAAGAACGATGCCAGCGGCAATAGCTTTTCTTTCAATATGGGCATGACGCCAGTTCGAATTAACACAGGTAAACGTATTACCGGTTATGCCACCGTTACAAATGATGCGAATAAACTGAATTTGGGCAGTGGATTGAGTGCCCACAGTGCTACTAAGTTCAGTGATTTTACACAAACACAAACCAAAGAGTCTGCTGTCAATCCCGGTACAGGTAAGCGCCAAACCATTCAGATTGACGGCGATGCCAGCGGCGTGGCGCCCAATACCACCACCACGCTTACTGGTAATATGGAATCATACATTAATAGTAATTATGATCACCAGAGTGCGTTCATTTGTGCAGTCCATGCCGTCTTGCCTTTTGGTGTTATTGTTTGTGACAAGAGCAACGAGCGTAAGCCGTATAATGAAGCGGTGAGCAAGGTGCGTGTGTCCACCGATTATACCAAGAGCACTTGGGACAAGTACACCACGGATTTATTGAACACGCAGGCGTATTTGAACAACTATACGCTGCTGACCACAGACGAGACCACCCTGGATGTGGGCAAGGATTTGGATTCCGCTTATAAGAATCTGACCAAGCGTGCAGACTTTACGGAACTGGAAAAGGTGGTAGAGCAGAACAAGGCGGCTTATGACAAGGGCTTTGCCGGCAATGTAACCGATACAGACCAGAATAAGTACACGGTGGACAGCTGGCAGAACTTTGAGAACGCCTATAAAGCCGGTACGGATCTGTTGGCGCAGTATCCGGAAAAGGACAGAAACAATGTGGCAGGCTTTACCGTAGGTCCCGATTCTGCGGAAAAGACCACCCAAACCAAAATTGATGAGACCGCAACCCAGCTGAAAAACTCCGGCCTTGTGGTTGCTGCTGACGCCAGCGCCTATGAATCTGCCCGCAGCATAAGCGCCACCATCGACCGCACCGCGTTCCCGGACGACGGTACCGCCATTACCAATACGGTAACCAAGGGCAACAGCACCATTTATAAAGCCTACAACGGCAAGGATTATGTGAATGTGCCTGCTGCCCAGCAGGGTACGGTAGACGGCTTTACTACGGATTTGCTGAGTAATATGAATGTAGGCGAGTCCTCCCAGAGTGGCCGCACCTTTACCGTTGCCTGCACCGTCAACGGCAATGCCTTTGAAACGAAAGAGGGTAAAACGCTGTATCACTACGGCACCATTGCCCATTTGGATTTCTCTGCTTACAAGTCTCAGGATACCGTTTGCGTTGTGCATACAACCGGAGATACAAAGATCGACCTTGCCAAGTGCAATTATCAGTTGTCGCTGCTGGTTCAGCGGGATACCACCATTACGGTTACCACTGCCACCAGACCCAATGTGATTGTTGCCGACTACTTTGGCACGATTTTGGGCGCGTTTGTGGGCGCCACCAGCGTAACCGTAGAAGGCAACACCGTAAAGGTGGGCGATACAGTGATTACCGCCAAGGATTCCCCCAAGTACAAATTTACCGGTTGGACTTGGAGCGAAGGCACCCATGCGGTTCCGGCGGGTCAGGTTGCGCAGATTGTGCAGAGAGGTACACGCACCGGCTTGGATGTGAAGTACACCGTCAGCAACAGCGGCACGGCGGCAAACGCCTTGATCAACGGCGCCACCCAGTACACCGCACCCGGTATCAACAAACCCTTAGAGCTGACCTCAGACAACGCAGCGTACTGGACCCGTACCGTAAACGGTGTGGAGACCTTGGCTTCCTACGAGCAGAATGTTACCCTGTTCAGCGCCAATACGGAAACGACTTTCACGGCTTATGCCAGCTTAAACGATCTGCCCAAAGATTTGCAGGAGCAGGCAGAGAGCGGCACGCCGGCTTTGAATGGCGTAGGTTTCTTTGCAGACAACAAGTTTACCTTGTCCTGTGATTATTCTGCCGGTGCTAATGTGACCGTCTTGGAGGTGGGTGTGATTTACTCCACCACTAAGAATGGAAAGGACACCCTTGTGAAGGGCGGCGACGGTGCGACAACGGTTGTGTCCCGCAATGTTGCCAACTGGACAGGCAGTCCCAATTCCGGCACCTTTACCATGACCAAGAAGGCCAGCGATCCGGGCAGCCATTATATGCGTATGTATGTGAGCTACCGTACTTCCCGTATGAACACCCAGGTACCATTTGTGGTTTATGGTGATATTTATCAGTGCGTAAACGGCGTTGTTTCCGCAGTTAACTAAAGAAGGAGGACAATAAAATGAAAGCATACGATACTCCGACTTTAGATGTAGAGTGGTTCACCGCCCAAACAGCACTGAGCCAGAGCACCACGGACCCGGATAAGGAAAATCCCGACACGGAGTTCTAATCTAAGCATAGAAAACACCCCCGACCAAATGGTCGAGGGGGTTGTTTTTGTTCAATATCGGGTTTAGCCGTTCACCACGTTCTGCGGTTTGCCGTCTAAGTAGGCGGCAATATTCGCTTGCAGAATGCCAAGCAGTCTGGCGCGGGTCTCGTAGGCCGCCCAGGCAATATGGGGGGTAATGCGGCAATTTTTTGCGTGCAGCAGAGGGTTGTCTGTTGCCGGCGGCTCGGTAGAGAGCACATCCAGCCCGGCGCCTGCCAGCTTGCCGCTGTTTAACGCTTGCGCCAATGCATCCTCGTCCACCACCGGTCCGCGGCTGGTGTTGATAAAGATCGCGCCGTCTTTCATCTTGTCAAAGGCCGCCGCGTTCATCATACCCTGGGTGTCCGGTGTCAGGGGACAGTGGCAAGTGATGATGTCGCTGTTTGCCAGCACCGTATCCGCATCTGCAAATTGGGTGCTGTGCAGCCCGTCAAGGGGCTTTTCGTGCGGGGTGCACACCAGCACTTGCATGCCGAATGTTTCTGCAATCTGCGCCACTCTGTGCCCGATTGCGCCAAACCCAAAGATGCCCAAGGTTTTGCCGTCTAATTCCATCAGCGGTGTTTTCCAAAAACAAAAGTCCGGGCAACGGCACCATTCACCGTTTTCTACCGCCTGTGTATGCACTGCAACCTGGTTGGTAAAGGACAGGATAAAAGCAAACACCAGCTGTGCCACTGCATTGGTGGAGTAAGCGGGAATGTTGCACACGGTAATACCCAGTTCCTTGGCTGCCGCACAGTCTACCACATTGTAGCCGGTAGATTGCAGCCCGATGTATTCCAGCTCCGGGCGCAATGCTTCCAGCGTTGCACGGTCAAGGACGGTTTTGTTGATAATCAGCAAAGGAATCGGCGGTAGTCACCAGCATGCCCGCCGCGCCAGAAGGACGTAAGCGAGCGTCCACTTCGTACAGAATGCCCGACGAGGTGCGGGTGCTGAAAAGATGCATGATGCGCTGCGCCAGGCGCAGATAAAACTGCCGACCGTCGATTTCGCGCTCGCCGTCGGTCATCACCTCCATCGGACAATCGTGGAGGAATACCAGGTCGAGATCGGAACTGTAGCCCAGCTCCCAGCCTCCCAACTTGCCGTAGCCGACCACCGCAAAACCGCGCCCCTGGCGCTCG
>ERZ773108.3513-NODE-3513-length-11940-cov-5.513673_pt1 | contig 11940 bp, 20 predicted proteins | sample MGYA00580570_ERZ773108 | MGnify/ENA primary metagenome ERZ773108 (study PRJEB29015, sample SAMEA2737840) | human gut metagenome | biome: human gut; feature: human-associated habitat; material: faeces | place: China | collected 2012 ...
TCATCGGTTTTCATATGTGTCCGCTCCTTCCCCATAAAACAAACTGATTTGATCTGCAAATTTGCTAAACCGCTTTTCGGCAGCATCGAAATATGTCCGGTCGATTTCAAAACCTGTGAAATCCAGTCCAGCCTTATATGCCGCGATCCGGCTGCTGCCGCTCCCTAAATGGGTATCCAGCACGCGCATACCCGGCGACGCATAACGTTCAAACAGCCAGTCATACAGCGCAACCGGCTTTTGTGTCGGGTGAATACGCACCTCATTGAGTGCCTTATTCCCTTGCTGAATGTGCCCCTCCGCAACGCTTTTCCCCTGCAGCATACCGCTCCACATATACCGAAATAGACGCACGCTGGTAAACAGGTCGGTGGCGGCAATCTCGCAATCCGAGAAACTCGAGCTTTGGTTGCATTTGTCCCACACAATCCGGCCGGGCGCGAAATCATAGCTGAAATAATTGCAGCCCCAAATGATGTAGTGCTTTGACACTCGCCGCAATTCGTCAAAGTATGCCTTTCCCGGCACTTTCCATGCTGCTGATACAGGGTAATAATTGCGCCGCACTCTGGTTCGGCTTACGTTGGAGCCGTAATAGTGGCGGCGTTCCGGTCCGCTAAAGTACGGAGGGTCTACCACAGCGAGATCAAAACAGCCGTCTTGGAACTGCGCCATTCCCTCCATGCAATCCATGCAGTAGCAATGGTTGGTTTCAAGCATGGCCGTTGCTCTCCCGTTCCAGCAGCTCCTTCCGCAGCTCCTTGAGTTTATCCGTCAGCAGGCTCTCGGCCTTGTTCCCAGCTTTCAGTTTGCCGCCCTTGTCGCCGAAGTTGTAACGCGGACGGTTGACGTTATGCGTACCGCCGCCCGGAAAGAAATCGTCGCCCTCATACCAGCTGGCCGTGAAAAAGCTGCCGTCCGGCAGGTCGAGCCGGTACACGCTAAGCCCGATCTCAGGCGCCTTGTGCCAGATGCCCCAGTTCTGCCAGCCAGACAGCACGGCCTTGCGCTTGCTTTCGTTCGTCAGGGCGATAACGTCCTGACGGGTCAGTTCCAGTATCATACTTTCCCTCCCAATTCTTTTAACCGTGTCATCGGACACCGCTCGCACTTGTCCACCATCGCCTCATAGTCCAGTTCAAAAGGAAACTTACAATACTCATCGCAGATCTCACCTGCGAGCTTGTTTACCGTCTGCTCCCAGCAGCCTGTATGGAATATCGGACCAGAGCGCACACCCTGTCCGCAAAACTTACACTTAGCCATTATTCCGGCGTCACCTCCGTCCAATGCGTTACTGTTACGCTTGCCGGGCAGTCCTGGTCTTCAGCAAAGCGCCAGCCATCCTCCCAGCGGACATACTCGCCATAGCTCCCGTTATCCTTGCGGCACAGCAGCGGCACGGCCTCGGGCGGCTGCTCGGCGGGATACTCATGCCAGATTTTCGCCTCCGGCCGACCGGCAATCATCTCGAAGGGGTCCACCCCCGCCCAGTCGGCCAGACAGAAAAGGTCATCCAGATCGGGTGCGTGGCAGTCCAGCGGATCATCCCACAGCCAGTTCGTATACCAGCGTTTCGGGAAGTTCTCAAGATCTTCATAGCTCGTAATTCCGACGCCAGCGAGCGCGAGCTTGATATGCCGCCGCGCCATCGCGAGCGGCGATTTCATGAAGGCGTCCTCGCGCTGCTGGCGCTCGGCCTTGCGCGTCTCGGCGTCCTTCGCGCTCGTGATGCGCTGTTTCACCACGCCGCACACCTTTTCGCACCCGTCCGCCTTGTCGCAGCTGTGGCAGCAGCCGGGACACTTGCCGTCCCGCACCCACGCCGCGCGCTTATCCATGCCTGTGCAGGGATGGGGCGAAAAGCTCTCCGCCGGGCAGGTCAGCTGCGTGAAGGGATACTCCGCCGCCTTTTTATGCGCCTTGATCTTTTTCGCGTCAAGGTTGTACATTTTGCCTTGATATGCGCCGTGCAGCTTGCGCTGCAATTCCGCATCGCACTGGCTCAGTTCATAGGCGGCGCTGTCGTTGATGCGGTGACACTTAAAATCGCCCTTCCACGCCTTGGTCAGTCCGTTGTCGATTGCCTTTGCCCTGGCAATCTGGCTCTCGGACGTTTTGAGTACCTCGGCGACATAACTGCGCAGCTTGCCCGGTAGTGCAACCACGCCGCGTGCCTGCAAATCCTTGAGCGCAGCCTCGATCTCCTTTGCGGCTCGTCCGGTGTACTCAGCGGTCAGACCGCCGCCGCCGCGTGCCATCGTGTTGGTCCAGTGCAGGATCAGCGTCTGGATAGACGGGTCAAGGTCGGCATCGAGCACAATACAGGGCGCGGCCTTGCGGTCGAGTAGCGCCAGCGCGTTCCGACGGCGGTGACCGGCGAGCAATAAGTACCCGCCCTCGGTCTTGCGGCGCACCACAAGCGGCTGCTGCAAGCCGATGACCTCGATGGACTCCGCCAGCTCGTCAATGCCGGTCTGCGTGTAGGTGTTGGCGGCGTTCTCCTCAATTTCCGCAAGCGCAATCTCCTGCACCCTCATTTCTCCGGTGTCCGATTTGGACACCGCCTCACCCATCAGCTCCGCAAGATTAAATTTCTTTGCCATATCACTCCACCTCCATCAGTTCTTTGACCCACGCCCGGTAATCTCGGGCGGCCGCCGAGGTCGGCGACCAGCGCGTAACCGGCTGGGCGGCGTAGGTGCTCTCCGTCACCTTGTCCGTGCGGCGGATTTTCCGGTAAAACAGCGGAATCGGGCTGTGCTCTCGCAGCCAGTCCTCGCTCTGGCGCGTTGCGTCAGCGTTGTGCCAGATGGTCAGCAGACCGAAAACACTGCGCTTGGCAAGGCCGGTGTTCCGCACGCTGGCAATCTGGTCGGCAAGCAGCCGCATACCGGACATCTCAAACGCCCCCGGCTTGATCGGCACAATTACCGTGTCACTTGCCGCAATCGCCGAGATGCACGGTAAACTGAACGACGGCGGGCAGTCGAAGATCATCACGTCATAAGCATCATCCTCGACCAGTGCGTCACGCAGATCGGCGTACACGCGGACCGCCTGCTTGCGGTCAATGTCGGCGTCCAGATCAACCGAGGCCAGCTGCATGTCGGACGGGATAATGTCCAGATCACGGTAAATGGTGTGCTGGATGACGTCCTCGTAGTAGGCCGTGCCACCGTCAAACAGGTCGGCCGTGCTGCAGGCATCAGGTGCAACGCCAATGTACTGGCTGGCGTCACCCTGCGGGTCGCTGTCTACCAACAGCACGCGCTTGCCATAATCAGCCGCCAGAATACCTGCGAGGTTTACCGCGGTGACGGTCTTGCCGACGCCGCCCTTTAAATTCACTATGCTTATGCTCTTCATGATTTTATCCTTTCTTTTTCGGTCCGGGCGACCGCATTTTTACGCCGCTGGCATGCAGGATGGCCGAGACCACAGCGTAGGCGCGCCCCTGTCCGCGCGCGATGGCGAGGATGGAGTTCCCGGCCTCGTAAAGCTCCACGATCTTCTGCCTTTCCTCCGGCGTCGCGGATGCGTTGCGCTTTGCCTCGCACCGCGCCTTGGCGTCCTCCTTCGGGTTTACCATGCGCCGCTCGTCGCGCTTCGGCGTGCGGACGGTTTCGGTGTAGCGGTACGGCTCGCCGAAGGCCTCGCCCGTCACCTCGACGGTTTCGTAAATCCCGCGCGGGTGGCGGAAGATGACGCGGCGGGTCTCAGTTGCCATTTTCCGCTCCCGCTATCTGCATCATCTGCTCATAGTCTTTCTTGATTACGCCAGACCCGATCAGAGCCATGATGTACTGCATCGCCTTGTCGGCAGTCTCGTCATTCGCCGCCTCGCAAACTACGCGATACAGCGCGATCAACACACGGCGGATGTCATCACTCAAAATCTCTCCGTCCGCGCAATCAAATCTGCCTTCGGCCTGTATTCCGTCAATTTTAATCTCAATCATGCTGTTTCCCCTTCCGATTTCTCTTGATGTATCCAAGCGCCGCGCCGATGGCCTCGGCTCTCTCTCGGTACTCTCGCGCGAGCCTCGGCTCAACGAGCTTGCTCTGTGCGTACAGCCTGCGGCGGTCAAACCGCAGCTTTTGGATTGCTTTTCTTAGCTTCATTCTTTTTCTCCATCTTCTTCGTCTGCACGATCGCCTCGCGCTGGCCGTCCATGTACTCGGCAAACTGCTGCACGCTGCCGTCGAAATCGAGGTAGACTTTGCCGAGGCGGCCCTCCTTATTTTTGAGCACCTGCAGCACGCGCTCGTCTGCCGGTGCGCTGTCCGCCTCGTTCTTGTAGAGCGCAAGCACCGCATCGGCATCCTGCTCGATCTGGCCGGACTCGCGCAGGTCGGTGAGCGACGGCTCGCCGTCGCGCGCTTCGGACGCTCGCGAAAACTGCGACAGCGCCACGACCATGATCTTGCGCTCCTGCGCCATCGCGTGAAGCGCAAGCGAAATGTTCGTTACGATCGCGAAGCGGTCGCGTCCCGGTCCGGTAAGCTCCTGCAGGTAGTCAATAAACACAATTTTGTGCCGCCTGCGTATCGCGCAGTCCATGATGTCCTGCACGCTCCACCCCGGCGCGTGCACCAGCTCGACGTCGCTCTCGGCGATCTCGCGCTGCAGGCGGTTAAGCCGCGTCCACTCCTCCGGCGTCATTTCCCGGCAGTTTATGTGGCCGAAGTCGATGATCGCGCGGTTCGAGACGATACGGTTTATCAGCTTGGAGGGCGTAGTCTCGAGGCTGTAAAAGCCGACTTTCGCGCGCCGCCCCATGTGCGTCGCCATCTGGAGCGCGAGCGCCGTCTTGCCGGCGGACGGGCGGCCTGCAAGGACTACAAAATCGCCGAAGTCGCTGTACAGGCGGCTGTCGAGTCGGCTGAAGCCGTACTCGATGAATTTTCTCTTTGTCGTCTGTTCGAGGGCGAAGGTTTCAAGCCCCTGCGACAGCGAGACGATTTCCGCGCCCTGTTTTTCCGCCGTGACCTCCATCGCCGCGGCGATGAGCTCGCGCCCTTCCTCGCTCGTGCGCACTTGCGTGAGCTTGTCGGCCAGTTCCCGCAGGCGGCTGACTTTCGTCTGCTCCTGCATGGCCTCGGCGTATGCTTTCCAGGCGCTCGCCGTGCTGCATACGTCCATGCACTCCATCAGCAGCGGCTCGTATTCCTTGCCGATGGCGGCGCGGATCGTTACCGGGTCGAGCGGCCGGCCGCGGTTGAAGATCTCGCGTGCCGCGGTGTACACCGTCCGCAGCTCAGCGCGGAGAAAATCGCTCTCGCGCGTCGCGGCGAAAAGCTCGCCTGCGATCTTCGGGTCGAGCAGCAGCGCGCCGATGACGCTGTACTCGGCGGCGAGCGTTGCTCGTTTCTCTACCACACCTCGACCTCCTCTCGCCGCCTGGGTGGCTTGTCCGGCTCGGCTTCCGCCTGCGGCTCGTCCTCCCACCGGCGGCCGTTAAGCCATGTTGCCGGGTTCGGTACGTAGCGGCCGCCGTCCCGCTGCCACGCCTCCGTGCGCGTCTGCCACTCGAGCGCGGTCAAAAGCGCGTCCAGCAGGTCGCGGTCTGCGTGGAGCTTGTCCCACGCCCGCCGCGCCGGTTTCTTGGCGACGTGCTTGGGGTAGGCCGCCCAGAACTCGTCAAATAACTCGCTCTCCCCCGTGGGGGTAAGGGGGTTATTATTATCTCTTGTATTATTCTCCTTTATATCCTGGAAATTTTCTTCTATAGGGTCAGGAAGTTTTTTTCTATAGGTATGGAAATTTTCTTCTATAGGGCCAGCCACTTTTTCCATTGCTTCCTGAGCGTTCGCCTGCACCCAGATTCGGCGCTCAACGACGGTTTTTCCGACATCTCGGATGACCTCGACACGGAGGTATCCGAGCTCCGCCAGGCGCGCGATCGTGCCCGAAACTGTGCGTTTGCTCTGCTTGAACTTGTCCGCAAAATGCTCATTTCCGGCCGAGCAGTAGCCCTTGACGTTGCACATCGCCGTGATGTCGCTGTAGAGCACACGGGCGAAAAAACTGAGGCGCTCATCGTACCGCACGTCGGCGGTCAGGATGCTGTAAAAGCTCGGCTTATCTGCCATACCCTGTCGCCTCCTTGATGACCTCGCACGCCGCCGTGAAGCGGCGCAGGAGCGCCCGTACTTCTGCGTCCTGTTCTTTCCTGCTGTGCTTGTGGCCGGTTCCCTGGCCGACCCACGGCAGCATTCCCGCCTTCCGCAGCTTGGTGAGCTTGGAGTTCACAGACGCTGCGGAACGATCGATCTCCTCCGCGATTTCGGGCGCGGTCATGCCGTCCCGGGCCATCTGGATGATGCAATTCACATCATCCCGTGTCCACTCCTGCTTCACCCTTTTCCTCAAGGGTTGCCCCTCGAGACACAACTCTGCGATTTTCTGCTCAAGCGTGGTGTTGCCAACGCCGAGCTCTTCCGCGATCTTTCGCGCCGGTACTCCGGCCTCCCTCTGGCGGACGAGATGGTCGAGCATCTCATCCGTCCAATTTATCTTTGCTGGCATATCTAACCCCTTTTCTACGCATTCCGCGCGGTGCCCGTCCACATGGCGAGCACGCCGACGGCCGCGACAAAGAGCGTCGCACGGCCGCCCAGCAGCTCCGCATTATCGGCGCTCGCCGCCGCGATCAGCAGCGCAAAGCCGATGGCCGTCAGCGCCGCACGGATATGTTTATCCGTCAAAGATTTTTTCCGAGCTTGACGCGCCCGGGCGCTTGTGTTAGTATAATAACTGTATTCGCTATGCATTTGTGTCTGCACGGTTGCCGCCGTGTGGGCACTTTTTTTTGCGCAAATTTGCATTTTCATTTCTCCTTTGAAGTTTCGCCGCTGATAACGGCCATTTCAGCCAGAAACGCCCGGCGCAGCATGCGCTTCAAAATCGCGTTATATCGCGGCATTTCCTCGTCGTCGATTTTGCGATCGAGGGCAATGATGGACAGCTCGCGCGCGTCTGCTCGCTCCTGGTCTGTGTCATCTACCTCCAGCCTCACCTCGAGCGCAAGCTGCTGAAGCTCGACGTTGCTCTCCGGCCTCTGCCAGAGTGTACCGAGCGGACAGCGATTGCAGTAATAGCCGCGCAGCCATGGTGCACGGTAGAGCTCGGCCATTTCGGCCACACGCACCGCCGTCGGCACGCGCTCTTCCTGCTCGATGGCCTGCAAATTACGCACGGACCACCCAAGGCGCTCCGCTGCGGCTTCCTGCGTCAAAGACGCACCCTCACGGGCAGCTTGGTAGATGTTCTGGTATCCTGCCATCGTGGACATCCCTTTCTTTTTGCTGTATTCTTTTATCAACGAACAAACCCAAGACGCTGTTGCCGCAGCATCTCGGCGTCGGCCTTTTCCCGCTCCTTTTCGTAGCGGTAGACCTCGTCCCAGCGGATTTTCCACCCGCCGAGGTTCACGGCGCTGAGCTTGCCCTCCCGGATAATCATCCGGACGTAGTCCGGCGAGCAGAGCCACCGCTCGGCCAGATCAGCCGTAGTTGCGTATTTCGCCGCCATTAGATAGCCTCCTTTTCGTCTTTGTAGAGATCTTCCAGCGTGCAGCCGAGATAGATTGCGATTTCCGGCAGCAGTCGGGACGGAGGGTACAATCCTTCACTCTCCCACTTGACTATTGCGGTCTGGCCAACACCAAAATGTGCCGCCATATCCACCTGTCGCAGACCCTTTGCCAGACGCAGCTCTTTGATTTTCTTCATTTTCTCACCTTCTTTCTGGTGTTTCTTCCCTTTTCGTGATAAAATTTCATGGAAAGGAAGTGTTACTATGGATAAACTCTCACGCTCTATTTTGGAAGGTTTTACAGAGTATCCTTCATTAAGCGTCACAGATATCGCATTATTGACTAAATCAGATATCCTAACTGTTGTGCCATATGTAAAATGGCTTTTCGATTCCAAATTCATTGAATTCGACCCATCATGTCAGCATAGCGATACTTTTGGCACAGTCACTGATAAATTTCGTATCACTCCTCCCGGGCGCGGAGAATTGGAAAACATCCAAATCACCAACAAGCGCCTGCTAAGAGCTGAAATCTGTTCAGCCATTGCGTTACTTTTGACGTTCATTGACATAATAGCGGGGATCGTACTTCCCGGTTAAACACCATTCGCGCCATTGTTCTTCTGTACGCCCCAGCTCGAATATCCACCAGCATCTGCTGGTATTGTCTTTTCCGATTAAAAATTCAATACCTTTCATCTTTGGCCAGATATAATCATATTTTGTTCGAATTGGCTTTCTGAAACGACGGAATTTGCGTCTATCAAAATCCGGCAAATCGTCAAAGCCTTCCGGCTTAGGACCTACAATTTCATCCCAGCCCCAAGCGCACAATCTGCAATAGGCCAGCCCCAGACGGTCAACTTCATTGAGTTCCGCTTCGTTGATCTCGTACAAATGGTTCACCCTCCCTCACCTCCGTATATCACTCTTTGCGATTATTACTATATATCACTATACGCGATATGTCAATAGGCTTTGAAAAATTTTCTCGCATGTTGCGATATAATATTTAATTATATTACTTTTAGTGATATGATGGCATCGAGGTGAATTGTATGATACGCATCAGAGAATTGCGAAAAGAGAAAAATTTATCGCAAAAAGATTTAGCAACGCAATTTCATGTTGCTCAAAATACAATTTCAGGCTGGGAAAAAGGCATGCGTGATCCCGATACGGATACGGTCGCTGCTTTAGCCGCATTTTTTGATGTATCAACGGACTACCTTCTCGGCAATACAGACATAAGAAAACCTGCCAGCCGTCCGACTGTAGACGATGACGACATCAAATTTGCGCTTTTCGGCACAACGGACATTGACGACGCGACATTAGAGGACATCAAGGCATATGCACGTTTCAAGCGTGAGCAGTACAACAACAGGTAACTTTATGGATCGCAGAACGAGCTTATATCTATACGCATGGCGGAACCACATTGACGTTGACTACTTCCCCATGCAGACAGCTGAGGCTTTCTCCGTCCCGATCGGCGGCACCTGCGCTATTGCGCTAGACCCGCGCAAGATCCGCTCCTCTGCTGATGAGGCGGTCAAACTGTCTCACGAGCTGGGTCACTGTGTCTACGGCGGGTTTTACAACCAGTACACGCCGCTGGATGTCCGCGAGCAGCATGAGAACAAGGCAAACAAATGGGCGGTGTATCGGCTTATCCCGTGGAGCAAGCTCCGGCAGGCTGTACGGGACGGCATGACCGAGGTCTGGGAGCTTGCCGAGCACTTCGATGTGACCGAGGATTTCATGCGCTGGGCGATTGCATATTACACCGAGCGCAAAAACTATAAATTTGAGTAAAAAAATAAAGGTGTTCAAATTGAACACCTTGCTAAAGGGGTTTAGGATATGGGATTCAGATTTCGCAAATCTGTAAAAATCGCACCGGGCGTGCGGCTCAATATCGGCAAGAAGTCAGTCGGCATCTCCGCTGGCGTCAAGGGTGCCCGCGTGTCGGTCAACAGTAAGGGCCGCGTTACTAAGACGGTCGGCCTGCCGGGCACCGGCCTGTCCTACACCAAGACCGGCAAGATTGGCGGCGGCGCGGCCTCGTCTACCGATAAGCATGACCAGACCGCGCCGGAGCATACGCCGACCGTCGATCTTCCGCCCATCGATCCGCAGCCGCCGCGCCCGCCCCGGACGCCGAAGGGTATGCTGACCCTGCTTAAAGTCCTCGCCGTCCTGCTGATAGCGATGAGCCTGACGCTGACGCTTGTCTCCGTCGTCGGTGGCTTCTTAGGCACCGCCCTCGGCTGCTTTATCCTGTACTACCGCCGCACTCGCATCGCGTGGAATGGCGACAAGCCGCCGCGCTGCCGCTGGATGGTTGTCGTAGCCGTCCTCTTCGTCTTGCTCGCCGTCGGCGGCAAGGCTTCGCCCGATCCGGTCGCCGACGCCACCGCCGAGCAGACCGCTCAGGCCGAGCAGCAAGCCGCAGCTGAACAGGCCGCCGCTGAAAAGGCAGCAGCCGAAAAGGCAGCAGCCGAAAAGGCAGCAGCCGAGCAGAAGGCCGCCGAGGAGAAAGCAGCCGCAGAGAAGGCCGCCGCCGAAAAAGCCGCAGCCGAAAAGGCCGCCGCCGAGCAGAAGGCCGCCGAGGAGAAAGCAGCCGCAGAGAAGGCCGCCGCCGAGCAGGCCGCCGCCGAAAAAGCCGCAGCTGAGAAAGCCGCAGCCGAAAAGGCCGCAGCCGAGCAGGCCGCAGCCGCTGCGCCGCAGCAGGAGACCGTTTACATCACGCCCAGCGGTAAGCGTTGGCACCGTTCCGCAAGCTGTGCCGGAAAGAATGCCCGCACAGTCACTATGGATCAGGTCGGCAGCCGCACGCCCTGCAAAAAATGCGCATAAAAAAATACAGCAGACCCTACCCTCTGGGTCTGCTATATTTTCAATCGCGCAATCGAACAAATGTTCTTTTCCCGCAAATTTCCCGAACTTTAGGAGAGATTACCATGCCCGACTACAAATACAAAACAAGCATCGTCATCGGCCACCGCCCGGACGGCAAGCCGATCCGGAAGTACATCCAAGACAACAGCAAAGTGCGTTTTGACGCGAAGGTGCGGCAGGTCCGCGCGCTGACAGAGCGCGGCGGCGCGCCCGGCAAGACGACCGTCGAGGAGTGGGCGTGGCAGTGGTTTCGCACCTACAAAGCGCCGCGCGTCGGCGCGTCCCAGCGCATCAATTACGAAACGCACATCCGGCTGCGCATCGCTCCGACGCTTGGCGCGCTCCCGATCGCGGACGTGAAGCCCTTCCAGGTGCAGCAGCTGCTCAACGAGGCGCGGACGGACGACGGCAAGCCGCTCGGCGCAGGAACGGCCGCGCAGCTGCGCTACATCGTCCGCGCGATCTTCGAGCAGGCGGAGATCAACGGCCTGATCGTGGCCTCGCCCTGCCGAAATCTCGAAATGCCGGTCACACGCAAAAAAGAGCGCCGCTCGCTGACGCACGAGGAGGAGGACATCGTTCGCAAGGTAGCGGAATATCACTACGCCGGGCCGTGGGTGCTGCTGATGCTGGACTGCGGCCTGCGCCGCGGCGAGACCGTGCCAATCGGCTGGCAGGACATCAAGGACGGCCTGCTCCAGATTTCGCACTCGGTGGAATATAAGTCGGACTGCAATCAGCCGACGCTCAAGGATACCAAGACAGCCGCGGGCGTGCGCTTCGTGCCGCTGCCGGACGAGCTCGCCGCGATGCTGGATAAAAAATCGCGCTACTTTTTCCACCGGAAGGACGGCCGAATGCTTACCGCGACCGGCCTGCGGCGGATGTGGGCAAGCTTCCACCGCGCCTGTGATCGCGCCGCCGGTGCCGAGATCTACCGAAACAAGATCATCACGCACGCCTTTGATCCGTCCATCACACCGCACTATCTGCGCCACACATACTGTTCCAATCTCCGACGTCAGGGCGTCGACCTGAAAACGGCGCAGTATCTGATGGGCCACAGCGACATAGCGACGACGGCCAACATTTACAACCACGTTACCGAGGACGACATCCGAAAAATGCAGGAAGCAAAAGACGCAGCCGATTAAGCTGCGTCTTTTGCGAACCTGGCTCAATCCTACATCTGTCCTACATAAATCCTACATCGGTCATTTTTCCGCATTGAGTGAAAGTTGATGAAATTTTAAGAGCTTCCGCCCGCTCCCTCGCGCGCGTCCTTCACATTTCCTACACGTGTTATCATTTTCATCTGTTTCTGTCACGCATATCACGCATTTCACGAAAACCGCAACACACGAAATCAGGAACAATTTTTGAAGCACGAACGCAAATCAGCGTAAAATAAAGAAAATCCCGTCATTTCTGACGGGATTTGAACTGGTGGACATTAACGGGTTCGAACCGCTGACCTTCCGCACGTCAAGCGG
>ERZ773108.3516-NODE-3516-length-11937-cov-2.960024_pt1 | contig 11937 bp, 6 predicted proteins | sample MGYA00580570_ERZ773108 | MGnify/ENA primary metagenome ERZ773108 (study PRJEB29015, sample SAMEA2737840) | human gut metagenome | biome: human gut; feature: human-associated habitat; material: faeces | place: China | collected 2012 ...
CGGCTCCCCTTGCAGCAAGGAGAGCCGTGTTTTTTGTATGAAACTGTAATCACTTTTCGTCTGCGCCGAAGGTGATGATCTGGCCGGTGTACACATTGAACTGCATGATACAGGGGCGGTCGCTCTGGGTATACCGCACAGTGAGCACATCGCCCTCCTGGCTCACATCCGTTAAAGTGGCGGTATCGGCCAGGGTATCGGCAAACAGGCTGGCCTGCTCCGGCTTATAGGTGCTCACATCGTCCGAGGTGAAGAGCACGCCACCAAACAGCTGAATAAACTTAGCCAGCAGCGCCTGCTGCTCCGGGGTAAAGCCGATATTGTTGCGCCGTAGCAAGAACACATCCGGGTCATTCAAAAATGCCCGGCCGTTCAGCCCACGGCGATACACGCTGTTGAGCACCGCATTGGGTGTAGACACATCTTCCCGGTGCATTTGGCGGCGCCGGGCAGAATGGGGCCAACTGAGGGCCATATCTGCACCGATGCGCATATAGTCCGCCACGCCAAAGCTGGGCAGCATTGGTGCGCCGCAAGCCAGCAGCAGCTTATCCTCGCCCACGCACTCCCGCAGCAGCTCCATGGCGTCATACGCCACCTGGCCGCGGGTCTTGCCGTACAAGGGCTTAACGGAAGCGGCATACAAAAAGTCCAGCTTCACCATATCAAAGCCCCAGGTATGCAGCACCGTTTGAAACACCTGCTTAATATACGCCCGGGCTTCCTTATGATAAATATCCAGGGCATAAAAGCCACCCCAGTTGGCGCCCACCATCAAGGGGCTGCCTTTTTTGTCTGCCACCAGCCAGCCCGGGTGCTTCTTTGCCAAATAGGCATTCTTTTGCACCGCAAAAGGCGCCAGCCACAGCCCGGCTTTCAGCCCGCGCTGATGAACCGCATCGGCCACCCGGCGCATACCGAAGGGGAACTTCTTGCTGTCCACAGACAGCCAGTCGCCCACGGCGGTCTGGTAGCCGTCGTCCACCTGGAAGGTATTGACCCCGGCGCAGGGGGCAATGGCCCGCAGGTCGTGCATGATGATATTGTGATTGATATTGCTGTAATAGTTGTACCAGGAGGTATAGCCCCGCAGCTTTTCCGTTTGGCGGGGGTGTACGCCCAAGGCGGCAAAGTAGCCGTCAAATACCGCGTCATAATGCCCCTGCTGCATATAGAGATCCAGCACCGGATAATCCTCCGTGAGCATCAGCCCCTCCAGATCCTTAGACACAGCCAGCACATTGCGGTTCATATCCGCCGTAATAACGGTAAAACCGGTGCGGTCTGTCAGGGAGCCGATAAAGTCCAGCATGTCGCCGGTGCGCACATAGGCAAAGCCGTGAGAATGGAACACGCCCGCCTGCTTTTCCTCCGGTACAAAGGTATAATCGCCGGTATACTGCATACCCAAACGGCGGCCGATGGGCGATTTGCCAACGGTGCCCAGCCCGGGCATGCGCTCCGTGGGGCCGAATTCCCGGCTGTCCGTCCAGGACTGAAAGCCGTTGGCCATAAAGCGACTGGCCGGGGTAAACAGGAACGGTAGCTCCAGAATAAAACTGCGTACCTGTATGGGCGCGGTGGGGTGCAAAGTCACTTGCAAGCGGTGGTCGCTCTCCCGCACCTGCAAAAGCAGGTCCTCGTTACTGCCGGTGGCCGTCTTTACGGTGCTGCCCAGCTTGTAATCAATGTGGTAGGAAAAGGTCATGGGGCGGTTCTCTCCAATCATTATTTTTTGAATTGCAGTGCGCAGCGCAGGGTCAAGGTCTGCATTTTTGGCAGCTTATACTGGGGCTTTAAGGTAGCCACAGCAGGCACATCGCCGCCAACACCCTGCTGGCCACCGTCAATATTCACTGTCAGGTAATCGTGGCGGGGCAGGTCGCAGGAATGCTTGGCTGCGTCCAGTTCCTCCAAGGTGTAGGGGTGCACGCTGGCCTCAAAAGCACGACCCACAGCGTCTACCCGCAGCTTCACATCGCTACCCACTTCCAGCCAGCGCACATCGCAGCGGTTGCCGTTCTCCTGCGGATACAGGTAGTCATGGATAAAGTCCTCGGCGCTCTTAAAGTGGTACACGCCCAGGTACGCGCCGGTCTTGCGGTCGCAATAATTCTCGTGAGGGCCTTTACCGTAATAGGTCACGCCGTCCTCCCCGGACATCAGCTGGAAGGTAATGCCGTAACGGGGCAGATCCATGGGTACAATATTGCGGCAGGTCTGGGTCACCAGTACCCGGCCGGAGGGCAGCACCACATAGGTGGTCTCTACCTGATCCAGGTAGCGGCACAGCCAGCGCACGGTGATCTTCACCGCATCTTTGCCTTTCGTGGCTGTTACCTCCAGCGGGGTCATAGCTTTGCTGGCGTTCTTAAAGGCATTCAGTCCGATCAGGGTGCGCACAAAGTCAAAGGGAATTTGGGCAATACGCTCATTGTCAATATTGGCACGGCCAAAGCAGGGGCGCACGCCGCTGCGCAGGCACTCCCGACCGTCCAGTTCATAAGAGCTCAACTCGCCGGTTTTCTTGGATACAGCCAGACTGAAATGAGCGCCGCTGACCACATAGGCATCTGCCCGCTTGCACAGGCTGATTGCTGCGGGCGTCTCCTTCTTCACAGAGAAATCGTACTGCCCCAGCACAAACTGCTCTCTGGCCATCAGGTGACCGGCAGGCAGGCGCATGGCGTCCGCCTTCAGAATTAAATAAGCATCCAGCAGCTGCTCGCTCTTGGTATTTAGGTCAAAGGGAATATCAATCGTCACCTTCTCCAAATGGCCCGCTGCCGGCAGGTCCATGGTCTTTTCGTGCAACACGCCGCTCTCATCGGACAAGGTCAGCCGCAGGGCAAAGGCGCTCAAGGGCGTAAACATAAACCGATTGACAATCTGCAAGGTGTTGCCCACCCGGGTAAAGTCCACCTGCTGGTAGCACTTAACCACCTCATAATAATGAGGGTTGGGTGAACGGTCGCCGCGGAACACACCGTTAAAGGCAAAGTTGCCGTCGTTGGGCTTGTCGCCAAAGTCGCCGCCGTAGTTCCACTTGTCCTTGCCATCCTTGGTCTTGGTACGAATGGCCTGGTCCGCAAAGTCCCAAATATAGCCGCCGGCCAGCCGGTCGTACTTCTTAAAATCATTCCAATAATCGGAGAAGTTACCCATGGAATTGCCCATGGCGTGGGCATACTCGCACTCAATAAAGGGCTTATCCCGGTACATCTCCGGAGTCAGGCGATAGCCCATACCGCCGTTCCAAAGCGCGCGGCTGTGGATATGGGGTCTGTTCTCGCCGATTTCTTTCATCTCCGTCTGCACGGTATACATCTCGCTGAACAGATCGCTGGTTTCCAAATGGGCGTCCGGCTCATAGTGGAAGGGCCGGGTGCGGTCAATCTGCTGGGCAGCTCGCTTCATATCCGGGAACGCCTTGCCGTTACCGCTTTCATTGCCCAAGGACCAGAAGAGAATACAGCTGTGGTTCTTAAAGGAATTGACCATATTGGTCATTCGATAGCAGCACTGCGCACTCCACTGGGGATTGCTGGCAGGAATTTGCTGGGCCAGACCGTGAGTCTCCAGGTTGTTCTCGCTCATAACCAAAATGCCGATCTCGTCGCACAGCTCATAGAACCGGCGGGAATTGGGATAATGGCAGGTGCGCACATTGGTAATATTGCTGCGCTTAAGCAGCTCCAGGTCGGAGCGAATCATACGCTCCGGCACGGCGTGGCCGTAATCCGGGTGGAAATCATGGCGGTTCACGCCGCAGATCTTCAGCGGTACACCGTTCAGGAGAATGAACGGTCCACGCTTGGTGTCCGGATTATAACCGACGATCTTCACCTCTCTAAAGCCGTACTTGTGGGTGCGCAGGTCCACCGGCTCCCCGGCCACCAGCAATGTGGTCTCTACCGTGTATAGGTACGGATCCTCGTGGCTCCACAGATGGGGCGCCTCCACGGTGCAGTCCGTATCTACCGTGACCCGGCAGCCATCCTCCAGCACCGGGCAGCGAGCCTCCATTTGGCCTACGGCTTTGCCGTCTGCGTCTAAAATGCGCACCCGGTAAGCGGCGTCTGTGCAGTCCGTCCCCCGGCACTCCACAGCTACCTGCATACGGAAGTGAGCCGTCTTGTAGTCCTCTGCAAATTCGCTGTAAAAATAAGTATCCTGAATATAGGTCTTGGGCTTGAACACCAGGTTCACATCCCGGAAGATGCCGGACAGCCGCCACATATCCTGATCCTCCAGGTAGCTGCCATCGCAAAACTGATGTACTGTCACCGCCAAGCGGTTCTTGCCCGGGTGTACAAAGCGGGTTACATCGTACTCCGTCTCGTCAAAAGTATCTTGGGAATAGCCCACAAAGGTGCCGTTCATATACACCTCGCCACAGGAGTTAATCCCACCGAAGTGCACAAACACATTATCCGCCAGCTCTTCTTCAGTCAAATCAAAATCCCGAATATACAGACCCTGCGGGTTCTTCTTGTCGTCAATATGGGGAATGTTAATCTTTGAGATAGGCGTGGGGTAATTGATATTGGTATAAATGGGGGTGCCATAGCCCTTGATCTGCCACTCGGAGGGCACCTCTAAATCGTCAAAGCTAAAGGGATCGAATTCCGGGTTTTGATAGCCCTCTATCGTCTGATCGCTGCCAGGCAGGAATTTAAACTTCCAAATGCCATTCAGCAGCCGGCGCTTTTCTTCCCCGGTGCGGACATCCCTTGGAAAGCCGGCGGCACTGCGCCGCTCGGTGTTGACACTGAATGTGTCTATATCTTGCCAGATGGGTATATCTTTGTTCATACTGTTACTCCTTATGTTTAGAATCCCCGCCGCAGGCCAAAGGGCAAACTGCGGTCAATAACAGTATAACGGAAACGGCGGCACTTTTCAATGCAAAATCCGCAAATTGCCGGGATAATGGGCAAAAAAACAGCAGACCGTCGAGCCGCTGACAATCTGCTCTTTTATTATACGACACTGTCGCCCATCAGGCAATAAATGTGCTGTACAGTTTGGAAATAAAGCCCGGTCCCTACTGTTTGGCCAATAAAATCAGTCCGCGTGAATTCGCCGGTACTGCGCCGGGGTGCAGCCGTACTGCTTGCGAAAAGCGGCGATATAATGGCTCTCGTCCGCGAAGCCCAGATCATAGGCAATGCGGCGACAGCCGGTGCCGTCCAGGAGCATGGGCAGCGACGCTTGCAGCCGCTGCTGCAAAATGTAAGCGTGCACAGACACACCCATCTCCCGCTTAAATCGCACGCCCAAATAATCCTTAGACAACCCCGCCTCAGATGCCAGCAGAGGCAGGGGCATTTTTTCGTGCAAATGAATATGAATATAATGCACACAGCGGCGCACCGGGGACGACAGCAGGGTACCGGATTTGGCAGCCGCCACAGCCCGCACCAATTCCGTTGCCCGGCGGCGCAGGCAGTCAATACAGGCGTCCATGGTGTCCAGCCGATCCACCTCGCGGAGGTACGCGTCGCTGAGATGGTAAGCGTCCGTTTCATCCAGCCCGCCTAAAATGGCATAATGAATAGCAATGGCCACGGTAGCCACCGCCCAGTATTTCACCTGGCGCAGCCGATCACCGGACATAGTGCCCACTACAAAGCCGTGGGCCATATAATCCGCAATGGCCCGGTCCATAGCCGCCTCGTCCCCCAACTCAATAGCGGTACACAGTGCCCGCTCCAGGGAAAAGGGTGTGTGGGTCTTGCCGCTCTCTCGGGTGTCATATAACGGGTGCGCCGTTACCGGCAGCACTTCCACTTGATAAGACATATACATTCCCTCCTATTTGGATTATATCGCGTTTTTATTCTATTTACAACGCTATTTTTATATTTCAAGCAACAAAAATATGGTATAGTGCCCATGAATAAAGGAGGGAAAGCAATGAAACTTTCTTTAGAAAACTGCATTGAACTGGTGACCGGCAAGGGCACCTGGCACACGCGGAACTGTGGCGGCAAGGTGCCGTCCATTCACTTGTCCGACGGCCCTCACGGGCTGCGCAAACAGGCGGAGGGGGTGCTGCAAAATAACAAAAGCGAAGTGAGCACCTGCTTTCCCACCGCAGCGGCTGCTGCGTGCAGCTGGGATCCGAGAATCACAGCGTCCATTGGAGAAGCCATCGGCAAGGAGGCCTTTAACGCACAAGTGTCCGTACTGCTGGGGCCGGGGATCAACATCAAGCGCTCGCCCCTGTGCGGCCGTAATTTTGAGTATTTTAGCGAGGATCCGTACCTGGCAGGGCAACTGGGCAGCAGCTATGTACAGTCGTTACAAGGTACCGGCGTGGCCGCCTGTCTAAAGCACTTTGCCGCCAACAGCCAGGAGACCCTTCGCCAAACGGCAGACAGCCGCATAGACCCCCGCGCCCTGCGGGAGATTTATCTCTCCGCCTTTGAAACGGTAATCAAGACTGCCAAGCCCGCCTCCGTCATGGCGGCCTACAACAAACTAAACGGCACTTACGCCTGTGAAAACCGGTCGCTGCTGACGGATATTCTCCGCCAGGAATGGGGCTTTGACGGCGCCGTCATCTCCGACTGGGGCGCCTGCACGAACCTGACCCGGGCGCTGCAAGCGGGCATGGATCTGGAAATGCCGGACAGTCGGGGCATACACAAAAAACTGCTGCGCCGGGACCTGACAGCGGGCAAGATCGACCCGGCAGCCATTGAAACCGCCGCTCACCGGGTAGCAAAGCTGGCAGACACCTATGCGGTGGAGCACCGCAAACGGCAAAAGCCCTATGACATCGCCCACCATCACAGCCTGGCGGTACGGTGCGCAGAAGAAAGCGCCGTACTGCTGCAAAATGACGGCATTCTGCCCCTGAAAATCGGGCAGTCCGTGGCGGTGATCGGCACCCTGGCAAAAGAAATGCGCATACAAGGCGGCGGCAGCAGCCATATTCACACTCGGCCGCTGCAAACAGCGGTGGAGGCCATGGAAGCCGCCGGGCTGGAGGTGCACTTTGCCCCCGGCTATACAGCAAACGCCGCACAGCCGAATCCGGCACTGGAACAGGCGGCACTGGATCTAGCGCAGCATCACCAAACGGTTCTGTTCTTTGGCGGGCTAACCGAACACTTTGAGGGCGAGGGCTACGACCGCAAGACCCTGCAAATGCCAAAGAACCAGCTGAACCTGGTAGAGAAGATCGCCGCGATCAATCCAAACATCGTCTTTGTGTCCTTTAGCGGCGCACCCTATGATATGGCCTTTGCGCCCCGGGTGCGTGCCATTCTCCACTTGTATTTGGCAGGCGAGGGCGCCGCAGAGGCCTGCGCCCATCTGCTCACCGGGCAATGCTGCCCCTGCGGCAAGCTGGCCGAGAGCTTCCCCTACACCGTGGAAGACACGCCCTGCCACGGCCAATTCGCCACCGGCAGCGACCGGGTGTCCTACCGAGAGAGCCTGTATGTAGGCTATCGGTACTATGACAAATTCCGTGTGCCGGTACGCTTTGCTTTTGGCCACGGGCTGTCTTACACCACCTTTGCATATAACGATCCTAAAATCAGCAGCAGCGTGTACCGGGGCGGCGATCTGGCGGTGACCTGCACCGTCACCAACACCGGCACCTGCGCCGGTGCGGAGGTGGTGCAGCTGTATGTACAGAACCCGACCTGCAACGCCCTGCGCCCGGAGAAGGAGCTGCGTGCCTTTTGCAAGGTGCGGCTGCAACCCGGCGAAAGCCGAACCGTTACTCTGCACCTAAATGAGCGGAGTTTTTCAGTCTATGACCCGGTGCAAAAGGCATTTTGTATGCCCGGCGGGGATTACACCCTGTGCCTGGCGGCTGCCGGTGACGCCATTCGCCTGACCTTACCGGTCACGGTGGAGAGCGACTACACCCTGCCCGATCAACGCCTATCGCTGGCACCATACTTTGATTTATCTGCCAAACTGCGCACTGTGGACCACAAGACCTTTTGTGCCCTGTACGGCGCAGAGTTCCCGGAAGACGCAGCCACCCCGCCGGGCGAGTATACCACCGCCAACTCCCTTGCCCAGTTGGCGGCATATTCCGGCGCTGCCCGCCGGGTGCTGGCACTGGTGCGACAACTGGCATACCTGCTGTTCCCCGGCAAGTCCCACAACGACCCGGAGGTAATGATGCTGCTGGAGGGTATACAGGACGGCACCCTGGACAGCGTAGTGTGCCAAAGCGGCGGGCTGGTGCCCTATTCCCTGGCAAAGGCGCTGGTAAAAAGCGCAAACAAAAGCAGCAAGCAAGCTGAAAAACTGCACAAATAATAAAGAAAAGAGAGAGCGAATTTTTCACTCTCTCTGTTTTTATCCCCTGCCCCAGGGTTTACCTATGAGAAATGCGGGTGTATAATAGTGCCGGATGAAGTGAGGCAACTATGAAAGATATAAAAGTAAAATCGGATCAAAAACAAAACAGCGCCACCATGTTGATGACCGAGGGTAAAATTTGGAAACAGCTATTGGTGTTTGCCGTACCGTTGATTCTGGGCAATCTGCTGCAACAGATGTACAATGCAGTGGACTCCATTATTGTAGGCAACTACGTAGGCAGCAATGCGCTGGCCGCCGTTGGCTCCAGCAACGCACTCATTAACCTGCTGATCGCCTTTGCCCAAGGGGCGTCCGTGGGCGCCGGCGTGGTGATCTCCCAGTTCTTAGGTGCAGGCGACACCAAGCGGGTGCACCGGGCAGTCCACACGGCAGCCACCATCGCCTTATTGCTAGGCGTAGTGCTCACCGGAGCCGGCATCGCCCTAAGCCGGGTGCTGCTGGTGGCCATGGACACCCCAGCCGCTGTACTGAACGACTCAGTGCTGTACCTGCGCATTTACGCCGGCGGTTTTCTATTTAACGTGGTGTACAATATGGCCACCGGTATTCTCAACGCTGCCGGCAATTCCCGCCGCCCGCTGCTGTACCTGGGCGCCGCCTCCGTGACCAACATTGTGCTGGATTTGGTGCTTATTGAGGGGTGCAAAATGGGCGTAGCCGGTGCCGCTGTGGCTACCGATGTGAGCCAGCTGATCTCCTGCCTGCTGGCGGTGAGCTACCTACTGCGGGTAAAGTCCGATTACAGAATCCGCGTGAAAAGCCTGTGTCTGGACGGCGATATGGCCAGGCGCATTGTCCGCGTGGGGCTGCCCACCGGCATACAGAATATGGTCATCAGCTTCTCCAATGTGCTGGTGCAAACCAGTGTGAACCACTACGGCGCTATGGCCATGGCCGGATTCACCGCCTACTTAAAGGTGGACGGCTTTAACATATTGCCGGTGCTGAGTATCAGCATGGCAGTGACCACCTTTGTGGGCCAAAACTACGGTGCAGGAAATCTAAAGCGGGTCAAAAGCGGAATGTGGACCGCCCTGCTGATGAGCACCGTTTATACCATACTGACCGGCGCGCTGCTGCTGGCGTTCTCCCACCCGGTGATGCGACTGTTCACATCAGACAGCGCCGCCATTCATTACGGTGTGCTGGCAATGAAATACTTTTGCCCCTACTATGTGCTGCTGGGTGCGCTGAATGTGCTGGCAGGCACTGTGCGCGGCACCGGCAAAAGCATACCGCCCATGCTCATTCTGCTGTTTTCCATGTGCATCTTCCGCATCATTTGGATCCAGCTGGCAGTGCCCCATTATGACAACATCGACGGTGTGTTTATCCTCTACCCCATCTCCTGGGTAATCGGCGTAGTGCTGATGGCACTGTACACCTGGAAAGGTCACTGGCTACACTACGGCAATGAAAAAGAGAGAGCAAAAGAAGCATAACAAAAGGCAAATGGAAACGCACCTTGCAATCGTTGGATCGCAAGGTGCGTTTCTTTATTGTTTTAATCTTCTGCCGCCACATCGTAGGTTTTGCGCTGCTCCAGCAGTTTTGCATGAATTTCTGCCTTGCGGGCACCGGTGAGCTTGTAGAAGAAAAAGGGCACACCGGCCAGGAACATCATAATACCGTGAAAGATGGTGTAGAAGAACAACATCCAGATCTTGGTCTTCAGGGATTGCAGGGTGCCGTCCTGGATGCCCTGCACATAGCCGCAAACAGAGTTGTCCCCGTACAGAATCAGCGGAGACAGGGCACCGGCAACGGTGCCGCTGACCATGGTAAAGATACCGATGACAAATCCCAAAGAGGCGTCCATTCGCTTGCCTGTCTTCAACTCAATATCCTCCAGCACATCTGCCTGGAACATATTAGGCAGCAGATTGGAGGCACCAAACTGCAAGCCGATCAGGAACAGGAATACGATAAACACGATTCGGAGCGGACCGCCGGAAGTTTCCTGCTTAAAGTAGGTGTAACCGATCAGGAACGCGCCGGTGTTGGCAATCAGTGAGTAGATGCCGCTGGCAATATACAGTACCCGGGAGTCAAATTTCTTCAGCAAGAAGTTGATAACCAGCATACCCACAGCGGTGCCGGTGGGCAAGCCGAATAGCAGAAACTTGCTGGAATCGCCCAGCAGCGCCGCTGCCAGGAAGGTGCCCATAAAGTTGGCAATGCCGCGAAAGCTCTTTAAGAATTCGGACACAATAATGGTCCAGGCATACTTGTTACGCAAAATGTCGCCAAAGCCCTCCATTGGGTTCTTGCGCTCATTCTCATAGGCAATGCGCTCCCGCGTGGCACGCATACCGCCCAGCATAGTGATAATGCCCATCACGCCGCTCAGAGCGGCGCAAAGAATAAATTGTAGTGCCTTATTGTCTTTCCAGATCAGACCCAGCACCAAAATGATCACCAGGGATGCAGAGTTACCCACCGCAGAAACAATGCCACGGAATGACATCACCGTGTCCCGCTCACGCAAGTTAGGCGACATCACCACAGCCAGGTTGTTGATGGTATTGCCGAAGGTGTTCATCACGCCCCACAGAATGCCCACGGTACACAAATAGATCATCAACAGCGCGCCTGTCAGGCCCCCGGGCACCCAAAAGCTAAGAAACAGCAACAGTCCCATAGGCACTGCCGCCAGCATGACCAGCGGACGGAACTTGCCCCGCTTGCCAATGGCGCGGCCGTCAATGTACATGACAATAAAGAAGTTCAGCACCCAGGGCACCACGCTCACCAGCGTGTTAAACAGCGCCGCCTGGTGCTGATTGATCTGCACCACATCCACTAAGAAGTTGTTGCGGTACTGCCCCACCATACCGGTCATATTGGTATAGAAAAACACAGACACCATGTACCATATAAATTCGCCGGTGCCAATCTGCTTTTGGTCGACTGCGGGTGCAGCCATGGTCTTGCCGGACATTTAGAAATTCCCCCTTCAAAAATGCCGCTTTTGTTTTTATTTAGTCAACTGCAAGCTGCAGTTGTAATCCCGTTGCTTTTTGTCGCCGATCATGGAGAGCACAAAGGCGCGCAGATCGGAGAGCTGCGGATTGCCGGCGGAGAGCTTCTTCTCCAAAATATGCAACACCGGAGACAGACGACGCAGCAGGTGATCCAGCGCGTCATACATGGGCGTACCGGGCACGTACGGCTCGTTGCCCATAAAGATATTACGCACCAGCTCCACGCCCACATCTGCCACTCGACGATCACCGATGGACGGATCCACCCGGAACCAAAACAGCCGCCCCAGCTGCTTTACCGTCAGCTTTTGCAACAGTTTACCCACTGCCGTGACCGGACCTTTCAGCTTTTCCTTGCCTTGGCTGCCGCCGAATTTGCCCATAAAGGCATTAAAATCCGTAGCCATAGCGTCCATTATATCCGTGATCATACGGTCAAAGCGCCACTGCAGATATTCTGCCGCGGTGCGCCCGCCTTTATCATAGTCAAAGTCATCAATCGTGTAGGAGCAAATGTCCACCTGGCCATCCGGTGCCACCGTCACCTTGCGATAGGCGCAGGGGCAGCCCACAAAGCATCCGGTCTGCACATCGG
>ERZ773108.3529-NODE-3529-length-11910-cov-3.134458_pt1 | contig 11910 bp, 6 predicted proteins | sample MGYA00580570_ERZ773108 | MGnify/ENA primary metagenome ERZ773108 (study PRJEB29015, sample SAMEA2737840) | human gut metagenome | biome: human gut; feature: human-associated habitat; material: faeces | place: China | collected 2012 ...
GTTCCATTTTTGATTTTATCCAGGAGGCAGACGATTTTTATTATCCGCCTGTAATCGGCGGATATATGCGCGCAGTCCGCAATCTGATTTTTTTCTCCACGCTGGTGATAACGCCGCTGTGGCTTTTGGCAATTCAAAATATGGACAGGCTGCCGGAGTGGCTTCATTTTCTGCAAATAGCAGAGCCAAACGAGGTGCCGCCCGTTGTTCAGTTGCTTATTTTAGAAGTGGCCATTGACGTTTTAAAGCTGGCGTCGGTGAATACGCCAAATATGTTGGGAAACTCGCTGAGCATCATCGGCGCGCTGATTTTAGGCGATTTTGCCATTCAGTCGGGCTGGTTTGTTCCGGACACAATTCTGTATATGTCTATTGTGGCAATTTGCAGTTTTTCTCAGCCCAGCGTGGAATTAAACTATGCGTTTAAATTTATGCGAATTATTATTTTAGTGCTGAGCCACTTCTTTAATCTTACGGGATTTATCATTGGCGTGGTGCTGTCTTTTGTACTCATTGGAACAAATAAAACGGTAACGGGGAAAGGGTATCTTTATCCAATTATTCCGTTCAATGCCCACGACTTTAAATATAAGTTTTTACGGCTTAAAATCCGTTCTACCGAAAAAATGCACTAAAAAAATTGTAATGAAAAAGTAAAATTATTACGATTGACTAATTATCTCCTTAGTGTTATAATATATGATAGCATCAAATATAAAATTAATGGAGGTATTTAGTATGCGAAGGACAAACAAGATAGTGTCGCTTATGCTTGCTTTAGGAATGTTGCTTTCCATGGCACTTCCCACCGTAACATCGGCGGCTGATCTAAGTTTCAGTGACGTACCGTCTGACTACACTTACTATTCGGCAATAACAGACTTAACAGCTGAAGGTATTATAAATGGCTTTGAAGACGGTACATTTAAACCGGAGGATCCGGTTACAAGGGCTCAGTTTACAAAGCTGATTTGTTTGGCGGAAAATTCCGGCAATATTAAGTATTCTGAAGCTGACAGGGCAAAGTTTCCGGACGTTGTTTCCACCGGCACGGATGCCCACTGGGCAATTGATTTTATTACAACAGCAAAGAATTCAGGAATCATTAACGGTTATGACGACGGCACATTCAAGCCCGAAAACAGCGTTCTGTATGAACAGGCCGTTAAAATGGCAGTTTGTGCGCTGGGTTATACGGAAGACCGTGCAGAACGTGCAGGCGGCACAGCAGGTGCTTATCCAAGCGGCTATTTAAATCTTGCGGTTAAAGCAAAACTGCTGGACAAAATCAGTGGTGCAAAAATGGGCGAACCCCTAACCCGTGGCCGTGTTGCGCAGCTTATTTACAACATGCGAAATGCGGAAATGGTTGATCCGATAACTGGTGAAACCAGCGGTTCCATGAGGGATCAGACGTCCTCTACACGTTCTTCCGCTGAGGGCAGGATTGTTGCGGTCTATGGCACTTCTCTTTATTACGATGAGGAAAGCGAATGTAACAAAAAGCAAATTGAGCTTGAGCTAAGTAGCGGTAAAAGAGAATTTTACGGTATTGAAAACTTAGACATCAATGACTTAAACGATTATCTCGGAAGAAGCGTAACGGTTTACTATGATATTGAAAGCGGCGCAGACTACTACGAAGCTTATAATATTGCGTTCCAGAACAAGAAAAATTATGAATTGACCATCAATATGGATGATATTGAAGAATTTAATGGCTCGAAGTTAGAATACTGGACGGAGGACAAAGATGACACAGAGAACATCAGCATTGACTCTGATATTGCGATTATTCATAACGGCCAGTCTGTAAATGAAGATTTTGGTGACATTATTGATGAATTCGCAAGTCAATCCGGCTATATCACTCTTGTTTGCTCAATGAACAATGATATTGCTGATGTTGCATTTATTCGGACCTATGAAACAATTTTTGTAAATTCTCCGAAAGATTCAAAGAACTATAAGGTATATGATTACTATGATTCTTCTAAATCTTTCATTTTAGATGAAACGGATAAAAGTAAAAAAATTACCTTTACGAAAAACGGCTCGCCTTCTGATTTCTCCGGAATTCCTACGACCTGTGTTCTCTCTGTATCAGAAAGCAGCGACGGCAAACTGGTTGACGTTCAGATTTCTACCAAAACACAAGCCGGAACGGTTACAGATATTCTTTCTGATGACAGAATTAAGATTGACAAAACTCCGAATACATATTACAGGTTTACAGAAAGCTGTAACAGAAGCGAACAAATTAACGCGGGTATGTATGTTCAGTTCTATTTAGATGCATTTGGCAGGGTAGCGAGATACACAGTATCTTCTGAAAAATCATTTGCATATGGATATTTGGCTGCAGCTGAAGCTGGAACGATGACAGATCCAAAAGTTGAAGTAATGATTTATAAGATGAGCAGTTCAAATTCTACGTTGACAGGAAATCAGTATGCGTTAAAAGATTCTGTGAAAATTGACGGAAAAGTATATTCTGTATCAAAGAATTCAGATGCAATTATGGATTTACTGCGTAGTACTGCTGCAAAAAGTGGAATTAATGCTGCCATTGATGGAAAAGAACCGGAAAACGCAGAATTTGCTCAGCCAATTCGTTATACAACAACGGGCAATGTAATTGACAGCATTTTAACCAGTAACAGCACAGGTGAAATTAATGTATCATTAAATTTAGTTAATTACACATCTGAACCGTTATTGTGTAAGGCTACTGGATCTACTTTAGACAAATATACAATCAGTGGTTCGCAGGTTATCCTTGTTCCGTCTGATCGTATAAACGGTACATACATGACAAAGAGCTATTCGTACTTTAAAAAGGACGAAAGTTATTATGTGCAGCTTGCAAATGTACCATCAACGAATAAGCCAGCGGCAATTTATGTTTATGGCACAGCAACCGGCGGTGCTGACGTCACCACAGAGGTATTGTCTGAAACCAACATTCCAATGATTGTCACAAGGGCTTCAGATGTTAATTATAAGGATCAAATTAGAAGATGCTTAAAGCTTCTTAGTGCAACTGGAGAAGAATTAGAGGTTTATGACGATGGCCGTGATAATACAGATGCAGTTCGCACCGTTTCTGCAGGCGATGTTATCAGAGTTGCAGCAGATGGCGATAAGCTGGTTGACGCGATTGAAGTACTTGCTGTAGCTGAAGATGTAGTTTCTGGAAAACAGAAAAACTTAGTTACATTTGATGGAACTTCAAACGGAAAAGACGAATTAGATGCGCCGCTCCGTGTTGTTACTGGTCTAGTTCATAATGCAAAAGAGAACACGGTTGTTATGGCACCTTCCTTTGATTATCCCACTGATGAAGATGTTTATACATATACCTACACAGAAAATGTGAATGTATATGTAATTGATACAAGCAGAGCAGGCAAGGATAACATGATTGAGGAAGGCAACTTTAGCAATATTATTGGTTATAATCAGAGAGCAGAAGATCCAAGCAAAGTTATGGTTTATACCAAAAAAGGCGATGTTGTCGCAATGATAGTTTTTAAATAAAGCGTTCTTTTTTGAAAGACCCGGTAGCTTCCGGGTCTTTCTTTTTTTCTTTAAACTTATTGACAAATACACAAATGGCGTATTATACTAAAATATAACAAAACAAACTGGAGGAAGATATGGAATATCGTGACGTTACTGCCTTTATTAATAAAGCAAAAAAGTTTGGATCAAGGCTGGACTTGATAAGAATTAAAAAGCTGTGCGAGCTTTTGGGGCACCCGGAAGAAAAATGCAGGTTTGTCCATATTGCCGGAACAAACGGCAAAGGCTCGGCTTCAATTTTTATTGAAAATATTTTGGCAAGAGCGGGCTATAAAACTGGTCTTTATACGTCACCTTTTATATATAATTTTAATGAGCGGATTCAAATTAACAATGTTTCTATATCTGACGAAAGCCTCGTTGGCGTTATGGAACAGGTAGTTGCTGCAACAGAACAAATGCTTATGGAAGGCTTTGAACACCCCACAGAATTTGAATTGATTACGGCCGCGGCGTTCCTTTATTTTGCTGAGGAAAAATGTGACGTGGCGGTAATTGAGGTGGGACTAGGCGGAACGCTGGATTCCACAAATGTGATTTCGTCCCCTTTGGTTACTGTGATTATGTCTATCAGTTACGACCATATGGAGTATTTAGGAAATACGCTTGCTGAAATTGCTGAAAATAAGTGCGGCATTATAAAACGCGGCTGCCCGGTAGTGTGTTATCCGTTTCAGCCAAAAGAGGCACTTGCTGTTATTCAAAAAACATCAGAAGCAATGGGCTGTAAACTGACGGTGGCGGATACCGGTTCCCTTAAAATTGAACGAACAGGCCTCGAAGGGAATACGTTTTGTTACAATGGGGTTCCTTTTGAAACAAGTCTGATTGGGGACTATCAAATTTACAATGCAATTACAGCCATAAATGCTGTTAGAGCATTGAAAAATCGGGGCTATATAATTTCGGAGGAAGATGTGCAAAACGGCTTAAAAATGGCAAAATGGCCGGCCAGGTTTGAAGTTTTAAGCCGCAGTCCTGTCGTGATTGCTGATGGCTCCCATAACGTAGACGGCATGCGTGCCTTTGTTGACGCAGCGAAGAAAATGCTTCATGGAAATAAGGTGGTTTGTATTTTTGGCATGCTGAAGGATAAAGAATATTCCAAATGCTTAGAACTGCTTTCTGACATTTCAGACACGATTATCGTTACGGAGGTTGACAGCCTTAGGGCAGAAACTGCCGAAAATTTGGCGTCGGCAGCAAAAAAGTATTTTCCAAATGTATTTGCAGAGCCTGATAATATAGATGCTGTTATGCAGGCAAAGCGATTGGCTGATGGGATGCGTGCAATTGTCGCTTTGGGTTCTTTGTATATGATGAAAAATATAAAAGAGGCTGTTCAAAAGATTTTTCATTAGAATTATGGCATTTATTTCTGGAGGACTAAGATGGGCAAATGGTCTCGCGCCGCAGGAGGCGCCGGCAGTGTTCTCATTTTAGCGGCACTGCTTTTGTTTGGGGTTGTTTCGGGATTAACCTATTTTTATGCGGATGATTTTTACTACGCAATCTTTTTCCGCGGCGGATTGGCCGAATTTTGGCAGCGTACCGCGGAGCATTATAGAACAATGAACGGGCGAGCACTGGTGCATTTTATAGATGAGATCGTTTTAATGTTCGGTACAAAGCTATTTGCTGTGTTAAACCCGTTCATGCTGTTTTCATTTTTTTATTGTTCTGCAAAGACCGTGCTGGCGGACGCAGAACGCACGCGAAAAATATATTTTATATTAGCAGGGCTGGCAATTACAATGCTGCTTCCGATGCGGGTTGCGCGGGAGACACTTTTTTGGATAACAGGCTCCATGAACTATCTGCTTCCGGTATGCCTTGCCGCCTTGGCGTTTTATCTGCACAATAGAACGATTGCTGCCGGAAAAATAAGGTGGTTTACCCTTTTGCTGTGTTTTCTATGCGGAGCCACCACTGAACAGGGCGGGGCTGCGGCATGTGTATTGAGCGCTTCCCTTGCAATATCGGAGATGGTGAAAAAACGGAAAGAATGCAGGAGGGGAATTTGTGGCTGGCCTTTGTTTTTCTGCATTCTGGCAGGTTATGCAACTGTTTTATTGGCGCCGGGAACATTTTACCGCGCTTCCTATGAAGGCAGTTTTGAGTCCGGACGGCTGGTGCAGTCTTTTTTTGCCTTGGCAGACAGCTTGATGGGGAAGAACGGCATTGCGCCATATTTTATTATTTTATTTGTATTACTTGCTGTATTATCCTTAAAGGAAAGATTGCTTCCAAAAGGATTGTCAGGCGGATTCGCAGTTTCCTGCTTGCTGGCAGTTTTTAATTTTGGCTGGGTTTCTTTTCCATATGCATCCGCCGTGCTTTTTTGCATTTGTCTGCTTTTTGCCGCGGTTGCTGCAATTGCTTTTTTAGGCTCTAACATCTACAGGGGAACCGGATGCTTTTTGCTTGCGGCTTTGGCGGCACAAGTAGTTTTAATCGAAGCGCCCTCTACGTATCTTAGGACAATGCTGCCGTCCATTATGCTGTTAACCGTGTGTATTGCATCCTTATTTGTGCGGCTCACAGGTATGTTCAAAAAGGGTGGTATGCCGATTTTTGGATTGGGCATGCTTATTTTTGTTCTTGGCGTTTTCTGTATGACTCAGACCATAGATGGTTACAGGAGTAACAGGGAAGTGATAATAGAAAACGAAAAAAGCGTGATGGACTATGAAAAAAACGGGTTTGCGGAAATAAGCACCGACATTACATATCCCTATGCCTATAATATGTTTTATGAGGACGGTTTTTTTCTGAATTATTTTTATGAATATTATAATCTTCCTGAAAGACCGGTTTTGTATTATTTGAGCAAGAGCAGTCCCGAGATTTTTTATGATGGAATGAGGCTGACGCACCCGGCAGAGAAAAACGGAGGTTCGTGGTATTTGCCATTAGAACCTGTTGTTACCGCGGCTGGAGGCCACCTAAACTGGAACGGAAGTTTGCTTGCTATTCAGCTTGGCGAACAAGAGGCGGTATGCCGCCGGGACACCTTATTTTTATCTGACGGAAAGGCCATTGCGTTAGATAACCGCACCTTGCGCCGGTTTGGCAAAATTTACTGGGACGCCGGCCTGTTTTCCGACGTTTTCGGAATTAAATGCCGAAAGGCCGGAGAAAACCGTATTTTTGTCGAAATGCGTTGACAAAGAACGGAAAATATGGTATGATAAAAATAATGAAGCAGGGGAGCTTATGTTATAGGCTGAGAGGAAGATGTTATCTTCGACCCTTATACCTGATTTGGATAATGCCAACGAAGGAAGGATAGCGTCTTTTTGGTGTGCCCAAATTGGGTGCACCTTATTTTTTAGAAAAGGAATGACGCAAATGAAAATTGAAACGAAAAAATTGACGTTAAGTGCAGTGATGATTGCGCTAAGCGCGGTGCTAAGCTTAGTGAAGGTTTATGAGCTTCCCTTAGGCGGGTCGATCACGCTTTTAAGCATGCTGCCGGTGGCTGTTATTGCCATTTGTTACGGCACCAAGTGGGGGCTGTTTTGTTCCACGCTTTATGCGTTTGTTCAAATTGCTTTAGATGCGGGCAAGCTCATGGGATATGGCATGACGGCGGGTACCTGGGCAGGCTGTTTGATGTTTGACTATATCATTGCGTTCGGCGCTCTGGGACTAGCCGGCCTGTTTCGTAAAAAAGGTACCATTGGCATGTGTGCTGGAATTACGCTGGCATTGGTTATCCGTTTTATATCGCACTTTATTTCCGGTTCCATTGTGTTCTCGGTGTTCTGCCCGGAGGGCTGGAACGTTTTTTTCTATTCCTTTTGCTACAACGGAAGCTACATGCTGCCGGAATTGATTATCACCATAATCGGTGCGGTTCTCCTGTTCCGTATTCCGCAGGTTAGAAAACTGATTGAAGAAAAACAGTAAGAAGAAAAACAGCAGTTTATAAAGGTGTTACCTGTGAATTTTTCGAAATTCTCTGGGTGACACCTTTATGTTTTCTTTAAACACCTTTAAAAAAAATTTATAGTCGCAATAGCCCGTTTCCTGGGCAATTTCCGTAACTGGTTTTAAGGTTGTCACCAGAAGGTGGCAGGCCTGTTCAATTCGTTTGCGCTGCACATATTTATTAAAGTTCGTTCCGGTTTCCTCTTTAAATTTCCGGCTGATATAGGAAAGGGAGTAATTAATTTCACTACAAATTTTGTCCAGTGAGATGTTAGAAGAAAAATTTTTATCGGCAAAATCAACTATTTTTGCCACCACTTCGTTATGAATTACCTTGGCGGGCGTGTAAATTTTGCGCAGCGTAAGCACCAAAAGCTCAATTAAGTAGCAGCGCGCAAGCTCCACGTGACCTGCTTGTTTCTCTTCCGATTCCTGGTCTATGCGGTACAGCAGGGACAAAATTTTTCCGTCGCTGTCGTGAAAAACATATTCCGTGGGAATTTCTCTTAACTGGTAGCGATTGAATCGAATGAGATAGCAGTTTAAAAGTTCGTTGAAACTTTTACAGTTTGAGAGCGCGCCGTCTAAAATTTCAGGAAAAAACAAGCAATGAACCAGTTCTAATGTTTCTTTTTTCTTATCCGGAGAATAGCCGTGTTCAGCATGGCAATCGATAATGAAATAATCTCCTTTTTTAATAGGAATTTCTTTTCCGGCAATGTGATGAATTGCCGAGCCGCCCTTGACATATGCAAACTCTATGAAGTCATGGGAATGCATGTTTGTAACATTCCCTGTTACACTGTGAATCATTATTTTTGTTTCTCCTGAGATTAATTTTTCCGTAGTATATTGCATAGCAAAAACGCCCCCTTTAATAGAAAAAAACGCCCGTTGTTCTCATTATAGTACAAGTGATATGATGAAGTCAAGATTTTTCATTTTACGATTAAAAAAGGGAGGGTAGATTTACGTTTGGACAGCACCGCTGTACTATATTTTTAATAGAAAAGAGTGATGAAAAATGGTTGGCAAAAGGGTTTTTAGAATTATGATTTTTACGTTCTTGCTTATCGGTTTGATGGTGCTTCCGGCATATGCGGCAGGAATGAAGGATTTGGTAAAAGATGATTTTTCTGAAAAAGCAGACGGAACACCGCTTAATGTGGGAACCAACGATGGCAACTGGAATCTTTCCTATTCCGGAATCGGAAGCGTTGATACGCCGCAGGTAACCTATGAAGATGGTGCGATAAAAATAAGCAAGAGTGCTGCCGGAGCAAATTTGGATTTATATAAAAAAATGACAGATGATACGATTCCTACGTCAGGAAAAGTTGTTTACTCCTTTGATGTAAAATATTCCCCTCACTGCACGCACTCTGTGTTTGCTTCGGATTTTATATTCCGTTTAGCTCCTGATTTGGCGAATATGGGAGACAGGCTGCCGCGCAACCAGCTTTTTTATTCTCTTCATTATGTGAACGGCGGAGACGGCGGACATTTATTGTTTACCAATAACAATAATGACATGTTCTATCCGAAAACTCTTATAGGAACTGCTTTTGACTGGTATCATTTTGAATACACAGTTGATTATGACAATAACAAGTATTCTGTTAAAATTGCAGATAAGGTTATGCCGTATTTAGAATCTGACAAGATAATCCCCCAAGGATTTATTGACAATGGAGGAGGAACCTACTTTCAAACCGTACTTGTTACCTCAAATTTGGGGGCGGATGTTCCGAATTTAGAAATGTATATTAAAAACTTTACTGTAACAACCGGGGAAACTATGTGGCCGGAAGAAAATGCACTGACAGTTACCGAGGTTTTGTCAAACGCAGCTACTTTAAACTGGAAACCGTTGGATACCAACGGCGTTACCGGATATGAAATATATAAAAATGATGAACTAATTGATACCATAATGAATCCAAACCAAACATCTTATACTGTATCGAACCTTACAGGCAGCACAACATACGATTTTTCAGTAAAACCGTTGTTTGCAGATACGGAAACCTATGATAAAACACTGAATATCAGCGTTACAACCGGCGGAGTGATTTTGCGCGAAAATGTGTTTCAGCAACTGTCGGCCGGGAGAACGCATATTATCGGCGCAAACAAAAATACTGTGGTTAAGGCGTGGGGCGGAAACAGCATGGGGCAGACAAACAGCGGCATGACAAAACCGGCAGCCAAAGCGGCAGCTGGAGCGTTCAGCTCCTATGTTATCGATTTAAGCGGGAATGTATATGCATGGGGCAGCAACAGTTCGGGTCAGTTGGGGATTGGAAGCAGTGACCTTACCGTGCCGAATCCTGTTGTTATTCCCACTCTGAACGGTGTGAAGTCTGTAGCGGCAGGCAAAGAGCACGCCCTTGCGCTCACTGACAACGGTAAGGTATATGCATGGGGAAACAACCGGTTCGGGCAATTGGGAACCGGCAACGCTGATACAGTTTTAGAAGCGGCATCGCCTGTTTTAATCAGCGCGTTAAGCGATAAAAAAGTTGTTGGCATTTATGCAGGAGGCGACACCTCTTTTGCTGTATGTGAAGACGGAACCCTGTTCGGCTGGGGCATGAATTATGTTGGCCAGTTGGCAGACGCCAATTTAAACAACAAAGATGTTCCAACACTTATCAGTATTCCCGGAATGAAAGTGTTATCGGTTGCAGCCGGAAACGGACATACGATTGCGCTCTGCTATTCCGAAACTGAAAGTAAAACCAGCGTTTGGGGATGGGGCAATGACGGTCAGGCGCAATTGGGATCAGGCGATTTAGGTTCCATTGTGAGTGTGCCTGTGAGGTTAACTTATTTTGATAACCTGAATATTAATGAAATTTCTGCCGGAGATTCCCACACGCTCGCGTTAAGCGGCGACGGCGACCTTTATGTTTGGGGCAACAATACAAGCGGGCAGTTAGGCACAGGAGGTGCGGCATATGGCGTATCCCCTACAAAGGTTTTAAACATTCCTCCCTTAACCGCAATTTGTGCTGGATATGATTTTTCTGCGGCCTCCGCGGCAGACGGCAGCCTTTGGGCATGGGGAAATAATGATTTCGGACAAATTAACCCTGATGGAGGGGAGCAGAAATACAATCTGCCCACACGGGTAAACCTAAAATCCCAGACGCTTGGCTGCGTGTCGGCAACCCTTTCAGACGGTCAAAACACATATGATCAAATACCGCCGACCGGTGGCAATTATCAATTAAAAATTGATTATTACAACAGCGGGGCAGGCATTGATGCAAAGGTTTTGGCAGCGGTGTATTCGGAAACGGAGCAGGGAACAATTTTGACTGACGCTGTATCAGCCGACATTGCCATACCGGCAGAAAGCCAGTCGGGACCTATATCTGTTCCAATTGTTCTGCCGGATAACACGGAACATGTAATGATTAAGGTATTTGTTTGGGACAAATTAAGCCATGCACCGTTTACAACTGCCGTGCAGATGCTGAGAGAACAATAGAACAGGGAGGGTGTGTTAAACATGAAAAGAATCATTGCTACAGCACTTTTTGCCAGTCTGACGCTTTTTATTGCTCCGGCTATCTGTCACGCGTCGACTGAAAATTTATTTCGTACAAATCCTGAAAAAAGCATTATATTTAACGAAGACCCTATGGAATATGGATACAGAAATGGTAATTTCACCTCTTCGGGGCTTGCTTCCTGGGCAGATCAGTTTGTCGACACCAATGTGGGAACCATTATGCTGAACACTCAGTCCGGCCGTGCAAATTACAGCGGCTATACCACAGAGGCATATTGGGAGGGCGTAGCTCACGACAGTGACTACTGGACAACCGATTTAAACGGTCTTCGCCAAAAGCATTACACAGGAATGCTAAATGGTATTGAGTTTACCGAAGAACGCATAAAGCTATTGCGCGAACGCGGAATTTCTCCTTGGGTTAGCATTCGCATGAACGACGTTCATGACATGAGCGATATGGATAATCCGCTTCATGCCACCTTTACAAAGCAGCACCAATCCATGCTTGTCGGCGCGAACAGTCCTTTCTATGATGATCAACGGTGTCTGAACTACTTAAATCCCGAGGTCAGAAATTGGTACTTTGCTACCATTCGTGAAAATATAGAGCGCTATGACATGGACGGACTGGAACTCGACTTTATGCGCGAATCCTACACGCTTTTTGATGCTGCCGACCGGGCGGCTTTAACAGAAGTATACACGCAGCTGGTGAAGGACATTCGAAAGGTTTTAGATCAGTACGAAATGGTGCGCGGACACGAAATTTATTTGGGCGTACGTGTTCCGGCGGCAGTTCATGTTGCAGTAGACTACGGTCTTGATGTGGAAGAATGGAGCCGTAGCGTTGAAACGGTAGAAAAAGAACC